>JACCDZ011737345.1_pt1 | contig 16888 bp, 14 predicted proteins | sample 7449551 | NCBI WGS metagenome assembly JACCDZ01 (sample SAMN15323452, study PRJNA562643) | freshwater metagenome | isolation source: river surface water | place: USA:Blue River Watershed | collected 2017-08-18 | reverse complement strand
TTTGCATTCTTGTAATCATTTGCATTCTTGTAATCATTTGCATTCTTGTAATCTTGAATTATTTTTACATTATTATCTTTATCTTTTTTATAATATAATGAAATTAATTGTGAAACTAAATATTTGTCCATTAAATTTAATTTTTTTCAATTATTTTATACTTTGTCAGATAAATGTGCTGTATAAATAGCTAAAAAAGAAAAAATAATAGCTAATAATGTATAATAATTAATACGTTCCCCAAATAATAAATGACTTAATATAAATCCAAATATAATAGATAAACAAGACCATACGAGAATCATATGACCCATATTTTCATATTCATAAACTTTTAATAGAGTTATTGCTATAACAATATATCCAATAATACCTATGATAGGATATTCACCGTGTTTTAAAGATATTTGAGAGATCAGTTCTATAGTAACAATAAACAATGCAAATGATATAACTTTATAAAAACGTTGTTCTGGAGTTCTATTATTAATAATTTCCATATTTTCCATCATATTTTCTATCATATTTATTTATATAGATTTTTTTTTTATAAAAATTGAATTGTTATTGGAGTTATAAAAAAATATGGATAATTTAAATAATCGTTTAATAACAAAACAAGAAGTTGAAAATATTCTAAATTATTTTGAAAATATTGGAGACAATGGATCCAGATTAATTATAAATAATTTAGAACATTATCAACAAGCATTTATTCACGAAAGTTATTATCAAGCTGTTCAACATCGTTTTAATAAAAATGAGCAAGAATCTTCTAATTCTGATATTGTTTTTCATTATATTCCTAAAGAATCAAGTGAAAGATTAGAATATCTTGGAGATCATATATTAAAAGCTGTTATGGGGAGATATTTATATGAACGTTTTAGTAATGAAAGAGAAGGATTTTTAACAAGATTAAAGATTAAAATTGAAAAATGTTCAATGTTACATAAAATAGGAGTAACATTAGGTTTTAAACGGTATTTGTTATTATCTTTACAAGTTGAAAATCAAACTATTTTAGATTTGGATCGTGGTAGAAATACTCCTAGTTATTATGAAGATGCTTTTGAAGCATTTATAGGATCAATATTAGTAGATTTTGGTGAACGTGGTTATCTATACGCTGATCGATTTGTAAGATCTGTTATCGAAAACATTATTGATTTTGCTGAATTAATATCTAAAAATGATAATTTCAAAGATAGTTTACAAAGATATTTTCAATCTTTAAAATGGAAAACTCCTATTTATTCTTCATTAAACGAAGAAGGACCATTATATAGAAAAGTATTTACTAGAATTTTAACTTTTAACAATGAACAATATGAATCGATGGATAAAAATATTCAAGGTATAATTAAAAATTTCACATACAAAGTAATTGAAGAATATCGTACTAAAAATCCAGATATTTTTTCTAAATTAATGACATCTTATCAGAATGGTAATTATATTTTAGGTATTGGTTTTGGTAGAAAAGTTACCAGTGCAGAACAAGAATGTGCAAAAAGATGCTTGATCAATTTACAAATTGATTTAAATTTTTAAAAGTTTATTTTTTTTATAATAAACAATTTATTTTTTTTCTTTTTATATAATATAAAATGCCAGACGTTAAATTGCTTTCAACTGCTGTTGTTCTATTGATAGGGGGAATTTTTGGAGTAGCTGCATCATCTATCGCTACAGAATGTTTTAACAAAAATGAATCATTTAAAAATGAAAAGAAATCCAACTATGAATTCATCATAGTAAATCTTGTATGTAATATACTTCTTATACTTGTTAGTTTCGGTAGTATTTATTTAGCCGTTACTTCACCTGTTTAAAATTACATTTATAAATATAAAATATATAAATGTATAAATTAACCTAAGTTCCATATAGTATTTAAATCTTGAGTGATTATATTTGATGTATTTGACCGTTTAGTATCATATTCATTTAATAATTTTTGAAGAATTTTGTATTGTATTGATGTTTCTATATGTGATTTAAAATTTTTATGTTTATCATCCATTGTAAAGATATTTAATAATCTTTTAAATACACGTAAATCAATTTTTTGAATATATGCATCATCTTTATATTTTGATTTATTAATTAAAAAATCATCTATATCAATTTCAAATAATTTATATTCATAAATATTGTCAACTAAAGTATCCAATGATTTTTTAACAGGATCTTGTTCTATATTCTTACATAATTCCAACTTTTCACGTTTTGTTGTATTTTTACCCTTTTTATTTTTATTAAAATAAACATTTAAATTTTCAATACATTTTATAAATATTTGAACAATAGTAAAACAACACAATGGATTATTTATAATATTACTTTTAAAACCATTTTTATAATCTAATGATCTAGAATATATATTTTTATTAGATATTTTCTTAACTTCTTCATATGAATTAATAAAGTTATAAGAAATATCTTTAAAACAAACATATTTATAAATTTCATCATCAAATTCTCTTATAGATATATTATCTATACGATTTCGTAAAGATTCTATTTGATCTGATAAATCTTTAGTTTCATTAAAATCTTTTTTAAATGCATTTTGAAATAATAAAACATTATTTTTCTTTATATAATAACTTGGTAATACAGACGAATGAGATGTATATGTATTATATAATTCCCAATTCTGATTCTCGTAAATTTCATTATGAATCATATTTGATATTGAAATATTATCCATTACATTTGATATATTATTCAAATATTCTATATTTGTTTTTTTATCAAAAGAAACTTTAAAACCATTATTTAAATAATTTTGATACATTGAATTTGATATTGCTAAAGGTTCCGATGTTGACATTGTAAAATGATTATTAAAATCAAATGGTTTTGAATAATTACACAAATATTTCATTTTATCTAATAAATCTATATCTACATTTTTTATTTGAATATTTTCTAAAAATATTTCAAAATCTGAATTAATAGTTTTACTTAAAGACCATTGTTCTAACAAAAATAATAATTGCCTAATATCATATTCAGATTTATCAATTATTTTTTTTATTTGATCTTTTGATAAATCTAATTTTTCTGCTTTTGTTATATCACACGATAATTTTGATAATTCTAACAAACTAGGCTTTTTAAATTCTAAAAAAGTACAATTTGAATAATTTATAAATAAATCCTTGTATTTAATACTATTACAAATCATTATAATTGGTATATTTACATTTCGTTTTACATAAAGTCCTTCAATAAAACTCTCAATACCTTTATCACATAATTCTAAATTATCAATTAAAATAATATTTGACTTTTCTTTGTTATTTTTATGATTCCATTTATCTATATTTGCTAAAGTTAATTCCCTAAAATTTACTAAACTATCAAAAATTTCTGTCATTTTCTCACTAGATCTAATCATATCTGAATCAATTTCAATCAAGTTATAACCTTTAAATAAACATTCAACCGTAACTGTTTTTGAACAACCAATTGGACCATATAAAAACAAAATATTCTTAACTAATTTACCATCATCTGCTAATTCTTCATTCATTTTTATCCATTTTCTTATATGATTTGTTATATCTTTGTGAAACAAAGACTTTTGAGTCGTAGGTTTATATTTAACAGCAAACATATTAATATATATATTATCGTTTTTTAAATTAATTTTTTATTAACAAACAAATGGTATACGTTTAAGATATTTATTATTTTTGTACAATAATAAATATAATGTCAGGAATTATTCAAGATAAGTTTAAAAAATATTTAGAAATTCAAAAACAATTATCAGAATCTCGTAAACAACAAAAATTATGGAAAAAAGAATTAGAAACACTCGAATCTGATATTAAAAATTATATGGTAACAAATGATATGGATAGTATCTCTTTAAAAGATGGAGAAATCGTATTATACGCTAAAAAAATATCCCAAACATTTAAAAAAGAAGTGATTATGGAAAAATTGGCGGAAAAATTAAATGATACTAAAAGAGCAGAAGAATTAACACAATCTATTTTACAAAATAAAAAATTTGTAGTAGAAGATAAAATTAAAGCAATTATTAAAAAAAAATAATTAATCATCTTCATCTGAATCAAGTAATAAACAATAACCATTTGTTCTAGTAATTATTATATTATTATCTTGATTAATCATAGCATCTTGATTAATTGTAACATCTTGATTAATTATAACATCTTGATTAATCGTAACATCTTGATTAATTGTGACATCGTGATTAATTGTAACATTTTGATTTATAATATTTTGATTTATAGAATTTTGATTTATAATATTTTCAGATGTAATATTTGTTAAATTAAATAATATATCATTGTGTATTTCAATATTTGTTGTATTAGATGTTATATTTAATGTATCTGTAGGTTGTAAAAAACTTTCTGTATCATCATCAAAATCGTCAATCGTGATTGTAAAATTTGTACCAGATAAATAATTATAATATGATTCAGTTGTATTATTTAATTTAATTTTTAATGCATATGTGTTTAAAAATTCATCACAATCTATTGTATAATTTTTATTTGAAAATTCTTGAATATTTTTTGGATGAATACAATTAATAGATTCATAAAAAACATTTTCACAATAATTTTTATTATGACTTTTTAATTTACATAACAACATTAATGTTTGTTTATATGGTAAATATTTAATATCAGATGTAGTTTTGAATGTATCATATAATGTATCATATACATTAAATCGTATATCAATCAATAATGATTTTAACATGTGATATATATATGCATACTTTCTCGTTTCTTGTAATTTTTCTATGCCTTTTTGATGATCTTGTATGATACAATCTCCTCTATCATGATTTGAACAATGTGTTTCATTACATTTGTATTCTGGAATATATTGTTTTATATAACTATCATGATCAAAACGAAAACAGCCACCTAATCCATTAGTATTCCAATGTTCACCTAATCCTCTTGTTTTAAATCCTATACGACCACAAGCGTAACATCTTTCGATATTATGATGTGATAATCCATTACAACGTTCTGTTTTATATAAACTTATTTTACAAATAGGACATATAAAATATGAATTTGTATCCTTTATAACATTTAAAATTTGTTGTAGAGCAATTTCTTCTGTAATTTCATTATTTTTATATAAATAAGATGATTCTTCATAATTTATAGTAGTATCACTTTCATCTATTTTATCAACTAATTGTGACATTTTATTAAAATAATAATTAAAAACAAATGGATTTTCATTTTCATAGGTTGTTTTACAATCAAAACAATCTGTATGATAATATGACATTGTTTGTTTACAATTAAAACAAAAACGTTTTAAACAATCTGGATTTTGTGTACAATCAACAATAAAATCTCCTATAGATTTGTTTTTTATTATTTCATTTTCTAATAAAATTTCAGTATTACATAAAATTCTCTCACCTTGTTTATAATATAATACTGGACATTTTATTATAGTATATCCTGGAAATGCATAATTTTCCGCGTGAGATATGTAATTGGTCCACTCTTGTTCATTACAAATTTTTTTTATTAAATTATGATCAAAAATATTTTTAAACCCAATAGTTGTTACACAATCTTCAAAAGGATATGGACAAGTAAAATGAGAATTTGTATCATTTATAGGATGATTTTCATAATTATTAACGAGTCTTTTAATACAACTTATACATATAAAATGTTTGTTACACGTACTTTTTATTAATAATTCATTTGGTATTATATTACTTTTAAAAAAATAATCTTCTACATCCACCAATGATAAAATATCATTTGTATCCGTATTATAAATATAATCCTTTTCTATAAAACAAACACAACAACATATATCCTGATTATTTTTAATTATATGCTTTTCTTCCGTTAATTCTATTTCGTTTATTTTATTTAATATGCTCATTAAATAATAACAATATATTAATTATATTCAAATAAAAATATAATTAGAATAATTTCAAATGGTATTATCAATAATTTCAAATGATATATTCGAATGATATATTGAATTTAAACCATACAGGGGTTTGTATAAAAGAATTATACGAGTTGCATAATCGAATAGATACATTATTCATTTTAAAATTATTATTATTAATATAAAATGGATTATTGTCGAATGGTAAATTTAATGTTTTACCAAACATTTTATTCATATCTATATCAATACATTCAAAAAAATAAAAATTTTTATTTGTAGAATCATATTTGTACAATTCTTGATCATTAATGTATAATTTTATATAAATTTCATCAAATATATTAACATTAGGGAAATCTTCAGCTATATAAAAATTGTTATTAAAATAATCATTTTTATTAAAACCTAACAAATTTTGTAAACTTGTTATAGATTTATTTTTATTTTCTATAAATGAAATTGTAAATGTAATAGGTCTATTCATTCTATCTGGATGAATCAATTCACTACAAAAACAAACTTTATTTTTTATAGCATTGTTATACACTTTGTAATAATAATCCTTTTTTTTATTAATAGACGCGCCATTCATACATTCCGATATTACTTGTAAAAGAAATTCTGTATCATAATATCCTATAGGAATAGTTATTAACGTTTTATTATTTTGTTCAATTAAATAGAATTTGTTGTTATATTCATTAATATTATAAAAATTACATTTTATCTTTATTTTATCCAAATTTACACTTTTTATATTTTCTAGATAAAATGGAAATTTATAAGTACCATCTTCATATATTGCATTTTCTGAAAAAAATTCTTTATAATGCATTTTATAATCTACATCATCGCTACTATTATCACTATTATCATCACTATCACTATAATTTTCATTGTGACTCCTGTTATTATCTTGTCTATTTCTTTGTTGTTTTATATTCACATCTTGTTTACTATCTTGTTTACTCGTATCTTGTTGTGATTTTTCATTATGTGTTTTTTGCGATGATTGGATATTTTGTTGTATTTGATTATTTGGTGTTTTTATGAATTGTTCTTTTTTTTGTTGATTTGAGAATTGTTGGAATTTGTTTATCAAGTCATTTGATAAAATAAATTCGAATTTTGATACAGTAATTTTATTTAATTCTATTAATATATCTTCCAAGTCTAAATTACCAGAAGAAACTGATTTGTTATAAATTATATTAAAAAAGTCTTTGAATATAAGTTGTTGTATATCGATCATATTTTCCCTATACAAATTGATATTATCTAAAAATATATTTTTTAGATGTGGTTTTGAATTTGTTACTTTACTTGATATTAAATCGAATAAATATCCTGAATTTTTTTGCGATATAAAAATATGTTTAAATGATTCTGCTATATTATTACTATTCATATGTAATATATAAAAATATAAAAAGTATATGTGTTTTACACAAGTGTGTTTAAAAAAAAGTATATTTTTCTAATAATAAAATATATAATGTCATATATATTCAAAAATATATTATGGAGATCATTTATAGAAAGTATTGGGAAAACAACAGGTACTGCAGTTGTTTTAGGTGTTGTATATTCTTTATATAAATTCTCAAAAAACGAAGAAGAAAACGTTGATCAAAAAAAACAAAAAGAATATAATATTAATCAAATAGGTGATCTAGAATGTATTCAAGATATAGAAAATTTTTTTAAATATAAAGATGTGAAAGAATATGATTACAAACGTTTGTTTGATAAATTGTAAATTAAATTAATATAATATATATATATATATTAATTTAATTATTTATATAAAAGATTTGCACAAGAAAGTGATCCTGCATTACAAGGTGTTCTTAAATCTTTAATAAAATTATTAACTGGTTTTTTTTGTTTTGCTCTGAAAGCATCTTTAATTTGAAGTCTTGTGTTAGTACCTATAAATGAATTATTATGTATTTTATTTACTTTTTGTAAATCTTCACATAATGGATGAAAACGGTTAATATTCATACCACTAAATATATTACAAGACTTATTAACTCTGGTATATTCTGGTACTAAACCATTATCTTTACATTCATTGATTTGAAAATCAATATGATCAGATTTTTCTGGATCATATTTGTGAGTTGGGCATTTTGAAACCATAAATTTATGTCCTCTTAGGTCACTTTCTATATCTATAGCTGAACTAGGTACACTTTTGAATGGATTTTGCATAAATGGGGAGGTACTTTGGAAACATACTTGTTTTGATTCCGATATAGTATTATCTGTTACCCAATTAAATGGTGCTGTACTTTCTTGGTCTTTTTTTTCTATAGCACAATTATCATAGGTTGCTCTGGTGAATGAAAAGTGAGACATAATATCTTATAATATACATATTTAAAAAAATTTTTTAAAAACAATAATAAAATTACATTGATATTATTGGTATTAAAAAACTGAAAAAGTTTATAAATTAAATATAATTACTGATGTTTTTACCAAGTACAGTAGATTGGTGTGAATCAAATTATTTGATATGTGATTATATTGCAGAATATTGGAATACAATAACAGGAGTTTGTTTTATGATATCAGGATATATGTTTTATTATAATAATCAAACTTGGTTTTATACTACAAAATATGCTATAAATTTTACAAGAATTATTGTTTTATTTTTATTAGTAGGAATAGGAACAATATTATTTCATAGTACATTATTGTATCCTTTTCAGTTATTGGATGAAATACCTATGATTTTATTATCAAATGAATATTTGTTATTATTGATGTCTTTACAAACTTTTGAAAAAATTTTTCATAAAAATATTAAATTACGTTTAGAAAAAATGTTATTTTTAACTTATAAAATGATAAATATTATTGTTTTCATATATTTTATACATCCTAAATTGCAAATTATAACTTTTCATATTACTTTAAAAATATCAGAAATATCTATATTATATATATTAATTAATTTGTTAAATAGATTGAATTATGTAGTTTACAGTCAAATATACAAGAATCAAGATTTTATAAAAAGACAAACTATGATGACCAGTCTTTATAATAGATCACAATTTAGTTATTTAAAAGAATCAAATTTATTACTAATGGCTCAAAAAAAAATCAAAAGATACATTGATTTAAGATCTAAAATGAAAACACATATATACAATGGTATTTATGTGTATGGTACAAGTATGATTATTTGGTGTTTTGATAATTTTTTTTGTAAATATGTAGAACCACTTCAATTACATGCTATGTGGCATATTTTATCAAGTTTGGGTATATATTTTCTAAATAATATTGTGAAAATTCAATCTGAGATTGATGAAATGATTTTTGATGATTAGGATCGAATTGGTCTAATAGGTGGTCTAATAGCTGTAGTTGTTGTAATTTGAGGAGGAGGATTAGTTGGAGAGGGGTATATTTGAGGTAAAGGAGATGTCCATAAAATTTGATTTGATTTATCAGTAAGTTCTAATACACATTGGTTATTTTTTTCTAATAAATTTGCTTTATATAAATTGTTAATAGTTGGTCCATTTGTTCCAGATTGCCATATAGTTGTGTTATTTTTATCAGTTAATATAAAATTGCCATTATTTGTTATTTCTAATTTATAGGGTGATTGTCCTATTCCGACAGTATTTGATTGCCAAATTATTTGATTAGATCTTTTATCTATAATTGATAAATTTCCATTTTGAGTGTTTTGAAATGTGCAATTGTTAGTATTAAGTTCGTTTCTACAAGGTGTAACAGCTCCACAAAGCGCACGATTTCTTGATATATCTGACATTAATCTTGCTTCAGCTTTTGCATCAATTATATTTTCACTAGTTGTAATAGATGTGAGTGATCCAGATGCTGGTAAACTAGCAAATTCAGGCATATTTTTACATGCATTAACTAAACTTCCAAATTTACCTTCTGTAGAAGGGCATCTGACATCTATTACATTTTTATATAATTTACCACACCAATGATTAGGATCATTTAATGCATCTTGATTACAAGTAAGGAAATTATAATCGACAGTACTTTCTATTTGATCAAATAATTGTCTTGTTGGTAATGATTTATCTCTAACACCTTCTCTTGACAAATATTGATTAATTCTATTACATTCTATGGTTTGAGGTATTCTAAAATCATTTCTTAACATACAACTTGATGTGTCATTTTTATTTTTAGTTAAACATTGGAATGTTTTATTATCTACTAATCTAACTATTGGTAAATCATCTGATATACATCTTAAATCAGAAAATGCATTTGTAACAATATTTGCACTTAGATTTTCACGTGAATTAAACAAAAAATAATATGCTATAAATAAAATAACAGTTAGTAAAATCAAATTTCGAATATTCATTCTATTATATATAATAAAAATAATATAATTTATTTTAAAAAGGAAAAACTTTATCTTTAAATAATTTTTAGTATTTAAAGAAAATTGAATATAAAAGGAATTTTGTATATTTTAATGGATATTAAAATTTCTACAATTACATTAACAACAAAATTACCAGATTGTCAGTTAATCTTAACAAATATTGGCAAGTATTTAGAAATCGACAAAGATATCATTGGTATAAAATATAATTGTGCTGGATTAAGTATTATGAAAGGTAAATATTCAACAACTATTTATAAAAAAGCAAAAACAAAAGATATTCAAAAAATCAATAAAAAATTATTTTATAACCAAATATCCATTATCTTAAATAACAATGGTAATAATGTTAACGTAAAACTTTTTGGTAATGGTAGTTTACACTTGACAGGATGTAAAACTATAGAAGAAGGTAAAATTATTACAAAAAAAATATATGAAAAATTGAAATCTTTGTCTTTAAAGATAGAAAATGTATTAATTACAAAAGATATAAATGGTATTTTATTAGACAAGGATAATTTAGTATATTCTTACTCTGATCATAAAATTATTGGTTATTGTAAAGATACGGAACAACAAAAATATTTGATTCATAATAAGGATTTTGTCATTGATAAAAAAACAAATATGTTTATAACAGAAAAAATGGAAACGCAAAGACGTCATTTTATTCATAATTTAGATGGAGAGCAAATAGGATACACTAAAATTGAACTATTGAAAAATAGACACAAATTTTATAAAAAGAATAATAATATTTATTTTGATACAGAAAGTGGTCTTATTTATCATAATAATGAATCTATTATAGGACAAATATCATATTATATTGAATCTGATAAAATTACTAATTTATTACAATATAATGATATAATGGAAATTGAATATTCTTGTAATCCTTTTGTAAATAAATTATATCATATTCCAAACGATATAGATGATATGATTGATTTAAATGTAAATTGTATTAATGTTTATTTTACAATTGATTATACTATAAATAGACAACGTTTTTATGAAAAATTAATAGAAATGAATTATATTTGTAAATACAAACCAGAATCATATTCAGGAATTAAAATTGTATATAAGATTCCTTTAGAAATAAATCAAGAAACAAAACCTGGTATTTGTCCTTGTAGTAGTAAATGTACGTGTATAAATATAACATTTTTAGTATTTCAAAGTGGAAATGTTATTGCAACAGGTTTTAAAACAAATGAACAAATTCATCAAGCTACACAAGAATTTTATAAAATATGTAATTCTGTAAAAGATAGTATTAAAAGAAGAGTTTTTATAGAATAGATTAATTATAAAAAAGTTTATTTCTTTGTAAATTGTAACTAATGACTTTAGGTGTAAATATCATTCATAAACCAAAAAATCAATCGTTAAATGAGAATGGTAAACTTTATGGAATATTGATAGATGACACGATTGTCGATATTAAAAATAAAATTTTTGCAAACACCAATGATTTTTATAAACAAACAATTTTATTTTATCCTAATTTGATAAAACTTGAAACAGAAAATAAATTGGTAAATGATAATACTCATAATTTATCATATTATTATTCTAAAATAGAAAAAAATCCAAATGTTTATATTACATCTATTTTTGATATAATAGTTGATAATAATATATATATGAATATCGATTTAGATGCTTATAAATTATATACATTATTAAAAAATGATGATTCTATTATAACAGATCTATATGAAAAATTATCTAGTGAATTTATAGATTTAACTCAAGATGACTTGAATATAATTATAAAAATGAAAATGTTTAATTTTAATAAATCTTTAGATGTAAAAATTATAAGTTCTGATGAAAATAATAATCTTATGAAAGAAATAAAAATTTTTTTTACAAGAATCAAAAATGAATTTGATACTCAAAATAAAAAATATAAACGTGATAATGAAATGTTAGTAGACTTTTATAATAAAGTATATTCATATAATTCAAACAAATATTATGATTCTGATTCAAATAATTTTCCTAGTTTTGTATTTACTACATTGAATTTTAAATGTAAATCTAGTGATTACGATAGTAGTTTTTCTGGTAAATTTATAAAATTATCTCAAATTTTTAACTTGTTAGAATTATCTGATGATATACCATTAATTGCTTTTAACGACAGTACTAAAAAAGATCCTAAAATCAAAATACATAATAAAATTATTAATATATTAAATGAAAACATAATTCGATCTTGGATTTTAAATGAAAAGAAAAAACAAAATAAAGCAGTTTATAAAAAAATACGTGGTTTAATGTTTAAATGTAGATTACAAGATATTAAAATCAATAAACCACAAAATAGTTATATAACTGTTTTATTAAATGAAAATGGATTATTTAATGTTCGTGTAAATTTTGATGAAGATGAAGATCAAAGATCACTTTTGGATATAGAAAACAGTATAAAAAATACACTTGATAAATTAATTACAAAATTAAATTTATTATATGGTGTTTTTACACAATCAAAACGTTTATCAAAAATGACTGATATGATGTGTTCTTTAATTTCTATAAGTTCAGTTTTAGAAACAAATAAAAAAATAAACAAAACTAAATTTAAACAAATTTTAACAAAATATGAAGCATCTAGAATTTTTGATTCCAAAGATATAAAAGATATTATTTCAATGTATTATAAACGTTTTGGTAAAAGAGATAATGATATAGAAACTCTTGACAAATTAGGTATTACTATAAATATAAAGGATAATCCATATAAATTAAATTCTAGTATAATTGTAATTTATGGTGCATATAATTTAATACAATCAAAAACAATTATTGATGAAATTATGATTCTTTCTGAAATATCTGAAAAAATAAAAAAGAATATATTTGAAGATGATGAATCAGAAGAAGAAGAAGTCGTATTAAAAGAAAGAAAACAAAATGTTAAAAAAGTAAGAGAATTAGGTGGTAAAACTTCATCTATAGTATGTCAAAAAACGCGTCAACCTAAAATAAATAATGAAACTACAATACAAGATCCAGAATTAGTTTTAGTTTATAAAGGAAACAAGTATGTATGTGATGAAAAAAGTAAACATAAATATCCTGGATTATCTGGTGATATACCTTGTTGTTTTAAATATCCTGGAAAAGGTTTAGAAAATATTATGAATGCTGAAATATTAGAAATTAAAGTACAACCTTCAAATTTTATCATTGAAATACAAGATGGAGAAAAAAGTTTTAAAACTTTTGTTATCAAAGTAACATCTGAAACTCTTGAAAATATTGATTTAACTGAATCTAGATATTTTTACGTAAATCCTGAAAAAAACAACGGATTCCCATTAGTTCATATTCATCAATCAAATTTAATTGAACAAATAGAAAAAGATTCTGTTAATGAAAAAGGTGAAACCATTTGGTTAACCGAAATTCCTTTGTATCAATTAATATCAAAACCAAAAAAGAATAATTGTTTACACATACCTAATTTAAACAATACCTCAAAAGAAGATATTAATGCACCGTGTAAACATCACGATAAAGAAAAAATTTTTGGATACAATATTAAATCATATCCTTGTTGCTTTGAAAATACACCTGTAACATATAGAGCTGTAAAAGAAGATAAAACAGCATTGACCAAACATATTATAACAACTGATAAATTATTAGGTCATAAACGTCAAGGTGTGTTACAACCTGGATTAAATAAATTATTAAATGAATACATTAAAAATAAAAATGGTGCATTTTTACGTTGGGGTGTTAATCAAAATAAATTATCATTTTTAAATTGTATAGTAGAGTCTATTAGTGATAATAAAGTTGATAACACATATGCATTAAAACGTTTATTAATTAATTATTTATCAGAAAATCCACAAGACTTTTTAAAATTAAATGGCGGAAATATTAGTTTAAGATATGGAAATGTTCATGAATATATAAATAAAATAGAACAAGATATTCATTGGACAGATGTTATTGATTTAGTCCAACTTGTATTAAAATGCAATATATTAATAGTTGAAATCCCACATGTTGAAACATTATCTAAAACAAATTTTATATATGAAGATATGAGACTTGTATGTAATTTAAATATACAACAAGATATATCAAAACCATTTTTAATACTTATTAAAAAACAAAATTCTTTTGAAATTATTGTTTCCAATTCTGCAGCTATTTGGAATAAAGAATCTGAAAAAATACAAATATCAGATAAAACACAAAAGATTACATTTGTTTTCAATTATGATTCTGAAAAAACTCCAAAGGATAATATAGCCAACTTTTTTGTAGATTATTATAAAAAATCTTGTGTTAAACAAAATAAATTTCCTGACAAATATCCTTATGACGAATTATATACTGCAAATTATATATTAAAAAAATTAAAAAATGATATATTATTCCAATTAGTTAATTCATTTAACAAAATAAATTTTTTCGTTACTAAAAGAGGATTAATTATACCTATTCAAGAAAGTGGTATTATAAATAAAATTCCTTCCGTAATGTTTTCGGATTTTATATCTAAAAATAAAGCAGTTGATATTGAAAAATTGATCGAATTAATTAATGATTTCAATGAATCTGATATTGAACCTAAAATGAATATATTAGGTGTTACTATAAATGATAATGTTTATACAGGAGCCTTTACTAATTTTGGTCAAACATTACCTGTAAAAACGACTTTTATAAACGATAATGTAAAATTACCAATACTTAAACATAAATATTACAATGATATAGATGAAGTATTATCAAATAAAAAAATAACACAAAATACAGAAGAAATTTGGAATAAAGATATCAATAATGAAAAATTAAGAATATATGAAATTAAAAAGATTATTGGACAAAAAATTATAAATGATTATGAATCTAAGGAATCTATTATAAAAATTATTAAAAATACACAACTTTCTAAATTAAGAAAAATAAAAATGATAAAACAAATTTTAATACAATATTTAGCAAATACAAATTTTTCAGATTTAGATTTTATTTTAGATATAATTTCAAATGATATAATAAATGATAATATTGAAAATTCTTTATTAAATAATTTAATTACTTCTGAAAAATTTAATCCTGATGAAATAGTTCAAAGAACTACTGAATCAATATGGTTAAATCTTAGTGATATTAGAAAATGGTTTAAAAGATTATAATTTACTATTTGTTTGTTTTTTATTATAATATTATAATTATAATATAAGATGATTTCTGATCAAGAATTAACAAAATATCATGCTTGTGCAAAAATTTGTGGGATAGTTTTAAAAGAACTTGTTCAAAAAATAACAACTGGAGAATTACTTGAAACAAAATCGTTAAATGAATACGGTGATAAAAGAATTAATGAAGAATGTGAAAAAATATATAAACGAGATGTTAAAAATGTAGCATTTACAACTAGCATTAGTTTAAATGATTGTGTAGGCAATTATATTTATCAAGAAAATAATGATTTATATAATATTATCAAACCAGGTGATGTTATTAAAATAGAATTAGGTGTAAATATTGGTGGATGTATAGCAGTATTAGGAGAAACTATAGTTTATAAATCAGAAGATGAAGAAAAAAATAAAGAATATAAACGTTATTTAGATTTATTAGATGATTTAGGTAAAACAATACCTAAAATTATGATACCTGGTAACCTCAATGATGATTTGAAAATGATTATTGAAAGTAAATGTACAGAAAGTGGATGTTTTCCAGTTGAAAATACAACAAGTTATCAACATTTAGAAGGTCAATTAAATACAGACGATTCTAAATATATTATAACAAATTATCAAAAATATTATGATGAAGATGATAATTTAACAGGACCTCAAAATTTATGTTTTGAATTTGAACCAGGTGAAATATATACAATAAATCTAGTAATAATACCAAATAATTATGAAAAAGATGATGAAACAACTCACGATTATCAAGAAAAACACGACCCTCATATCTATCGTTTCAATGATTCTTATTATAATTTAAAATTAAGAATGTCACGTGAATTCTGTTCACTTGCAAAAGGAAAATATGATACAAATGCATTTAATTGTATTCCTTTTAAAACAAATGGTAGATCAAGAACAGGTATTAAAGAATGTTTAGAAAATTATATTTTGGAAACATACCCTATTTTATATAGTAAAGAAAGATTACCAATCTTTCATAAAAAATTTACAATTGTTGTTTCCAATAATAAATGTATCACTTTAAAATATAATTTATAAAAAGATTACTTTTAGATAAATATATATTCATAATATATATATTTATATTATTTATAATTACATTTTTACTTTTTTAATGCATCCCATCTTGATCCTTTTAAATTATTCCAATTTGCACCTCCTTTTTGGGACTTTTTAGATTTACGTTTTGGAGATTTTCTTTTAGATTTAACTTTTTTACTCTTAGATTTACGTTTAACAGATCTCTTTTTAGATTTACGTTTAACAGATCTCTTTTTAGATTTACGTTTAACAGATCTCTTTTTAGATTTACGTTTAACAGATCTCTTTT
>JACCDZ011914140.1_pt1 | contig 16897 bp, 21 predicted proteins | sample 7449551 | NCBI WGS metagenome assembly JACCDZ01 (sample SAMN15323452, study PRJNA562643) | freshwater metagenome | isolation source: river surface water | place: USA:Blue River Watershed | collected 2017-08-18 | reverse complement strand
TAGGTTGTGCCATTGCCAGTCATGTGCCGTTCGAGCAACTCTACAAAGATGCCGATGCACTACTTTATCAAGCTAAACATCAAGGCCGTAATCGAGCCATCGCTCGTCTATTTGACGGCTCTTGACCATAGACTTTCGCTAACAGTCGTCGTTAATAATTCATTTTATTTCATATGGTTAGTTCAATTGCTCAGTGCGAATTTTAACTAGTGCTACTGACAACGTCTTAATTTTACCCCGTGATGCTTCTAACTTGCGCCTAGCTAAGTTCGTTAGAGCACAGACCTTATCAAGCCAAACCCTTAGAGTTACTGCAGAAACCTTGCCCTGCAATTGCTGAATTAGCATTGAAAACCTGCGTGCGGCATCGAGCTTTGTTCCATATCCAGTCAAGTTCTTGAGGTGCATATGCGGCAAAAATTACAACGACTGATCAATGTCATTGGGTTAGTTGCAATGGTGCAAATTGCAACTTTGCCGATGCCAGCGAACGCCGACGATGACTGCAAGGATCCGGTTGCCGAGTGGCAGTCGCGGCAGACCTTGAAAAATCGACTCGAACAACTTGGCTGGCAGATCCAGCGCATTCGAATTGATGACGGCTGTTATCAAGTGCATGCCATTGACGAATTAGGTCGTCGGGTAAAAGCGACTTTCACTCCAGCAGCTTTGTCATTGATAAAGCTTGAAATCAGAGCGGAAAAGACTCGCCTTGATCAGGGCACAAAGACCCGCATTGACTAAAGCAGCAGTACCGCAAAGGTCATTCGTCTCGTAGCAAAAGGATGAACCAGATGAACAAATCAACCATTGTTGCCGGAGTATTAGTTTGCATGTTGAGTTCTGGCGCAACTGTCGCCAGCGATCTAACAATTACCACAACTCTCAAGAACTACACAGGGAACGGCGCTTACCTTGCAATCTATCTCACCGATAGTCAAGGAAAGTACCAACGCACTTTATGGGTGGCTGGCCGCAAAGCCAAATATTATAAACACCTTGCAGACTGGTCTCGCGGCAGTGGTCAACAGCTAGCTGAGTATGACGGGCTATCTGGCGCCAGTGTGAGCAGTGGAACTAGTCTCGTGATCAAAGTGGTTATCGCTGACAATTTAATTGATGCGGGATATTTAATCCGGGTAGACAGTGCGGTTGAAGATCTTGGAGAGTATCGGCGTGAAGTTGAGTTGCCATTAACTACCACAGGGGTAGGTATTGAAGCGCATGGTATCAGTTTTATTCAATCGCTGAGCTACACACTCTAGTTAGGGATTCGCTGTTATGTTGCGACTTGTACACTCGGTTACTGGTCTTTGTGCGGCCGTTTTTCTGATATTCACAGCCCTGAGTGGCGGCATTTTGTCACTTGAACCGGTGTTAGAACGTGCGGCAGCAATAGTGCCTGCGCGTGGTAATTTGACGATAGCGCAAGTTGCTGAAACCCTTCAACGTCGCTACAAAACCCTTGAGCAAATCGAACGTCTGCCATCTGGTGCCTTAGTGGTTTATTACACCGCGGCAGGCAAGTCTGCCGCCGATATTGTGGATCCCAGCAACGGCGAAAAAATTCAAACTTATCAGCGATCCGCATTTTTTACTTGGATAAAAAGCGGCCATCGTGCGTTATGGGCTGGCGATGTCGGTCGAGCAGTTGTCGGGCTCATCGCTATTCTGTTGTTACTGATGCTATTTACCGGCAGTTGGCTATTGCTACACAGAGTCGGTGGTTGGCGGCATATTTTGGGCGAATTTCGTAGCGGAAACTCAGCCGTTAGTTCCCGGTTACACCTTGAAGTTGCCAGAATTGCGCTGCTGGCTTTGCTGTTTTCAGCCACAACAGGTTGTTGGTTGTCGGCTATCCGTTTTAACCTCATTGCCGAAGCGCCAGAGCTCGAAGCTGAGTTTCCTAAGCAGAGCGCCACTGGCGTCGCAAAAGCGTTGAGTGCGCTTCCTGCACTGCAACAAATTGATCTGACTGATCTTCATCAACTGATTTTCCCAACCACGAATGACCGGCAAGCCATGTTTGCGCTGCGCACTCATCAGGGATCTGGGTATATTGACCCCGTCAGCGGAACTTGGCTTAGTTATGCCGACTATGGCGGTAGTGCCAGATTGCAAACGACCATCGCTGAATTGCATACCGGCGAAGCCTATTGGTGGTTGGGCTTAATACTGGGGCTCGCTAGTTTGGCCGTTCCGCTTCTGGCGCTGACTGGTATCTTGATTTGGTGGCAGAGCCAAAGCGCAATGCCAAATCTTATCGGCAATGCAGCTAAAGATCTGGCCGACACTATTGTGTTAGTTGGCTCAGAAACCAATACGACTTGGGGATTTGCAAACTCACTAGGAAAAGCCTTGCAACAAGCTGGCTGCGTGATTCATCTAGCCGAAATGAACCAACTTGCAGTCGCTTATCCAAAAGCACGTAGATTATTGATCTTAACCGCGACTTTTGGCGATGGCGCTGCGCCCGCATCAGCGTCGACATTTTTGCAGTTACTGGCAAAAATGCCTGCTTCAGCCATTTTGCCTTGGGCTGTGCTTGGGTTTGGCGATCGACAGTTTAATCGCTATTGTGCCTTTGCCGAGCAGGTTGATAGAGCTTTGCAACTAAAGCATTGGCCGCAGCTTCTTGCCACCCAACATATAGATCGCCAATCATTACTAGGCTTTGAGCAGTGGGGTGCTGATTTGGCAAAGGCACTTGCACTGCCTATAGCGCTTCACTACCAACCATTGCCGCGACCAACCTTCACAATTGTGTTGGTTGAACGCCAGCTCTTCGGTGTCGCGGTAAATGCTCCTACCGCAATCTTAGGTTTTAAAGCACTTCACGGCAGTAAACTTGCCAAATTTAGGGCAGGTGATTTGATAGCCATTGTGCCAGAAGGTAGCTATCTACCGCGCTTGTATTCGATTGCAACTAACAGTAACACTTCGGTCTTGGAAATTTGTGTGAGAGCCCAGCCAAGCGGACTCTGTTCTTCGCAATTAGTCGATTTAAATATTGGCGATACCATTGAAGGCTATATTCAGCTAAATCCACGATTTAAACCAAATCGGGGCTCAACTCCTTTGATATTAATAGCTGCGGGGACTGGCATTGCGCCGCTGGTCGGCTTTATCCGCGCCAATAAGGCCTGCCGCCCGATTTATTTGTACTGGGGAGGACGCTTAGCGTCTGCAGATTTTCTTTACCACGAGGAGCTCATTTTATGTCTTGCCGACACAAGATTAACCAAATTGACCGTGGCTTTTTCACGCGCAAATGAGCCTGCATATGTGCAAGATAAACTGCGTCAAGACACTGTACAAATTCAGCAGTTAATGGCGCTAGAACCGCAATTTCTAGTTTGTGGTGCTCGGACAATGGCCAAAGATGTGGCGACGACGCTTGATGCAATTTTACAGCCGCTAACCATTAACGTCGCCGGATTGAGAACCTCAGGTCAGTACCTTGAAGACAGCTATTAGCCTGATTTAAGGTCTGATGGTTTTATCTTCGAGTTACTATCTACCGACAATTGTTTAATGAGCGCCACAATCAGCAATAAGCTAGCACTGACAGCACCAATGGTTAGTACCAGCAAGGTTAGCGGCGGCGTCTCGAAGCGAAATAAGTGCTGCATAAGTGGCATATATAGGGCCAAAGTAAGCATCAATAACGCGATACAAACGACCCACCATAAGGCTGGATTGGGTAATTGGAAGGCTTTAAGCATCGGCATGGACCAAGAACGATTGATAAAGATTAACCAAATATCGCCAATGATCATGGCACTAAAGGTGAGTGCTCGTACTTGCGGCTCAGGCAGGTTTGCCCATGTGGCCAGCAAATAAACCATAACTAACACCAGCAATAACACCAACCCTTGTTCAATCCCGAGTCTTAGGAGTTTTTGGTCGAAAATTTTCTCCTTTGCTTTACGAGGTGGTCGCTGCATGACATCCGCTGACGCCGCTTCGGCCTCAAAAACGATAGAGCAGGTTGGATCTATTAACAATTCAAAAAACACAATATGCACCGGCAACAAGATAAGTGGCCAACCAAGCATCACTGGCAACATCGACATGCCGGCGATCGGAATATGGGCAGCAATTACAAACACCACGGCTTTGCGGATGTTATCGACGATTGTTCTGCCAAGACGAACCGCCGCCACAATAGAGCTGAAATCGTCATCCAGTAATACTAACGCAGCCGATTCTCTAGCGACATCAGTGCCGCGGCCGCCCATGGCGATGCCGATATGGGCAGCACGCAGCGCAGGCGCGTCATTAACGCCATCGCCGGTCATTGCGACGATTTCGTCCGCTTCCTTCAATGCGTTGACGAGTTGTAATTTTTGCTCTGGTTGGACTCGACAAAATACATTCACTTGCCCAATGCGCTGTTTTAGCTGTTGATTATCTAGTTCGGTAATTTCTGTGCCTGAAATCACGCCTGCACTGATATCTATTCCACATTGCGCAGCGATGCTTAACGCTGTAGCAGGGTAGTCGCCGGTGATCATAATCACCCGAATTCCGGCGGCCAAACAGTCATGAATGGCAGGTTTGGCTGTTGGTCTTAGCGGATCGGCAAAAGCAATGAGTCCAACATAGTCAAAAGCAAAATCGTGCTGAAGTTCCGGCAAGGCTTGCTGGATAAATGACGCTTTTGCCACCCCCAATAACCGCAGACCCGAGTTCGCGGCTTGATTGACCTGCATATTGATGCGAGCGGTTTGCGCGGCAGTAAGATGGCAAAGTTCGATTATTGCTTCAGGGGCACCTTTGGCTGCGATCACAAAATTGGCGAGATCGGGTGATTGCCAAACACGTGACATCGCAAGTAGCTCTGGTGATAACGGATAATCTTCGATCAATTGCCAATTGTTGTGAATATGTTCGGTACCTGCAAGTAGCGTCAATCCAATGTCCTTGATGGCAATTTCCATAGGGTCAATCGCGTTGGAGTGACTTGCCAACAAGGCAAATTCGACCGTCTCATGAAATTGTTCTGGAAGCTGAGTCGTTGGCGGTTTGTCCGAAGATGTTATTTGCTCTTTTGCGCTGTTTTCGGGCAATTGCTCGCATTTAAACACTTCGCCGTTTGCGATCAATTCAGTGACTGCCATCCGGTTAAGCGTGAGCGTTCCCGTTTTATCTACACACAGCACTGAAGCGGCGCCAAGCATTTCTATGGCCGAAATTTGCCGAGTGAGCACTTGCTTTTGAGCTATTCGCCAAGCGCCAAGCCCTAAAAAAATCGTCAGAATTAACGGCAACTCAGCTGGCAACAGTGACATTGCCATAGTGAGACCTGCCAAAATGCCATTGAGCCAATCGCCACGAGTGCTGCCATACCAAATGGTTAATATGACAACCAAAAGTGCGCTCCAGATGGCAATGAGTTTAACCGCATGCGCAGTTTCAAGCTGTAACTGACTGAGTTCAGGTTTGACACCGACGAGTGCTTTGCCAATACGACCTAAGGTTGTGTTCTCGCCAGTAGCTAGCACATAGGCTTTGCCAGATCCTTGCACTATGAGTGAGCCGGAATATAAAAAACAGTTATCGTCACCACCTGGTGGTTGCATTGTGCTCGGTGTCGATGAGGATGCTTGTTTGCGAACTGCGATTGATTCGCCGCTGATCAATGATTCGTCGACAGTAAGATTGCTGGCACTAAATAAAGCCGCATCGGCAGGAATACGATCGCCCTCTGAGACTAGGATTAAATCGCCTCGGACCACATCAATGCCCGCGATATGCTGCGTTAAACCATCCCGAACTACCAATACCCTTGGACTGGCTAAATCGCGAAGCGCTGCCAAAGCTCGTTCGCTTTTGCGCTCTTGAAATAGACTCATGCTCATTATAATGACTACAGAGCCAAGCAATATATAGGCGTCTTGCGGACTACCCAGGATCAGATAGATGCCGCCGCAGCTCAGCAATAAGATAAACATGGGCTCAAGCATGACTTTAAGCGCAAGCCCAAGTAATGAGCGACTGGGCGCTGCGGGTAGCGCATTATTGCCTTCAAGCTGCAAGCGCCGTTGTGCTTCGGTCTGACTAAGACCTCTCGCTGAATTACTCGTATCGGAACTGCTTTTTTGGTTATCGCCTAATATTGACATCGCTGTGAATTTCCCTGATTTGAGCAAAGCTGCAGACTTGGACTAAAGATCCACGCACCGGCAATCTAGAGAAACTCACTGATTGAATTCCGAAATCACCTTGGCAGTTCAGTTGTCGAATTAATGCCTTTGATTCGAAGTTGATCTATTCGCACTGTGCATATTCGGCGTGAAGGGCTGGGGTGTCTGTGCGACAACCGACAAAGGAACAAGGTCAAGTGATCCCAAGTCGCTAGGGCTCACTGCCATTTTGTCTAAGGTAGTATTCGGTTGCGCAAAACTATGCAGGGCTTCAGGTAAAAGATATTGCGGCACGTGTGCCAGCGCACCGAGCCGCTATGGGATGGCTGTCAGTATGAATGCTCCTGCCATACGCAATCATGCGATCCGGCAGCGAGGGAGCTTCAAATGGGTATGACTACTGATACAACAAAAACAAATACAACGGCTGATTTTAAGTCGCAAGGTTTAAACAATGTAATTGACCAAGCGTCAGCTGCCGCACATCCAATGATCGACCAGTTTAGCGGTAAGGTTCATGACACTGTCGACAAAATTGCCAATGCTGCGAGTCATGGCGCTGATAGTCTTGAGAAACGCAGTGAGCAGTTAAATGCCGGCAGCGAGTGGTTAGGCACTGTGGTTCGTAATCAAATCCGCGAGCGGCCGGTTGCGATGCTAAGTGTGGCGATAGCCACTGGTTTTGCGCTAAGTTGGTTGTTGAAATCTCGTGTCGGCTGATAGTGTTTCCACACAAATTTCCGAGTGTTTGCAACTGCTGCGTCGCCAGTGGCAGCAGCAATTTCAACTACTTACACTAGAAACGCAACGAGCTGCAGAGAGTTTAGTCGCCATTTGGTTATTAGCGCTGTTCGCAACTTTGTTACTATTAAGTAGTTGGGTGTTGCTGTTGGTGTTACTCGGTACAGGGATGTTGGCATTTGGTTTGATGCCATGGCAAACCATTGCAGTGCTGCTATTGCTGCAATTAATGGTGTTGCTGATGAGTTTACGTGGGATCAGATATTACAGTCAGTTTCTGCGTTTTCCGGCAACTCAACAAAGCTGGTCTGATGCCGTGCAAGCTGCGACGGCAAAAGAGGAGAAACCAGAATGCCCAGTTTCAACCCTTTAGACGTAGAAATTTTGGCATGTCAAAAGCAGTTGCAACAGATCCGCCAACTACGATTGCACAATCAACAGGTTTTATGGCGACGGGCGCAAGCGCCAGTGCTGCTAATGTCTGGTTTGTGGTTTGGCGCAACTTTGCAAACGTGGTCGCAAGCTCGACTTCAGCACATTTACCAACAAAACTTGGCGCAAGTAGCAATGCCAAATAACGCGGTTCCGGTTTGGTTGTTAGTCTTATGGCGCTGGTGGATGTCCTAACTAAATACAGCAGTACACATAAAAAAACGGGGGCCTTAAGCCTCCGTTTTCTAATCTACCGGTGTTGCTTAGTTCATATTGCTGCCGTAAAAACTATGCAGTGATTTTTCCCAAGCCAGATCTTTCATATTCGGCCAGTGGCCTTTGTCAAAGCCTGGTGCAATGCGTAAGCGCTCAGGGGACAAATCCAGCACAAAACATTTTTGCAAAGGATCCAGCGTCAGCATTTTCCATGGTACTGCAAATAACTTTTCACTTAAGCCCATGTAAGTGCTAAAAGACAATACGGCATAGCCGACAATCCCTGTTTCCACTTCGAGCATAATTTCTTTGATATCTCCGAGCGTTTGACCGTAACGGTTTACTACGGAATTACCTATAAGCGTCTCTGCTCCCATTAAATGTGGGCCAGGTCCCTGTGCCATCAGCGGTGGCGCAAACTGTGGATTTTTGTAGATGCCGTAGATGTCGCGTTCATGATAGTTCATGGGGTAAACCTCGGTGATAACCGGAGAACCGGTATTAGTAGAAAATGCTCCAAGCAATTGGAGAGCCAAGTTCGGTGTTGAATTGCCGCAACTTATACAGGAAGTTTTGCCAACTCTTTAACACTTAAATCAGCATGCACTTCCCAAGGCGCGGCGTCTGTTCGTCTCCCCACTTATCCATCATTTGCCTTCATTGGTCATGCACTTGCAATGGGTGCGCTATCGCACCGAAGGTAGTTTAAAGATCCGCCACACTGCAGTTACCCGGGAGCAATTGCGCACCGGTTCTAAGGGGGCCATTTATGGCTATCTCCACCATTTTATTGGTCATTTTACTACTGCTGTTTCTCGGTGCGCTGCCAGCTTGGCCACACAGTCGAAACTGGGGGTATCGCCCAGGTGGTGCGCTTGGCATCGTTTTACTGGTGTTAATAGTGTTGTTAATGACCGGACGGCTTGGTTGAGTTTTGCTAAGCCGGTTCCAGTTAATTTACGGTGATATTTTAAGGAATGTTCAAGATGAAAACTTTCAAAGTATTAAGCATTTTTCTATTGGCTATCAGTTTGGTATCGGTCGCCGGTTGTAGCTCCGAGCCTAATAAAGAAGGAACTGGTGAATATATCGATGACAGCGTCATTACGACCAAAGTCAAAGCAGTGATCTTCGGCGACAAAACACTAAGTGTCGCGGAAATTAATGTGGAAACTTTCAAAGGCGTGGTGCAGCTCAGTGGATTTGTGAATTCCCAGCAAGATATCAACACTGCGATGCGCCTAACCCGAGAGGTCAATGGCGTTGTGTCGGTCAAAAATGATATGCGAGTTAAATAAATGATTGGGTGAGTTAGTAACCTATTGCAAATACGCCATACAAGCAGCGTCCGCGGTTTGTTATGGCCGCAGCTGACTCATTTGCTTCGCAAAGTTAATTGATGCGCCAAGGATTGATATGCCAACCGTAATCCCTCACACACAAAGACCATTGGTACAAAACTACTTATTACGACATCTTCCTGAGATTGAACAACGCCATTTGCAACAAAGTGCTGAGCTGGTTCGTTTGGAGTTTGGTGAGAGGCTTTGTCAGATAGATGATGACTATCAATATCTCTATTTCCCGTTGACCGCATTTGTTTCGCTGATAGCGAAACTTGCTGGCCACCCACCGCTAGAGATGGGGCTAATCGGATTTGAAGGGGTGCTTGGGGCAACTATTCTATTGCATACCCGACGTGTTCCGTCTGAAGCTATAGTCCAGGGCGCGGGCATGGCGTGGCGGATCCCGGTTGGTGACATCGAAGATGCGTTGAATCATTGCAACAGTTTTTTGCTGCTACTACAAACCTATCTGTTCAACTTACAAAAGCAGATTAGTGCGAATGCGGTCTGCGCTCATTTTCATCAAGTCGAAGCTCGGCTAGCCCGTTGGTTACTGATGAGTCACGACCGCATACAAAATGATGAGCTTTATCTTACTCATCAATTTCTTGCTGAAATGCTTGGGGTGCGTCGAAGCTCTGTCACTGTTGCTGCGGGCTATTTGCAAGCCAATGGCATCATTTTATATAACCGCGGTCGGCTACACATATTAGACCGTCAAGGGCTGCTGTCTCGAAGTTGTAGTTGTTATCAACCACTCTCGTCATAATTTTATGAAAACTATTTTCTAACAAATTTAACCTTTGTATGTGCGCTATCGCACATAACCAAATAGTTAAGTCCATATACTGGTATTCTAATTTTGGGTACGCCAATTAGTAAGGGAATGCGATGACTGCAGAAAAGCCTGAAACGAGTACTATTGATGAGCGCAAGAAAAATGCCCTGCATCCACCAACGGCCAACCGCTTACTCTGTGAATTGCCGGAAGAAGTTAAGCAGCGAATTTTCCCGCATTTGGAATTAATCGAACTTAAACTTGGACAGATCATTAGTGAGGCTGGATCCAAGTTGCGTTATGTGTACTTTCCGACCGATTCGATCATTTCTTTGCTATATGTGATGGAAAATGGATCTTCGGCGGAAATTGCGGTGGTTGGCAATGATGGGATGGTCGGGGTTGCCTTATTTATGGGTGGGGAAAGCACCACCAGTCGCGCTGTGGTGCAAAGTGGTGGTTTAGCCTATCGGTTATTCGGCCAACGTCTTAAAGATGAATTCAATCGCCATGGCGCTTTGCTGCATCTGTTGTTGCGATACAGCCAAGTGCTGTTGACGCAAATGGCACAAACTGCTGTATGCAATCGTCACCATACCATCGAGCAGCAGCTGTGCCGTTGGTTGTTACTTTCAATAGATCGGCTGCCAGACGATCACTTATTAATGACCCAGGAATTAATCGCCAACATGCTTGGCGTGCGCCGTGAGGGAGTGACCGATGCCGCCGGAAAGTTACAACGCATGGGCATGATTAACTATAGCCGCGGCCATATTGAAGTCATCAACCGGCCGTTGTTAGAGAAAACTTGTTGCGAATGTTATAGCGTAGTTCGCCATGAATCAGAGCGTTTAATGCCGCTGCATCACTGTTGCAAAGGTTAATTTAGACTTGGCCGCTACGCCGAGTTTCGACGCAGCGGTGTTTCCTCAAAGCTTTTCGCTGTTATTTCACCACGACCAAAAATAACACTCGCATATTCGCGCGTGCGGCGGAAGATCTTAGGTCCGACGGCAGTGTTTCTACTTCTGCCGGATCCGTTTCACCATAACCAATGTTGGATAATCGACTGCTATCTAAACCGCCTTCGGTAATCAGATATTGTTCAACAGCTTTGGCGCGGCGTTCACTTAATTGCTGATTATATTCTTCAGTACCACTTGCTGAGGTATACCCGGCGATTTGCACTTGGCTGTTGGGTTGCTGTTTTAAAACCTCGACATGTTTGGCCAAAATTGCTTTAGTTTCTTTGGTTAATTCCGATTGATTAAAAGCAAAATGCACATCAGAAAGCTCTACTCTGAGCGGTTGTTCCGTTGCTACCGCAGCCGGCGCTGGCTCGTCAGGTTGTTGCTGAACTGCCATTGGTGCTGGAGTCGGTTCGCTATAAGGAGTTTGCTGATCGTACAGATAAACAAAACCCATGGAGAGCAGTTTAAAATCACCCTGATCGCCCCACAATTCATCCATTCGATATCGTTCTAAATCAGCCCGCATCGCAAAATTTTTGTTGAGTTGATACTCAAGACCTACGCCAAACTTTTGCTTCATATAATGTTTGCTGGTGTTGTAATCGTTTAAAGCAATTGGTGCTTGATAGTTAAGGCTGGCATCCGTGTCGTTATAGGTCAAACCCAAGCGGCTGGTTACCGCAAAAGCATTGGTTAAGAACATCCTTGCAACCAAATCAAGATTTAGCCCCTTCGATTGGAAATTGCCAGCAAGCGGGTAGCTAGCATTCTGCCCGGTAGCCCTTGCTGCAAAATCGACTTCACCAAGGTCAAAGTATCCGCCTTCAATGGCGAAATAGTCATTAATTGCGGCCCCCGTATAAATTTTAAAGCCGGTGTCATTGGTATCCCGGGACAGGGTATTTAGCGGTAAACCCTGAGTTTGCATCACTTGCTCTAATTGCGAGGTGTCTAGGCTTAGCCTTGATTCACCAATGTTAAAGCCGGCATACCAATCTGGAGTTGTCATTGGGTATGTGTTTGCCATAGTGCAAAGCGGTAAGGCAAAGACACAGGAGCTGCATAACCAAAGGGTCAGACTTGGGGTTGGCATCAGCTGACGCAAGTGAAACATTTCATTTGGGTAACTTGGCTTGGCAGTGTTCGGCGAAGCTAAAAACCAATTGTTCGATGGCATAAGTATTCTCCAACTTAAATAGTCGCGCCTTACGGGGGCGCTTTGTGCGGCAGAACGAATCAACTTCTGATGTTGGTTTGAAAAAAATCCACCAATAACAGAATGATTGCGAATACCAGCAACGCATGAACAAGGTTGCCAATTGCTAAGGGTGATAGCAGGGTTAGTAACCAAAGCAGCAAGAGGACGAGCGCGGTGGTTCTTAGCATTTCAGTGCTCCTTTTGAGCCGGTTGTGGAATGGTTTTAGATGTTGCGACGGCTATTGACTGGGAACATTCGAGCAAGCATTACCCGAATTCATTTGTGCAGCATGACCTGCTTTGAGCTGACTATCTGTGCGTTGCAGCACCTAGCAAGTACCAGCAACGGACAGACCTTGGTGTGTGTTTAACTTTAATTGCGCCATGCGCGCTAACGCACCGATAAGCGTCAGAGTGATTGCCATGCTGTTGGCTCGGCTTCTGTAACTCTGCAGAAGACCGTATTACCTGAGGTACTTATGAATAAGTTTACTGAACAGAATAAAGCGACGGCCAAAACTGACCAATCAGCAAAACCTGCAAAAGAAATTGTTGCTGATAAAGCTCAAGGCGGAACCACTCATACAGCAGCGGCAGCGGATAGTACTGCTGCGGCGAAAATGGCGGCAGCTGATAAAGCGAAAGCGGATGCTGCGAAACAAAAACCAGCTGAAACTGTGCAAAAAGATGCTTTTAACGGCAAATGGCAAAGCCAAATCCAAGCTGCGAAAAGCAACTGGAGCAAAATCAGTGAAAGCGAATTAGAAAAGTCTGGCGGGGTTGAAACCAAGCTCGCTGATTTAGTTCAGCAACGCTATTCACTGAGCCAGGATGTTGCGCGCAAACAAGTAAAGACTTTTATTGATAAATGTCATAGCTAAGGTCCTAGGCTGCAGGGTCGGCTTTGGCCGAATGGCTGCCGCACTAGATCGTTGCGACAACCGGCTTTCGTGGTAGTTCCGGTTGCCTTCCCAAAACAAGGAGTCCCTTAATGAACCATTCCTATCGTAATTTTATGTTTGCATCAGCCATTTTGTTGACCATGTCGCCGACAGAACCGCTGTTGGCTGCTGATGCAGTGACTACTTCAATGGATGATGTGCGACAAGAAAGTCAAATCGCCACAAGTTATGCGTTGAACCCATATTTGCGGGCAAATGACTTGAAGGTCAGCGTGCAAAAAGGGAAAGCCATTCTCACCGGTAAAGTGGATGAGAAGGTTAGTAAAGAGCTCGCAAGTGAAATTGCGCGGGGAGTGTCTGGCATCACTGATGTTGATAATCAAATTGTGGTGGAAGCCAGTTATTTACCAAATTATGGCCGCAGTGGCTTTGGTGATCAAATTGACGATGCCAGCATTTCTGCAGCAATTCGCTCAAAACTGCAATGGAATAAAGATGTTGACTCAGTGGGCACCACAGTTAGCACCAAAAGTGGACGTGTAACCCTTACCGGTACTGCAGATAGCAAAGTTGCCAAGGATATCGCTAATCGTCTGGCGATGAATACTCGCGGCGTCAATTCGGTAAATAACCAATTGGTGATCCAAGATAATCCAATGACTAAGGAGCAAAAAGACTTGTTAAAAACCGAAGATGAAAGCCACAACATTTCAGATAGTTGGATAACCGCCAAAGTGAAATCTAGTTTTATGTACTCCAGCAATATTAGTGGTGGTGACATTGATGTCAGCACCAACGACGGCATTGTTACGCTCACAGGCAAAGTTGCAAGTGGCAGTGAACGCTCTCTTGCTATTGAAACCGCTCAGAATATTCGTGGCGTTAAAAGCGTGAAATCTAGTGCTTTATTGTTCTAAAGGGCATTTCCTCCGGCGTTGTCTGACGGCTCGTAGCGATTTGGTCAAAAGCCACCTTGTTATGCCGTCTGGCCGTTAACTTTTCTAAACCGCCAGGCAATCACGCAGGGCATGGAGCTCGATATGTCTATTCGCTTTTTTCCATTTTTACCGATATTGCCATTTTTACCCTTTTGGCCGCGCCTGCCAATTTGGCGATGGTTTTTAGCTGGGAGTCTGGTTGCACTCATGGTGGCATGTAGCTCATCGCCCTTGAACGCAACCAGTGAAATGCAGCGGGCGGAACGCACCATTGCTAGAGCTGAGCAAGATCGAGTAGGGCAATTTGCCGCAAGTGAACTCGCCGAAGCTCGACTGAAAATGCAAGCCTCCCGCAGTGCTTTACTGCGCAGAGACGTGGTAAATGCCGACCGTTATGCAGAACAAGCAACCTTAGATGCTGAACTTGCAGTTGCTCGCGCAGATTTAGCGAAAGCAAACCGTGTGAATGAAGAAATGACCAACAACCAATCGATCCTTCAGCAGGAAATGCTGCGTAAAACTCAAGGAAATCAATGATGGACATGCTCAAATCTCTGATATCTAGAAAGGATGGGCAGTCACAGCTGCTCGGTTATGCGTTGGTATTCGCCTTGGTCAGTGGCTGCAGTAACTCGCCAAAAATCGCTTCCGGTATTGCTGACGTTCGCAACGATCTCAATGCGTTGCAGGCTAACAATCAACTAGCAATACTAGCGCCTACAGCAGTGAGTCAGGCTGAAAGTGCAGTGCTTGCAGCGGAACAGCCAGTGAAGAATGAAGAATTATCCCGTCATTTAGTGTTTGTGGCTGACCGTAAAGTCAATATAGCTTGGGCGCAGGCGCAAAGTCGCTATGCCGAAGATCAAGTGAGTGTTCTCGCCAAAGCAAGGGACGAGGATAGACTCAATTCCAGAACAGAAGAAGCAAATCTGGCGCGAGAGGATGCTCGAATTGCGCGAAGTGATGCCGCAGATGCGCGTTTAGCAGCGAGTAGTGCAGAAGCTGACTCTGTGAATGCACAGCAAGAAGCTGCAGAATTACAGGCTCAAATCAAAATGTTAAACGCTCGTCAATCTGAGCGTGGCTGGGTGGTGACTTTGGGTGATGTCTTGTTCGACACCGGCAAAGCCAATTTGAAAAGCGCTACTAGCCAGCATCTAGGTGATTTGGCACAGTTTCTTGCTAAGTATCCGCAGCGTGGCGCTATCATTGAAGGCCATACCGACAGCGTCGGAGGCAGCGATTATAATCTCCAACTTTCACAGCGGCGCGCGGACAGTGTGCGAGATTTTCTGCTCGGGCGTGGCATTTTATCTAGTCGCATGAGTAGCTCGGGTAAGGGCGAACAGCTGCCAATTGCCGGCAATGATTCTGCCAGTGGCCGTCAACAGAATCGGCGGGTTGAAGTCATTATTACCGACACTGAACGCTCAGTCAGCACTCAACAGCTGCCTGCAGCATCGACAACCGGCAGTATGCCAGCGGTGGAGCTACATCCATGATTACCTTTTCTACAAAAAATTGGCACAATTTGACGTATCTCCAGGCGCAAGGCGAGCAAATGTTGCAGTTGATGGGATGCCAACCTGAAGATTTGAATACTGGAAGGGGCGAGCGAACTGCCAAAGCTCAAGGCATAGTCCAAGTCGATGCGGTAGCAAAAGCGCTCGCTATGTTGCAGCAAGTCAGTGCTGATGAAGCGCATTTGCAAGAGCAAATCCATTTTATGGAGCAACTGAACCGTACCGAGCATAAAGAATCCAAGCTCATGGTGGAACCACAAATCAGTTTAACGGCTCGGATATTTCCATTACTCGAGCTTTTAAAGTCAGCGATTGATTCAGCACAACCTGTCATTTGGCGACATTCAACGCTTCGATAAAAAAGTATGGCTTCAGTAGTCTTTGGACTACTGAAGCAAACTAAACCGTCCGAATTTTTCAAAACATCCGCGTTTACCTAAAAAGCTGTTGGTTTATCCGGCGTGGCCGTTGTTCGATTTATTTTGCAATCTTGGTAGTCGAAGTTGTTCAGGTTCGCCATGACTCATTCGAAAGTGGTGGCCGCCATTGGCTTTGGCTTCGTACATTGCTAAGTCGGCTTTGTGAATGAGCGTCTCTAAATCCACACCGTGGACGGGGTAAATCGCGACGCCAATGCTGATTTCTGGACAAATAAGTTGCTGATTAATTTTAATTGGTCGGGAAGCTGAATAAAGAATCTTATTGATCATTGTCGCGACATCTTGCGAGCCAAACGTTAGTGGCAGTAGCAACACAAACTCATCGCCACCAAAGCGGCACACGGTATCACTAGCTCGCAGCCCTTGTTGTAAACGGTTTGCCAGATTAACCAACACTTGATCGCCGGTATTATGGCCGAAACTGTCATTTATTTGTTTAAAGTGGTCAATATCAATAAACACCACCATGACTTCGGTGTGCTGACGAGTCGCGTGTTGAAAGGCTTGTTTTGCCCGATCTTGCAATAACAGCCGAGTGGGCGTTTGGGTCAAGAAATCGGTTTGGCTTTGTTGACGCAAACGTTCAAAACTCAGTTGATCGCTAGCAATTTGCGCTTTAGCTCCCAGTAACTGGTTTCGCAGCCAGCTATTTTCAGCTGAGAGTTGTTCATAGGTGACTGGCGGAGCTGACTGCAGAACGGTTGGATATGCGTTCAGTTGTTTTGCCATCTTGGGTTCCTTCATGCAGTTATCCCTCGCTATTTTGTCTTGTTAATTTGGTGAACCTTTAAATTGATGAACCATGCATTGTGCTAACGCATGTCTTTTGGATGTTAGCGAGCGGGAACTAAGTTTTCGGTGCGATATGCCACATCTAAAGAACTTTTCGACTTGTGGGTTAGCGCACCGAACCATTGTCATCTAGCACAGATAATATCCTCGGCAGCAGGGCAATTTGGCGACCAGCGTTTCGTTTTGGTGAAAGCCTAAGCTATCGCCAGCCGTGAAAAACATCAGCCCCGTGATATTAAAACTAAGCACTATCAGCAATGTAGGTAAGAAATGAGCAAACAACGTGCAACTTCGACTATCAGCTCAATGCTCTCGCCGGAAAGTGTTCCCAGTGTTCGGCCCTCGGAATTAACCAAGCTGCCGCTGCGAGCCGGGTATAACAGCATTGTGCCGGACATTGAGAAATGGCGGCAGTTTGATCATGATTTGAATAACAAGCGAAAGCTGCGCAATTCTGAGCGTGGTCAAATG
>JACCDZ010729540.1_pt1 | contig 16900 bp, 13 predicted proteins | sample 7449551 | NCBI WGS metagenome assembly JACCDZ01 (sample SAMN15323452, study PRJNA562643) | freshwater metagenome | isolation source: river surface water | place: USA:Blue River Watershed | collected 2017-08-18 | reverse complement strand
TTGGATAATCCTCGCATGAAATTGCGGTGCCATCAGATAGAAAGCAAATGACCATGAATGAGGATGTGTTGTCTCGCCGCACGGCGGTGTGGGTGTTCGTGGCATTTGCAACGGCTTATTTTTTGTCTGCGTTGTTGCGCGCGATCACCGCCACGCTATCCCCATCGCTGTCGCTCGAATTTGGATTAGATGCTGGCGATTTAGGCCTGCTAGCCGGTGGTTATTTCTTGGGCTTTTCAGCCACCCAGTTGCCCATGGGACGTTGGCTCGATGAACATGGCCCCAAAAAAGTGGTGCTGAGTTTTTTAGGTGTGGCGGTAGCGGGCTGTTTGGCATTTGCATGGGCCAGTAACTTCACCGGTTTGTTGCTGGCGCGCATGTTGATTGGTGTGGGCGTGAGCGCCTGTTTGATGGCGCCGCTGACGGGTTACCGCCGTTGGTTGGTGTTGGAAAAACAGCAGCGTGCGAATGCGTGGATGTTGATGACCGGCTCTATGGGCATGTTGGCCTCGACCTTGCCCGTGCAGTGGTTGTTGCCTGTGATGGGCTGGCGCGCCATTTTTGTGGGCTTGGGCGTGTTGATTGTGTTGTCGATGGTGCTGATCGCTGTGCAAGTGCCCCAGTGGCGTTTGGCAAAGGCTGAAGTCAAGCCAGTCGATGCCGACATGAAAAGTGCTTTGCAGAGCCAACCCGTGCGTGAGGGTTTGTTGCAAAGCTATGCGCAGGTGTGGCGTCACCCGTATTTCAAAGCGCTCACGCCGATGGGTTTTTTCAATTACGGTGGTTTGATCGCCATGCAAACTTTGTGGGCCGGCCCATGGATGGTCAAGGTGGCTGGCTACACACCTTTTGAGGCGGCGACTGGTTTGTTTTGGGTCAATGTGACCATGCTGTTCACTTTTTGGTTGTGGGGTTTGGTCACGCCCGCGCTCTATGCGCGTGGGCTCAATGCCAACAAGCTGATGACCTATGGTGTGCCCACCAATTTTTTGGTGCAGGTTTACATCATCAGCATGGGTGCTGATGCAGGTGCCTTGCATTGGGCCTTGTTTTGCGTGAGCAGCAGTTTTGTTTCGTTGGCACAACCCGCGGTGGGCATGGCCTTTGCGTCGCATCTGGCGGGGCGTGCTTTGTCGGCCTACAACTTGGTATTGTTCATGGGCGTGTTTGTGGTGCAGTGGAGCGTGGGGTTGCTGATCGACGCCTTCAAAAAAGCCGGTTGGGCTGAACCCATGGCCTTTCAGATGGCGGTTGGGGTCTTTTTCATCTGCTGTGTGCTGTCGTATGTCTATTTTTTGAGGCACAAATCTGACCCTTGGCCAGACAACGGATAATCGCGTTTTATTTGTTCCCGAGCCTGTGGCTCAGTTGTTGACCCCATGAGCAACTGCATTTTCATCATCGCGCATGCACCGCTTGCTTCGGCCTTGCGTGATTGCGCCATGCATGTGTATCCCGAGTGTGCGAGTTCGGTCATCGCGCTCGATGTACAAGCCCAAGCGCAGCCTGAGGACACGCTCGCGCAAGCGCGCCAAGCTTTGGCAGATGCACACAAAGAAGGCCTCTTGGTGCTAACCGATATTTTCGGTGCCACGCCCGCCAATGTGGCGCAAAAATTGGTTGCAGGACAAAACGCAAAACTTATCGCAGGTGTGAATTTGCCCATGCTTTACCGCGCCGTGTGTTACCGCCAAGAGCCGCTCGACGCACTGACTGCGCGCGCGCTCACCGGTGGCACACAAGGCGTCATGCAAGTGGCAATCACGGCACCGCAAGTACAAAAATCAAACCAAACCAAACATGATCAAAACCAACATCACCATCAGCAATAAATTGGGTCTGCACGCGCGAGCGTCGGCCAAACTCACCAAACTCGCGGGCAGCTTCCCTTGCGAAGTGTGGGTCACCAAAGGCGAGCGTCGCGTGAACGCCAAAAGCATCATGGGTGTGATGATGTTGGCAGCGGGCATTGGCAGCGACATCGAAGTAGAAACCGATGGCGAACGCGAACAAGAAGCGATGGACGCATTGTTGGCGTTGATCAATGACAAATTCGGCGAAGGCGAATAAGGTTCACGCATGACGTTTTCGATCCACGGCTTAGCAGTTGCGCGCGGCATCGCCATTGGGCGAGCTGTGTTGGTGGCTTCTAGTCGTGTCGATGTGGCCCACTATTTCATTGAGGCTGACAAAGTGGGCGCTGAGTTGCAGCGACTCACCAAAGCCCGTGATGCTGTCAAAGAAGAGTTGCAGCAACTGCACGACACCTTACCCAAAGATGCACCACCCGAATTGGCGGCCATCTTGGAAGTGCATTTGATGCTGCTGCAAGATGAAATGTTGGCCGATGGTGTCACGCATTGGGTACGTGACCGCTTGTACAACGCCGAGTGGGCCTTGACCTCGCAACTCGATGTGGTGGCGCGTCAATTTGACGAAATGGACGATCCCTATTTGCGTGAACGCAAAGGTGATCTCGAACAAGTGGTGGAGCGTCTGCTGCGCCACATGAAAGGCGTGGCGCATGTCATGCCCACGCCCATCAAACGCACGGCGCAGTCACGCCAACAAGATTTGCATTTAGACGATCACATGGATGTGCCGCTGGTGTTGGTGGCGCACGACTTGTCGCCTGCCGACATGTTGCAGTTCAAGCAAAGTGTGTTCGCAGGGTTTGTGACCGATGTGGGCGGCAAAACCTCACACACCGCCATCGTGGCGCGCAGTTTGGATATTCCCGCCGTGGTGGGTGCACGCACGGCCAGTCAGTTGGTGCGTCAAGACGATTGGGTCATCATCGATGGTGATGCGGGTGTGGTCATCGTCAACCCGTCGTCCATCATCTTGGACGAATACAGCTTCAAGCAACGGCAAGCTGAAGTGGAGCGCGAACGTCTTTCGCGTTTGCGTCACACCGCTGCGGTCACATTGGATGGTCAGCGCATCGAGTTGCTGGCCAACATTGAAATGCCCGAAGACTCACCGGCTGCTTTGGCGGTGGGTGCCTTGGGTGTGGGTTTGTTTCGCAGCGAATTTTTGTTCATGGGACGCGAAGGCAAATTGCCTGACGAAGAAGAACAGTACCTGGCTTACAAGCGCGCCGTCGAAGGCATGAAAGGTTTGCCCGTCACCATCCGCACGGTGGATGTGGGTGCTGACAAGCCACTGGACCGCACTCATAAAGACGAATCTCACCTCAACCCCGCTTTGGGTTTGCGCGCCATCCGTTGGAGCTTGGCTGACCCTGCGATGTTCCTCACGCAGTTACGCGCCATATTGCGTGCTGCCGCGCACGGCCAAGTGCATTTGCTGATCCCGATGCTCGCGCATGCGCGTGAAATCAAGCAAACCTTGGCGTTGCTCGACCAAGCACGTGCGCAACTCGATGCCCGTGGTTTGGTGTTTGGCCCCTTGAAAGTGGGAGCCATGATCGAGGTGCCTGCGGCGGCCTTGAGCGTCAAAATGTTTTTGCGCTATTTCGATTTTCTGTCGATTGGCACCAACGACCTCATTCAATACACCTTAGCCATTGACCGCGCTGATGAATTGGTTGCGCATTTGTATGACCCCTTGCACCCAGCGGTGTTGCGTTTGATCGCCGACACCATTGCCGAAGCGCGCGCGCAAGGCAAAGATGTGAGTGTGTGCGGCGAGATGGCAGGTGACCCCGCCATGACGCGTTTGCTGTTGGGGCTGGGCTTGCGCAGTTTCTCCATGCACCCCACGCAAATTTTGGCGGTCAAGCAAGAGGTGTTGCGTTCTGACGCCAAGCGTTTAGAAGCTTTGGCGCAGCAGGTGCTCGAGAGCGACGAACCCAGCGAAGTGCTGGGCCTTTGATGGTTTGTTGAAATCAGATGTTGGTGTTTAGTGAACGATCAACTGAATTTGAGAAAAACACCCCACCTCCAGTTAATTTACTCATAAGTCAACCAAAAAAATTTGCTGAAATTGCTGCGATCGATTTGTTTGCTTATATCTAAGGTAACCGCACAAGTCTGATGTGCAATTTGCCGTTTTACAGCCAAAGCTCAATCTAGGATCTGGCACACACACCTTCTTTTATCGAAACTCACAAAGTGAGACTCAAGGCCATTCGAAAGCCAAATAAATAATATTTTGTAATAATAAAGTTCTATAATCATGGGCCATTAACCCATTTCCTTTGCTTTAGTTGGAACTTTCAAGCCCTCATCCTACGGAGTCTCGTCTTGCAGAACTGAAAGATTCTGTAGACAAGAACGCACCTTTGCTGTTGCTGTGCTTGATTGCTCAGTTGCATGGTGTGGCTGTCGATATGGACTCTCTCACGCACCAGCTAGCTCTGTCATCTGAGACACCTCAAAACTATGACTTTTTGCACTTGGCTGCAAGCAAACTAGGACTCAGAGCCAGTCAGGAAACTGTTGCGGTTAGTCGTCTTCACCTCACGCCCGTGCCTGCTTTGACATGTTTACAAAATGGTCAGTGGGTGATCATCGCAGCAACCAACACCACCCACGTGGTGCTGCAATACGCAAAGACAGAGGGCGATCTGTTAACGCAGACAGCACGAGGAAATCGCCCCATCAAGCTCAAACTCGATGAGTTTGCCAGTGCATGGCTTGGTCTGAATGAAAACGGCATGCCCCTTGCAACCAAAGGGCAGATGCTGTTATTGACCAGTCGGGCATCCCTAATTGGGGAGATGGCAAAGTTTGATTTCAGTTGGTTTATTCCGAGTCTGATTCGATACCGACGTTTGCTTGCAGAGGTTATGGGCACATCTGTTGTGTTGCAGCTTTTTGCTTTGGTCACCCCTTTGTTCTTTCAAGTGGTGATGGACAAGGTCTTGGTACACCAAGGAATATCAACACTCAATGTGTTGGTCTTCGGCCTGATTGCTATCTCTATTTTTGAAAGCGTCCTGTCCTTTTTAAGGATCTATGTTTTTTCACACACCACCAGCAGGATTGATGTCGAGCTAGGTACTCGTCTCTTTAGGCACCTTCTTTGTTTACCGCTGAACTGGTTTCAAGCGCGGCGTGTGGGAGATTCTGTTGCCCGTGTGCGTGAGCTGGGAAACATCCGAAGCTTTTTGACGGGACAAGCATTAACCGTTGTGCTGGATTTGATGTTCTCCATCATATTTATAGCGGTCATGCTTGCATATAGTGGCATGCTGACCTTGATCGTGCTTTTGAGCATTCCTTGCTATGTAGCTGTCACGGTGATGATTGTTCCCGTGCTCCGACAGCGCCTCAATGAGAAGTTTGCTCGTGGCGCAGAAAACCAAGCCCTATTGGTAGAGACCATCACGGGCGTTCAAACCGTCAAGGCTGGCGCACTAGAGCCCATGATGGCCAAGCGCTGGGACGATCAACTGGCTGCCTACGTGTCGGCAGCTTTTCGCAGTCAGATCACAGCCAGCATGGGGCATGAGTCGATTGGACTGATTGGCAAACTTGTTACTGCATTAACGCTTTGGTTTGGGGCGCAGTTGGTGATGGCTGGTGAGCTGACATTGGGCATGTTCATCGCCTTCAATATGTTTGCGGGACGCGTTGCACAGCCCATCATGCGCATGGCACAACTGTGGGCCGACTTCCAACAAGTGGGTATCTCTATGCAACGCTTGGGTGACATTCTGAATGCACAAACAGAAGTGCCTCCAAATGTTGCTGCACAGCTGCCTAGCCTCAAAGGGCATATCACCTTTGATCAGGTTAGTTTTCGATACAACGCTGATGCCAGCCCAGTGCTTCGTGAAATTCGTTTGGATATCGCGCCTGGACAGGTCATCGGCATAGTGGGGCGATCAGGCTCAGGCAAATCCACACTCACAAAATTGGTTCAACGTCTTTATGTGCCTGAACAGGGCCGCATTCTGATTGATAACGTGGACATCGCCCAAGTGGATGCAGCCCAAATAAGACGCCAGATTGGGGTTGTATTACAGGACAACTGGATGTTCAACCGCTCCGTGAGAGAAAACATTGCTGTAACTGACCCCGCCGCGTCTATGGATCAGGTCATGCAGGCCGCACGTTTAGCGGGCGCTCACGACTTCATCAGTGAACTCCCTCAGGGATATGACACGATGGTGGGCGAGCAAGGCAGCAGTTTGTCGGGAGGTCAAAGACAACGCCTAGCCATTGCCAGAGCCTTGTTCACCCATCCCCGCATCCTCATCTTTGACGAAGCCACTAGCGCGCTTGATTACGAAAGCGAGCAGATTTTGCAGCGCAATATGGCGGCCATCTGCAAAGGTAGGACTGTACTCATCATTGCTCACAGGCTTAGCTCGGTACGTCATGCCGATGGCATCGTCGTTTTAGACAAAGGCCGAATAGTGGAGGGCGGAACACACGAAGCCTTATTGAGCAAAAAATCACTGTATGCCCATTTGTGGGACATGCAGTCTGGCTCATCCTCTCGTACTCTGGACACACGAGGAGCTAGCGCATGAACTGGCGACTGGCCTCTCCTGTCCTTTTCAAAGAGCGAATTGAACTTTTTCAGGCGTTGCTTAAACGGTACCAGCAAGTCTTTCAGTTTGCATGGGACGCCCGCCATGAATTAGCAGGGCCTAAACGGCTGGTAACAGAGACGGCCTTCTTGCCTGCGGCCCTGAGCTTGCAAGAGTCGCCGCCTCATCCTGCGCCGAGACGCGCAATAGCAGTCATTTGCATTGCCTTCATGAGTGCGATTTTATGGGCATCATTTGGCAAACTAGATGTAGTGGCTGTTGCCCCGGGGCGCATCATCGTCAGTGAGCGCAGCAAAGTTATTCAGCCGTTAGAAGCTGCAACTGTGCGAGCCATCCACGTCAAAGATGGTCAGCAAGTGCAAGAGGGACAGTTACTGATTGAACTTGACAGCACCCAAGTCGGTGCAGAGCATGCACAGAATAAACAGCAGTGGTTGGCAGCTCAGTCAGAAAAGCTACGTGCTCACGCTCTTCAAGTGGGAATGACCACGGGTAAATTGTCTGTACTGACTACAACACAAGCTACGCCGTGGTGCGGACAAAGCGCACTTGAACGCTGCGAGCCGTGGTTGATGTTGCAACATCAACTCGACACTGAATGGCTTGACATGCGCAGCAAGCGTGAGAGACTGGCCGCGACTGTTCAAACCAGAATGGGGCAAATTCAGGTTGCCGAAGCAAGCATCCAGCGGTTACAAGACTTATTGGGAAACCTGCGCCAAAGAGAGACTGATTTTGCGGTGTTAGCCACCCAGGGCTTCATCAGCCAACATGGCCTGCAAGACAAAACCCGAGATCGACTGGACATTGATAACGAACTGGTAAAGGTTCGCGCTGAGCATAGAACTGCAATTGCCGCACATCAAGAGGCCATCAAAGAGCAAAACGCTTACTTGGCTGAGATTCACAAAAACCTGTCTCAACGCCTCTTTACCGCGCAACAAGACATTGAGCGTTTGACGCAGGAGCAAGTCAAGTCTGAGCAGCGCCTGCATTTACTGGAGCTGCGCGCTCCGGTAAGCGGAACCGTCCAGCAGTTGGCCGTGTTCACCACAGGGGGCGTGGTCACTCCCGCTCAGGCTCTGTTGGTCATCGTGCCCTCAGGGCATGACGTGGTCGCCGAAGTGATGGTGGCCAACAAAGACATTGGGTTTGTGCAGCCGGGGCAAACCGTTCGAATCAAGCTCGAAACCTACAGCTTCACACGCTACGGCACCTTGGATGGGCTGGCCACATGGGTCAGCGCAGATGCGTTAACGCGTGATCCGCAGAACAATGGCAACCCCAACAACCCAGCCAGCAACGGACAGGCTCCGCTGGCGTATTTTCCTGCGCACATTCAGCTCAAGCAATCGAGCATTCAGATTGATGGCAAGGCCATGCCCATTACCCCGGGCCTGAACGTGACCGCAGAAATCAAGACCGGCAAGCGCACCGTGATGGACTACTTGCTCAGCCCTATTCAAAAGACCTTGGATGAAAGTGTAGGAGAACGATGACCTCAACGAACGATCAAGCCACAACAGAAAAGCCACCCAAACCACTTTGGCATGCTCTCTCCATATTTGACAAGCTCTATGTGAGAAATTGATATGTGGCTCATTTTTCAAAAACTTTCAATCGGCTTTTTCAAGCTAGGGATTCAGAAAATTAAAGAGAAGAGATGGCTCATTGGGCCACTCCTTTTTGTCTTGGCTTTTGTCTTATTGTTTCTATCGTTTAAAAGGATCTAATCATGAGTGACCGCAATATCATTTCCATTTCTTGGGATTGGGTCAAGCCAAGCGGATGGGACTTCGCGACCTACACAGGTGACGCTCAAGCTCCCGTCCTCTACAAATATGACTCTAGTGGGTTCATATCACCTGCTGCCAATCGAAATGTCACCATCCAAGATGGGACGATGATCAACGAATATAACCAAAGGGTTGCGACTAGGTTACAAGAGCAAGACAGTACGCTAAATCAATTTCTTCGTCAGTCTATGCCTAATTGGCAACCTGCCAATAATGATTTAGGGGTATTGGCTAACCCTGCCGCAAATTACTCTAATGAGGGGCGGAACTACCAAAGCCCTTCTAACAGCTTTGATGCCAACTATCGAGGCAACGGTTTCACGGATCCTCGCATCCTAGACAACTCAGAAGGGTACCGTGGCCTGAACACCTATAGCGGCGTGTACGCCAGCCAAGCAGCAGAGAGTGCAGCTTTTGAGCGCGACTGGAACACTGCGATCAACGCCTACAGCATGCAGCCCAGTTACAGTAGCTTTCCAACCGACCCTGCTGCCTACAACGGCTATTCGGATGCGTTTGGAGACAACTCATCTTCGAGCAATACGGACACATCTGGTTGGTACGACGCTGGTGGATATGACAACTCTGGTGGAAACGATGATGGAGGCTATGACTCCGGCGGATACGACGATTACTACGACTATTCGTATGACTCCTATGACTCCTATGACTACGGTGGCGGTGACTGGTATCCACTGGTCATCGACCTAGACGGCGACGGTGTAGAAATCAAACCACTGGACCGCAGTACCACCACCTTTGACATTGACAGCGATGGATACAAAGAGCGCACTGCATGGGTGGGTGCAGATGACGGCTTGTTGGTCATTGACTTAGGGGGCGATAGCCAAGTTACCCAAAGCAAAGAAATGGCCTTTGGTGAGTGGACCACCGAACAAGACACCGACTTGCAAGCTCTGGCCAAAGTATTTGACAGCAACAAGGACGGCACGTTTGACAGCCGGGATGCACGCTTTGCCGAATTCCGCATCTGGAAAGACGCTAACAGCAACGGCGTGGCTGATGCGGGCGAGATGATGACGTTGCAAGCTGCAGGCATTGCCAGCATTTCAACCACGGTCAAAGACGGTACCGCGCTGGATTTGAGTGATGGCACAAGCATTGCTGGCCTGTTCAAAGTACAGCGCACCGACGGCAAACTGGTAGATGGGGCAGATGTGGCCTTTGCGTACCAGAAGACTGGCGTCAAAGAAACAGTGGACGCGCAAGGTAACAAGGTGTTCGCTTTTGAAGGCGGCGATGTTTACAAGCACATGGTGATGAGCGCCACTCAAACCGATGTGACGCTGCCAGACAAATCGGGCACCAACTGGATTGGGGTGACGGGTAACGCGCTGAACAACCGCATTGACGCAAGCGCAGAAACCAAGGAAGACTTGGTGCTCGATGGTGGCGAAGGCAATGACATCCTACTTTCTGGCAAAGGCAACGACTTGCTCAAAGGCGGTGCAGGTGCTGACGTGATGCGTGCTGGCGATGGCAACGATGTACTGATTGCCGATGGCACGGATGTGGCTGGGGGCTATGGCAATCTAGATGGTGGCGCTGGCTATGACCAACTCATCATGGAAGACAACGCCACGGTGAGTTTGGTGCTCGACAGCATCAACGTGGAAGCGATTGCCACAGGCTCTGGCAACGACACTCTCACGGGCCAGAAAAACGACGTGGACTACATGTTGTCTGCTGGGGCTGGCAATGATGTGTTGCGCTCGGCGGGCGGTAAAGACTTGCTGGCTGGCGGGGAAGGCAACGACACGCTGGAGTCTGGCGCGGGTGATGACCAGCTGATTGGTGATGCCGGGCAAGATGTTCTGCGTGGCGGTGCAGGCAACGACGTGCTGGCAGGCGGCAAAGATGCTGACCGCTTGGAAGGCGGCGCAGACAACGACACCTATGTGTTCAACCGGGGTGGCGGCGCTGACCGCATCTTGGACTATGCCGAGGACTGGTACAAAGAAAAATACACCTACCAAGAGCAAGTGTCGTACAGCGAACAGTACAACTACTACCAGAGCGTGCAGCGTGGTTCTGGCAAAAATGCCTCTTGGGTCAATGAACTGCGCACGGGCTACCGTGCAGCAACGCGCACAGAAGACCGCATTGGCTACCGTGATGTATTTGGTGAAGTGGATGGCGGCATTGACACCTTGATGTTCGGGGTAGGCATTACGATTCAAGACTTGGTGTTGACCCGCTCGGGCGACAACATGGTGGTGTCTTTGCGTGCCATAGACAACGAAAACACCTTGTCCGCCGACAGCGTGACAGTGGAAGGCTGGGCAGATCAGAAGAACCGTGTTGAGAACTTTACCTTTGTCGATGGCAACACGTTGGATTTCAGCCAGATCATCAACGGCCAAAACGGCATGGCGGGTAATGACACCTTCAACGGCACTGCCGAAGGTGACTTTTTGTCAGGTGGTGGTGGCAATGACACGCTCATCGGTAATGCGGGCAAAGATGTGCTGGTCGGCGGCTCGGGCGATGACCGGCTCGATGGCGGAGCAGACAAAGATTTGTTGTTTGCAGGTGCGGGTAACGACACCTTGATCGGTGGTGAAGCAGATGACTACCTGATTGCAGATGCAGGAAACGACATGCTGGACGGTGGCAACGGTGACGATGTGCTGGCGGGCATGGACGGCAATGACACCCTGATGGGTGGCGAAGGCAATGACAAACTGTTGGGTGGCAAAGGGGTTGACTTGCTGCAAGGGGGCGGTGGAAACGACACCTATTTCTACTTCCGTGGCGATGGTAAGGATGAGATTTTCGATAACAAAGAGCATCAAGAAAACTACCAGGCGCAGGTGTACACCGGCAGCGTCTACCAACGCAGTGGCAAATCGGGTAACTGGGTAGCTCAGTACCGTACCGATACGCTTGTGCGCACGGTGCAAGACGATGGCGGAAAGGACAGCTTGCAATTTGGGCAAGGAATTTCAATCGAAGACTTGTTCTTCCAGATGACCGGCGGCGACTTAGTGGTGGGCTTGCGGGAAGAAGCCAACACCTTGCTGGCTGACATGGATGACCAAATCAAGGTTCGCCAGTGGAGCAATGCGTTGAACCGCATTGAGACCCTTGGCTTTGCGGATGGTTTGGCTATGAATATGAGCAACATCGTGCAGGTGGCTAGCGGCTACGGTGCAAACGATGTACTCACAGGCCACGCAGGCGGCGATTTGCTCTCCGGCGGAGACGGCAACGACACCTTAAATGGTTTGGCAGGCAATGACTATCTGATCGGTGGCGCAGGCAATGACCGCTTGGATGGCGGTGCCGGTGACGACGATATGTTTGCCGGTAAGGGCGATGATGTGCTGGAAGGTGGCGACGGTGTGGACTACATGATGGGCGGCGCGGGCAATGACACCCTCAACGGTGGCAATGGCAACGACGTGCTCACAGGGGGTGCGGGTAACGACACCCTGAATGGTGGGCGCGGCAATGACATCTATCACTTTAACCGTGGGGATGGGCGCGACACCGTTGATGAAGCTGCGCTGGGTACAGAAACTTTCCAAGAGTCCTACACCTACACCGCTCAGGTTTTGCAAACGCGCACCAGCGGTAAGAGCAGCTATCAGGTTTGGATCAACGAAACTCGAACGGGTTACCGCACAGGGGTTCGCGCTGTAGACGGTGGCGAAGACACATTGGAGTTTGGCCGTGCCATTGACATCAGCGACATCATGCTCGAGCGCGTGGGCTCTGATTTGCTGATCTCCTTGTTGCCCGTTAGCGGCACAGAAGTGACCGATAGCATCACAGTCAAGGGTTGGACTACGCCGCAATACCGCGTAGAAAACCTGCGCTTCATCAACGACTTTGCAGTGGATATTGGCGACATTGTGGATGCACGCAAAGGCACGGCGGGCAACGATGTGCTCACAGCCAACACGGCTGATGCAACTTGGTTGGGTGGCGGTGCAGGAAACGACACGCTCAATGGTTCTAACACGGCGGACGTACTGCATGGGGCTGCTGGCAATGACACGCTCAATGGTGGCACAGGGGACGACATTTATATTTTTGCCCGGGGTGATGGCAAGGACGTGCTTTATGACAACGGTAGTGCAGGCATTGGTACTGACAAAAACCGTCCTGGAGGTGACAAGTTGCTGTTTGGCACCGACATCACGATGGATGACTTGGTGTTTCAGCGCTCAGGCTCTGACATGTTGATTTATTTGCGTGATCGCGCTAATCCTGAGGGCGCTCTATCAGCCCTAGAAAACTCAGTGACAGTTCGCAACTGGGCAAACACGAGCAATCGCGTGGAGGTGTTCCAGTTCTTTGATGGCAAAGATTTCGATGTGTCTGAGCTGACCAACACCTACTTGGGCCGAGACGGTCAAGACGTGGCAGACACATTGACAGGTTCGACCAGTGCCGATTGGATGGATGGCTTTGCAGGTAATGACATTTTGCATGCCGGTGCAGGCAAAGACTTTGTATTGGGAGGAACCGGCAACGATGCGCTGTGGGGCGAAGCTGGCAATGATCTGCTATCTGGTGGCGCAGGTAATGACACGGTTTATGGCGGTGATGGTGATGATGTGGTTTCCGGCGATGTGGGCAATGACGCCATGTATGGCGAGGCTGGAGCTGATGTGATGGCCGGTGGCGCGGGTGACGACTGGATTGATGCTGGTACTGGAGATGACGTGATCATTGGTGACACAGGCAACGACACCTACCAAGCCAGCGCAGGGCAAGACATTTACCGATTTGGATTTGGCGATGGCAACGACACCTACATTGGCAGTGAGCAGACGGGTATCAATGGCACCGACGTGATCATGCTGGAGAGCGGCATCAGCAAAGATGCTTTGTGGTTTGAGCGCGTAGGAAATGATTTGGTGATGCGTTTGCTGGGCTCGACAGACAGCATGTCGTTCAAGAACTGGTACTACAGCGATGACCCGATCAAACGCGCAACAGCAAATGCGCCGCAACGTTATGTGATGGGCTTTCAAGCTGGCAACGACATGCTTTCTTACAACAAGGTCAACAGTTTGGTCGCTGCAATGAATGGCTTGACGCCCAATGACGGGGAGACAGCCTACGGTGTGACGGCAGCAGAACTACCCAGCACTTTGAAAACTGCCGTCAACAGCGCTTGGGTAACGGCAGCATAAAGAGCAAACATGACAGAAGAATCAAAGCAAGGCCACGCAGCTGAGCCCGCTCAAGGTGAAGTCACGAACATGTCTATGCTGGGTGAGATCGTTTGGCTAATGGCTAATTCAAAGCTGCATCAAGAATGGCCTGTTGCGAGCATTTTTCAGTGGGTCATGCCTGCCCTGATGTACAAGCAGTGCCGCTTATATCGACGTAATGGTCGTCCAGTGGCCTATGTTGCTTGGGCGAGAATGTCCAAAGAGGTGGAAGAAGCTTATGTGCTAAACCCAAAGAGTTTGCAGCCCAAAGACTGGACTGGTGGTGACAGAGGTTGGTTGGTTGATTGGATTGCGCCGTTTGGGGACAGTGCCTCTGTCATACAAGATTTGCGTGAAGGCATCTTTAAAGATGAGGTGGGACGCGCCCTACGTGTGAAGCCGGGTTCTGACGAGATGCAAATCATCTACCTGCATGGTGCAAATGCCACCGCGAAGGCTCAAGATGAAAAAGCCAATCCCACTGTCGATCTGGAGGGAGCGGCTAGGCGTGCGCAAGAACCAGCGCAACTACCTTCAGCGCCTGAGACTTCGAGCGCCGATTGATGGGTCAAACAGCCAACCGTGGCGTTGTGGTCACAGGCATGGGAGCTGTCTCAGCTTTTGGCTGGGGCTTGGATGCCTTGGCCCCCGTGTTTCGGGGCGAGACGGCGATTGCCACCCACCGTTTAGGTGATTTGCCCGGAGCCTCTGAAATTTTGGCGGCACGGCTGGAAAGTTATTTGCCCGCGTGCGTTTTTGATCGCCGCGTGACGGATGCTGACAGGGTCACGCAAATGGCGGTCTATAGTGCCCATGAGGCAGTACAGCAATCAGGCATCGCGGCAGATTCGATTGGACTGGTGGCTTGGGGGACTGGCTATGGTGGTGCAGCCACAATGGATGAAGCCTATACACGTTGGTTATGGGGCAAAGCAGACCTAGCTAGCAAAGTATCACCCCTTACGGTTCCCAAGGCAATGACACACGCCAGTGCGGCAGGGGTAGCCGCATGGCTAGAGCTGCCCTGTCCAGTGATGACGTATTCCTGTGCATGTGCATCCTCAGCTGTGGCCATTGGCGAAGCTTTTTTGGCGATCCAGCAGGGCCGCTGTGAGGTTGCCTTGGTGGGCGGCTCTGAGGCCTTGATTGCTCCAGGTGTTGTCAGGGCATGGGAGGCGCTGGCAGCACTTGCGAAAGTGGATGCAAACGGACAGTGGCAAGGCCCCTTGGATGCATTGCGAAATGGTCTTGTCTTGGGTGAAGGTGCTGGTTGTATGGTGCTGGAGAGCGAAGAACATGCCAAACGCCGGGGTGCAAACATACTGGCTGAATGTTTGGGCTATGCCCAAGTCAATGATCCCCAATGCGTGACACATCCGCAGGTTGCACCGCAAGTCAAGGCTATGCAACAAGCGCTCAAGCATGCGGGATTGCGGTCTGAAGATGTGCATTACGTCAATGCCCATGCCACGGGTACAAGAGCAGGCGATGCTTCTGAAATAAGAGCATTGAATGAAGTGTTCGGTCATACGTCAGCACGTATCAGTTCAACCAAAGGCGCAACCGGCCATTTGATGGGTGCATCTGGCGTGATGGAGTCGATATTGAGCATAAATGCCAGTCGATGGTGTTACCCACCATGTATCGCTTTAACTACCCCAGACCAAAGCATTTCATTTCATTTGCTACGCGATGCTGAGTTGACAAGTAGTGCAGCTATTTTTTTGACAAACAGTTTTGCCTTTGGAGGGACCAATGTCTCACTCATCTTTAGAAACCATGGCTAATTCAACGCCTCCAATAACGCTTGATGAAGTGGATCTGCTGGTTCGGCAAACCATCGCCAAGAGACTGCACCGTGAAATCGCAGATATTCAACTCGATACCCACTTGCACGACTTGAATTTGGATTCCCTAGATTTGGCCGAGCTGTTTTTTTTACTTGAAGATCAATTAAAAAAACAAATAAACCTTAACCAAACGAACACCCTAAAGACAGTGGGCGACATTGTTAATCTGCTAATTCAAAATCAATAAGACTTCTGCGATTTATCCACTCAAGTTGTGTAGATGGCAGTCCGAAAAAAACCCAGAAATCACCTTTTCGCCACCGGCGGCTACTCGAATCGCAAAAGTGAGGAGGTGGACGTCTTTAAGTCCTTACTCGAGATAGACAATCGATTGCTGCTGGACTTTGGTGCCGCAGTGGAGCCATTCATTACAAATTTTTCTCATCAACTATTGATTGCTGACATTCACTGACGCCGCATGCGCTTGCTGATCAGCGTGGTAGCTCGAGCGCACCATCGCACCTACAGCTGCATGGCTGAAGCCCATCTCATAGGCTTTTTCTTCAAACATCTTGAAGGTGTCTGGGTGCACATAGCGACGCACAGGAATGTGGCTGGTGCTGGGCGCCAAATATTGGCCGATGGTCAGCATGTCGATATTGTGCGCGCGCATGTCATGCATGACTTGCAAAATTTCTTCGTCGGTTTCGCCCAAGCCCACCATCAAACCACTCTTGGTCGGCACATGCGGAAACAAAGCTTTGAATTTTTTCAGCAAGTTCAAACTGAAGTGATAGTCGCTGCCAGGTCGTGCTTCTTTGTACAAGCGTGGCACGGTTTCCAAATTGTGGTTCATCACATCGGGCGGTGCGGCTTTCAAAATCTCGAGCGCGCGGTCATCGCGACCACGGAAGTCGGGCACCAAAATTTCAATTTGTGTTTGGGGTGACAGCGCACGCGTGCGTTGAATGCAATCCACAAAATGTTGGCTGCCACCATCGCGCAAATCGTCTCGATCCACGCTGGTGATCACCACATATTGCAGTTTCAGCGCGGCAATGGTTTTGGCGAGGTTTTCGGGTTCGTTCACATCGAGGGGGTCGGGGCGGCCATGGCCCACATCGCAGAAGGGGCAGCGACGCGTGCATTTGTCTCCCATGATCATGAAGGTGGCCGTGCCCTTGCCAAAACATTCGCCAATGTTGGGGCAAGAAGCTTCTTCGCACACCGTCACCAATTTGTTACTGCGCAAGATGTCTTTGATTTCGTAAAAACGCGTCGAGGGCGATCCTGCTTTCACACGAATCCAATCAGGCTTTTTCAGCACCTCACCCGCTTCCACTTTCACGGGAATGCGCGACAATTTGGCCGCTGCTTTTTGTTTGGCAGAAGGGTTGTAGTTTTCAACGCTTTGCGCTTCGCGCACGACATTATTTTCAGCAGTAGACATGTGTGAACCTGTTAGGTGTCTCGGTTTCAAAATCAGTGGCGCAGTAACAAGCGTTTGCGTGAACGCTCAACGTGTCAGGTAAGTGACGAGCTTTTGGCTCAACACATCAGCCGCTTCTTGCCAACTGATCGATGCACCCATTGTAGAAAGGTCTACGGTTTGCAGGCCCTGATACCCACAAGGGTTGATGCGTTGAAACGGCGACAAGT
>JACCDZ011215247.1_pt1 | contig 16903 bp, 37 predicted proteins | sample 7449551 | NCBI WGS metagenome assembly JACCDZ01 (sample SAMN15323452, study PRJNA562643) | freshwater metagenome | isolation source: river surface water | place: USA:Blue River Watershed | collected 2017-08-18 | reverse complement strand
TTATTTCACTAATTCTGCGCCGTCTTCTTCCCGGATGATTAGTCGGGCTCCATCGCCTCGTTTGAACCGTTCAGTTAGGCTCTCGATCAATGCTGTGCGATCTGTGCCCTGGGCTAGGAACTGGCTGTCCGATTTGCGATAAGCGTAGATCATGCCATCGTGCTGTTCCAATCGGATCTCGACCACGGGCTGATCAGTGCTTTCTGTGTCATCCTCACGATCTATGCGATCTTTGAGCTTGAGCAGTTGTTGGGTGGTCACGCCCAGATCGTTGAGTATGTTCTTAAACGCCTGTGCTTGCCGAACCGCTGTGAGTGCGGAACCCACGATGTAACCAACGGCAAAGCCCAGGGCGAGGTAGACGATGTATTCCATGTAGATATTTACTCTGCGTATTCACGGAACGTCACCGCTGAGTCAATGCTCTGCAGTTCACGGGCACAACGGGTAAGAAATGCGTAGCGTTGTTGTATCTGGCTACGGCTCAGTTCACCATCACAGCTCAACAACTCAGGGCTGAGGTCTGTGTCAATTTGATCTGCGATACGCTGGCGGTCCTCGGCTCGCATCAAGCTGAGCTCGGGCTGTTTGAGCAGGCGGTTCCAGTTGTTCTGCTGTTCTACATAGGTTTCTAATGCACGGATGTTCATCAGTCGCTCCTTGTGTGTTTGTATATGTATATTATACTACCAAATGGCCAAAATGTCAAGCCTCTTCAGCTTCTGCTAAATTAGCTTCCATACAATAAATCACTTCCTGTATATTGTTGCCCAGTGTGTTGTTTCCAGCTAAAAATAGTCTGTCAGCAATAGCGTCCAATTGCTCAATCATTGTTTCAGCTTCAGCTTTTGTTAATGGTTTGTTTGTTAGCATATTCACTCCTAGTTGTTTAATTGTTATTAGTATAGCACCTGCTGTCCAAAATGTCAACCAAAAAAAAGGGTGTTGTTTTTACACAACACCCCCCAAACTACAGCTTAAACCGGGAGCGAATCGGTTAAGCTGCGACTGCTGCCTTGACGGCAGGAGTTTTCTCGGGCTTCCCAGCCGGATTCTTCTTCTCTGCGTATTTAAGTGCGGCCTGCACAGCAGGGTTCCCAGATCCGAATTCGATGCTGCGTAAATGCTGCACGATCTCAGATTTGGTCATTTCATGTGGGAGCTCAACCAGCTCTACGTCTGTGTGACCGTTTTTGGCTAGAATCTTGATACGCATCACGTCGTTGGCCCAACGGATTTTAGTCTTGCCTGCCAAAGTACTTACACCTGCTACTGAAAACTTCTTTGCTGTTGCCATGTTACTCTACCTCTCTGTGTGTTAACGTTTACAACTACTCGAGTATATATTATACACTCAGTTATTCAAAACTGCAACCATTCATTCGCCCAATCTAGACACTTGAATGGTTACAGCCTCCTTCTCGTCTAATGCTGCGACAAACTCGTCGTCATAGACCAGATCCTGCATGGCCAAATCGATCATGGATTCGACCCTTGATTCGTCCGCTGCGCCCTCTCCAGCGCAGGTCACGGTAAACATGAATTTATAGCTTCTCACGCCCATCTCTCCTTGGCAAGCTCAAAACTGACCAGCGCATCATCACGTAGGTATAGGTTACCTTCCATGTCGAAGCCCCAAACAGGCACTTGCTCGCCCGATTTAACTATAGCACCTGCTTCGTCTACCAAGGCACCTGCACCATGCATGTTAGTGAGGAAACGTCGCTGATCGTAGAAGTTGTAGTAGGCTCTACGATGGTGATCATCTCCCCACCAACCTCGGCTTTCGGCACGATGTGTCCAGTGCCCAAAGCCTCGGTATCTGCGATCTAGTTTGACCACATGTATCATGCTTTTTCTACCAATCCTAGTTTCTCTCCGCCTTCTTTGGTCCAGCGATAGAGATCATCCTCCATACGCTCAGACTCTTCGTAGTCACGGATACCTTCTGTGATGCCCATGCAGTCATCTAACTCTGAAGGAATAGTGTCTGCGATCTCGTCTGCACTCATGTTGCTGATGTCATAGCAGTCATCACCATATTCTGAGTTGTAAACACCGCAGAACGCACAGCCCGATTCATAGTAGTAGGCTTCTACATGAAAGCCCTGCTCAGTTAGTGCTTCATAGACGCCTGTAGGAGGAGCCCACGCTGAATCGAAACTGATAGTAAGGCATGTGCCATCATCTTCTACATCACCACCGCCATCACCACCGATGTCCCACTTTGTGCCCCAACGATTCACACAAAAGTCATACCAGTTGCCAGCACCATACTTCTCTACATTGCGTTGTGTCTGTGCTTCCAGTTTGGCCTGCTCTACAGGGTCACCGTGGAAACCACTGACGGTATCTTTGAGCTCTTGTGGCACTGGAATAACTGAGTCACAGAACTCCTGGCGATCATAGGCTTCTTTGAGTCGCTGTATGCCTTCTTTAGGACCACGGATGCTGGCAAAGTTGTTGCACCAATTTGGCATAGTCGCTCCTTAGATAAACACTTCTTTGTTAAGAATATTGTCCTCAACCAACTTGTGTGCTAGGTTAAGGCTCATACAAGCAATGGTCATGGCCAGGGCTTTCTCTGAACCATTGAATCGATCGATATAGTTGATCAGATCCTGATATGATTCAGGGGTAGCAAAGAATCCTGTTTTAGGTATCGGATTCTGCACTGCATTATACATTCCTGCCATTTCGCTCTCCTTATTGTTTACTATGTTAATAGTATAACATCAGTTGTCCAATTTGTCAACCAATTTGTTATCGTAGGCTTTGACCATACGATACAAAGGGTCAATTTCTTCCCAATCTTCCAGCTCAAAGTCGTCCGAAGCCCAATCAACGAACTCTTCCTGTATAGGGTCGCCGTATTCCCCATTCCAAAGCATCTCACGTGCTTCTTCCTCTGACTCTGCTTCCACCACGTAGGTTTCAGCGATGATCGCGTTGCGCCAAAATGTATATTTCTTCATATTAGTATTATACGATCAGTTGTCCAATTTGTCAACCAATTTGTAACCGTATTTTGCGGCCACAGCAAGGGCACGTTCTAGCTCTTCGGCTTCTTCCTGGATTCTACGGGCTTCAGCTTCGGCGATCCGCTTCTGTTCGGCTTCATAGGCTTTCAGTTGCTTGATCAGTTCTCTCTCAGCCTTCTTGCGCTGCTGTTCCTGGAGATAGGCCTGACGCTCAGCATATTCTTTATCTGTTTCTAGGCGTTTGATCACAGCCCAGCAATCAAAGTCGTCGTAAGATAGGTAGACTTTGGCACCTAAAAGGAACTCTTGCTCGTTGAATCGTCTGCGGAACTTCTCCATCTCGGCCATAGCATCACGGATCTCACGTTTATCCAAGATCTGTTTCAAGGGCACACGATGTTTGCTGATCTCAACCAGTAATCGTTCAGTGGGATCCTTTTTGGGTCTAGACTTTGGCTTCACAATGTTCTTCGATGTGTTTACAGTTGCCGCGAAATGTATACCCAGGGCATGAACAAGTTGCTTCTTCGATATTGACATAGTATGTGTTCCCTTTAGATCCCTTTACTTCCCGCACTGCATTCTCTGCAGCATTCACTGGGGCTTTGAATAGGCCAGCATCAGCCTTTTCAAACTTACGGCCTCGCTTGTCAAAGCCCTTGATACCATTCTTGAAGTAGAAGGGCTCTGTGTCACCCTTCTTGATGTAGGCCACAAGCGTAGTTCCATCTAAGAGATAAGTGTGACCAGGCACTGCCCAATCAGTTGTCTCTCGGATTGCTTCCATCAGCGCCAATCCTTCTTGTCGCCGTAGCGTTCATTGTAGTCGTAGCCAGCCATATACTCTGCTACAGAGTCTGCGTCCTTAACTGACACACGCTCACCGGAGTTGCCACCAACACCGCCATAGTGTGGATCACGTGGACGGCCGTAGTATGAGTCTGCGGATCCACGATCATACAGGCTACCATGTTGATTACGCACAAACTGCCAACCTTTGAGGGCTGACACTACTACTTCTTTTTCAGTTTGATCATACATTTGATCTATCATTTTTCGCTCCTTACTATTCACTATACCTATAGTATAGCACCAACGAGCCAAAATGTCAACCAAAATGTTGTTGTATTTTTACAACACTTCTTCGAATAATGGACTCAAAGGAGGACTGATTTTTTTAGGTTTTTTCTCTTTAGGAGCGGGCGGGCGGATAGTGTATTGTGAATTGACGATAAGGATCTCTTTGCCCGTTTTACGGCTGTCCTTGGCACCACGAACGGAGTTACCGTCCTTGTCCTTTTTGCGGGTTTCGCCCTGTTGATATGAATACTGCCACTCAGGATAGAATTGTTCGTGATCCTTGAACCAATCCCTGATAGTTCCGCAGTTGTTGTAGGATATGATAAAGCCGCTGCTTCTAGCATTCATCATGTCACGGAACAGCTCATGATTAAAGCCCTTGTGATGCTCTCCACCCTGATTTGGATAGATGGCTTTGAATACTTCGCTGTCATAGCCTAGTAGGTAAGGAGGATCAGCATAGACGAAATGGTCAGGATATTTGTCTAAGAGCTTTTCAAAGCTGATCAACTCTACCTTGAGCTTGGGACAACGGAAGTTGCGGACTCGTTCCAAGATACGATCGTAGTCTTCTTTGGTAGTAGGCTTACCTGGGCTGGTCCAACCTAAGAACATAGGACCATAGCTCAGTTGCATATTATAATAGAAGTGTGCCGCTGCTTCCAGATCAGACAAGGGATTGGCCACAGGATCCTCATACCAATTCTGTAATATCTGCTTGTAGGCTCGATAGTTAGCATCACCTAGTTGGAACTTGGCCAGCTCATCTGCTAGGGCATCGGGTGTGCTTAGGATCACGTTCCAGAAGTTGACCAAAGGATGGAACACATCCCCGCAGATCACTTCATCAACATCTAGATTGTTAGCCCAGGCGATCTCAAGGCTACCACCGCCCAAGAACGGGCTTACGATCTTCTTGGGCATAGTGTCTGGTAGGTATTGTGTGATCAATCCAATGGCTTTGGTCTTACCGCCAGGATATCGTAATGGAGATATCTTGTTAAGCCTTTTGAATTCTCCATCGGGTTTTCTAATTGAATCTAGATACTCGAACTTGTCCATATGATATTTATTTTATTAGAATTAGGCACCCGTGTCAATGATTCCTGGATACCCTTCTAGCAGTCCTGTGTCAATCCACTTGCGACCACTCTCTTGCATATTAAGGTATGGATAGTCTTTTTCAATTGCCAAATACTCTTGCACACAGGCTGTTTCAATCTGGTGGAAATCTAGTGCGATCTCTACCTCTTTGGTTCCGTTCATAGTTGGAATGTATGCTTTGGTCATAGGTGCTAGGATAAACCAAAACTCTACCTTCTTGCCCTGTAGTGTCTGCTGACGGCAGTAGTTCCAGCCGCAGTAAGAACGAGGACTCATTCCAGGAGCAAATCCACCTAGGTAAGCCGCGATGGTTGCCTGTATTCCGCCCTTGCTTTGGCTGCCGCCGATCTTCATGATCACACCATCGACGGTTAAGAAATAAACTCGGCCGGTATTGTTGCGGAGTTCCTCTCTTGTGATGTTAGGATCTGTGATCAGAGTCAGCTTCTTATCGTGCGTAGTGCTCAGGCCGATTTCGCCAACTCTTTTAGCATTGGTTACATGACTGATGTGCATCTTGTTTCCCCTGTTACGCCTACCCTTGTTAGTGGTCTAAGTTCCAAAAACTTTAGTAGGTATTGGTTAAATGAAACAACTATTCCTAACTATGAATATAGTATAACATCACCAGACCCTTTTGTCAACCTCTATCAACGTAGATAGATGCTGAATGTGCATCCTTCTTCAAGCAGGTCAATCTCATAAGATCTTTGCGAGGACCGCGATACCGAACACGTACCTTACGACCAGGGCAGGCACTCTTGATGATATCGCGGATGTAGTCAACTTCACTGATGGGCACATGCTTGACCACCGATCTCTCATTGCTGGGGCTACGATAGCCTTTGATCAAAGATTGTTCAAAAGCAGGCAGCATCGCAAAAAGTAAAAAGTTGTCCATCTTCGCTCCGAAATTGTTACTATACGTCTAGTATAACACCAACACCGTTACCTGTCAAGCCAATAACCTTTCGCTGCTTAGGGTTTCTCTTTTCCAGCTTCTCGTGCTTGAACTCCTGGTTCACGTAGTATTCGCAGAGCTTGTTCTTGATCATCGTGGGCAGATCATTGGCATACTCCTGCGGCACTATGAAACGAACTGGACAACGACCCCAGGTGTTGAACTTGATGAACTCTGCGTAGTAACGTCTGTGCTCCTTGTTCGCAGCATCAAAGGCTACCCAGGGACGGCTATGGTACTCTAGTCTGCTCATGAGTTCACCGTTGCGTGTGGGCTGTATGCTTCCTCGTCATCTTCCCAATCGCCCTCATCAGAGTCCTCGTCTACCAGTTGACCGTCGTCGTCATACATAGGATCTTCATACAATTTGAAGTAGCTCACTTAACGGTCTCCTTCATGACTTCCTGGGTCTTGCCCACAGCCTTGTCTACGGCATTGGCCACACCAGAGATACCTACGGTTGCTACAAACATACCTGCTACGAAAGCTACGATGATCTTAATCATTAGTCTTCGCTCCATTCTGAATAGTTAGGTTTTGGGTCATTACGATGTTTGAATTTGTACCACAGAGCTTGCGGAATGCCCATGCGCCAAGCCCAAAGGAAATCCATTACTACTAATCCTGCTATAAATGCTAAAAGTAATTCCATCTACCGCCCCTTTCTATCTTACTATGTCTATAGTATAGCACCAATCTGTCTAGATGTCAAGTCCTGGTTTTACGCATACGTGTAGCAGCGGGGTCTGTGGCATTTACGCCACACCCGCCGGCACTCTTAGGCCGTAGCCGTTTCACGCTCATAGATCACGGTAGTTCCGAACGGAGCCTCTGCTTCTTTATTACCTTTGACAATAAAGATAGTATCGCAGAAGTCCTCTGGACCCCAACTACCACATGGGTAGCCGTCTGTGAACATAATGAACTTCTTAGGTTGAATGCCATTCTCTTCCATGAAGGTGAAGTTCACTTCGAAGTCTGTGCCACCACCACCCTGAGGCTCATACTCTTCGAGCTCGTGTGCCTCATCATGTGTGATAACTTTGTGGTTATAGATCTCTGTGTCAAAGCACCATAGGTTGATACGGAAGTCCTCGTATTGATCCATGATACCTTTGATCTCTGAAAGGAATACAGTTGCATCTTCTTCACCAATAGAACCAGACATATCGATAGCGATAGCCACGTCAATGGTAGTTGCTTCTTTCATACCTGGAAGCACCGCACCTGAGTGCATACTCTTACGATTAACGCGAGTAAACGAGTAGTCATTACGCACGATGCTTTGGATCTCTTGCTGAACCAATTGGCGCCAGTCCATCTTAGGCTCAGTGAGGTTCTTGATCATACGCATGATGCCTGCAGGAGTCTTGCCTGCACCAGCGGCCGCGGAACTTTGGATCATCGCTTCTTTGATCTCTTGACGCAGTTTCTCTGCTTCTTCTTTAGAGAGGCTGGGCTTAGACTTACCGTCTTTGGTCTTGTCATCACCCGCACCTGCACCCTCTTGCTCTTTGATGTGCTCGTCCAAGAGCTCACCCAGTTGTGACAGCAGTTGGCTCATAGGAATCTTCTCTGCCTGCTCCCACAGGATGTCGTAGATCTCTTCCCAGGCCATGCCACGATACTTTGGATCATAGCAGATCTTAACTTCAGTGATCTTCTCACCGATACGCTCATCTACAAGGATCTGGTTGACAGCGTAGTCCTGTGCGATGTTCGCCAGCATACGATCACGGCTACCAACACGACCAAAGTGATCGAAGATAGCATGACAGATCTCGTGTGCGAACAGGAACTCTAATTTCTTAACTGAGAGCTTCTTAACGAACTCTGTGTTATACATAAAGTCACGACCGTTAGTTGCCGCGGTAGGGCACCAGTCGGAACTTTCGATCAACCGCATACGGGTGGCCATGTTGCCAAAGAAGGGTGCTTTGAGCAACAGACCTACTCGGGCAGTTGTTAGTTTTTCTACAATTGGATCCATTAGTCGCTCTCCTTAATATGTGTATATTATAGCACCAGTATCTGTTTCTGTCAACCAAAAAAGAACCGGACGATGTTGCATATTTACAACACCGCCCGGCACTTCCATCAACGCCATTGAAGGAAAAGGGTGGGCTAGAACTCTGAGAAGCCCTAGCCCGGCGATGGGCGAGGTCTTAATTCTCCATCGCTGACAAAACATACTTACCGAAACGCTTGTGGAACTCGTCGAACGAGCTCATCTTTGTAGCGTCCAAGGGCAAGTCGTAGTTGGTAAGGGCAGTCTTGGCACCCATCACAACCAACTCAGTTGGGAAATTGTCCATCATATAGCGGAAGAACTTATCAGCCATATCGTCCCAACCCTTGACCTTCTTCTCAGCACGATCCTTAAGTTCGTAGCAGAGCGAAACAGTCAACGAATACATAGCACTGACTTCCTTGATCTGGAGGTCCTTAACCTTGCCGTCGAGGATGTCATCTGCCTTGGGCAGTTTACCTGCGATCTTACGGTGAGCCATGAACTTGTTGGCAAGTCCGTCACCTACGGCACCCGCAATCAGGGTAGCCAGGGTATCGGTATCAACATCGTCATCGCTGAGCAAGTCTGACACAAAGGACCAAGAGCGTGGAGTAGCAAATGACTTGCTAGGGCTCTTAGGGTCAAAGTCATACAGGTCCTGCTTGGCAAAACCCACATAACCAACCACATCAGGATGCACCTTGTTCAAGGTAGCCCAATCTTGCCAGTCATCAAAGTCCACCTTCATTTCCAAGTGGACGAAGCGGTTAGCCAACGGAGCAGGCATACGATAGGTAACACCACGGTCACCTTCACGGTTACCAGCGGCGACTACGTCAACGCCCTTGGGCAGGACATAGGTGCCAACTCGGCGGTTAAGGATCAACTGATAGGCCGCGGCCTGGACAGCCGGAGGAGCAGAGTTGAGCTCGTCCAAGAAGATGATTGCTTTAGACTCTGGGTCAGTGGGCAGTTCTGCAGGAGGAGCCCAAACCATCTTACCCTGATCTGCGTTGTAATAAGGAATGCCCTTGATGTCTGTGGGTTCCCACAGAGCTAGACGAACGTCAATGACCTCACGACCTGCGTCATCACCGATCTGCTTCACGAGATCGGATTTACCAATGCCTGGAGGGCCCCACAGGAACACTGGGCGGCGAACATTGATCGCCTTACGGATCGCCTTCTTGCTGGCTTTAGGACCAACTTGGCGGACGGAAATATCAGTTTGCTTTGACATAAGACCTCGCTATAAAAGCAGTTGAACAAAATTACTTTCTCAGTATCATAAGTATAGCACCATTTGGCGCAGTTGTCAACCTATGATTTTCACATAGTTGAGCTGTGTTGTTTTATTGCCACGGTGGTTCTTGATCTTGCCCTTGATGCGTAGCTCCCCTGCTAGCTCCTGGGTATGCCAGAAATCCACGAAACTTTCTCCCATACGAGCATCAATCTTATACTTACCGTATTCTTGCGAATAGCGTGTTTTGACCACAGTGATCTCGCCCTGGATAGCGTCCCCTATGTTGCCCTGCAGTTGCTCTGAGGCATAGATCTCACGATTGAGTTCTGTGCGGGCAGCATCACGCTCGGCCACTGAGGGTAAGCAGCTGATCACAGCGAAATCATACATATCACGGCCCGTGAATGTATCCTTGCTAGCGATTCGCATAGCGGTCTGTTGGAAGTCATTGAGTTTACCCGCGATAGCCAGTAGGGTGTAGGATTTGAAGTGATCCCGAGCCTTACGGCCCGCAGCGTAATCGACTTCTGTGACTTCTACGAAGTTGCTTTCGCGAAGCCATTCTTTGACCAGGGTCTTGTTAGCACGGTGTGCGAGATAGGGTGGAACAGCATTGTGCATCCACTGATCTTCTTTGAAGTAAGCCCCATTGATGCGCTGCGCTGCTGCTGCACAGGCCCAGACTTGATCTGCTGTAAATTCCATGATCGCTCCTAATCTCTCAGTATCATAATTATACGATCTTTTGCTCAATCTGTCAACCGGTTGGAGTGCCGGCGGGTGTTGTATTTTTGCAACACATAGTCAAAAAGAAAGGGCCCTTATGGACCCTTCCCCAAACACCGCCCCGGGAGCGAATCGGCTTGGTATTTGAAACCCTAATTAAAGAGTGATGCCCATTGCGCGAGCTTTGTAACCAAGGGCTACGATCTCACGGCTTGGCTGGCCCATTTCGTATTCAGTAACAGTCACGCCATTGCCAGCAACACGAGTGTTGGCATATACAGCATAACCATGCTGACGAATACGTGATGCTTCAGCAGCCAAGTTACCTACGCCAAAACGCTTGGAAGCTTCGGCTTGGGTTAGTTTAGCACCATTGTAAAGTGCAGAGAAGACCTTGAAAGTCTTAGTGTCTTTAGAAATACGTTTCATCTGTGTGTTTTCCTTTTAAAAGTATAGCTGATTAATGTTGTTCAGCGTTCCATAATAATAACAGAACGCTAACCCTAGGTCAACCTCAATCTTTCCTTTTTACCGAGACGTTAGCTCGAAGGAAGGTTCCGAGGATGATCACTGCCGCCCAAGTCCAAAAATTAAACTCAATGGCCAAGATTGGAAACAGTGTGTTAAGGGCCCAAATTACTAGCCAGGGCCCAATGGCCAGTAGCACTACTACCAAAACCAATGCCACTATGATCTTTACGAGGTCTTTCATATCTTTCTCCTTAATAGGCACCCTTCATTACGGTGACCTTAGCCATGTTCTGCCAGTTAGTTGGGAAGCTCTTACGCAGATCCGCAACCTTAAGCACCGTGCGCAGGCTCAGCTCACGCATAGTTGAACGATTCTCATCAATGAAGTTAACTACTTCATCCTTAGCAATGTCCTCAAGCTCGTAGCTATCCAACATGCCGTCTTTGACGATCTGCTTGATACGGAGCACCTTCTCGCGATCTGTGTCCATACGCAGATCGATATAGTGACAGCGTGACTCAAGAGCAGCCAAGTGTTCTTGCAGTTTCTTAGAACGCACATTCTCAAACTTCAAGTTAGTGATGAAGATAGCACCACCCTTGAACTCGAAGCGATCTGGCACTCCTTCAGAGCGTAGCAGACGGCTGTCAGTGTTCCACGAGATCGTGCGCTTTTTGGAACTGTCCAAAGCCGCTTTCAAGATGTTCAGGGCGATATCGTCCAAAAGGATGCTGTCGCAGTCGTCGAACACAAGGATGTTCTTGCTTTCGCTGAATTTGTAGAGCTTAGTATACAGGCCGATGGCACTCATAGCGCCTTTGACAACTTCGTATTTGGGCTTGCGTTGACCCATCATATCGAAGAGGTCGTCTTTGGCTAGGACTTCTTCAACACCAAAGCTCTTGCCCACACCCGGAGGGCCAGTGACGATCATAGCACGGACATCACCATTCTTCACAGCTTTGGTCATGTCCTTGAGGATCTCGAAGCGCAGACGAGTGCGTTCGATGATCTCTTCATCGGTCTCGTGCGCGACAGCTTGATCAGGCACTTTGATCTGAGTGAAGTCCGTTACATTAGCATCACCTTTGGCGGGCTTCTTTAGTGCTTGAAGCATCATTACTCCCTGTGGAATTGGTTTAGCGGAACCCGCAGTATTGTAGGCACCCTGCTCGCAACGGATGCGGATGTTGCGATCTGGGAAGCCAGGCTGACTGCCACCCTCTACAGTGACATAGCCGGTGCCGTCTTTGGCTACCTTGTAGTCTTCTACTAGTTTGAAAGTCATACCACCAACATTGGTAGGTTGACCTTTGATGTTGTAGTAACCCTCGGTAAAAGTAATATACACAGTTCGCTCCTGTTGTTTGTTGAACATTCCACTATTATACTGTCATTAGGGGCTGTTGTCAACCCCTAATAGCCCTATAACATGTAGGGTTATTCGTCCTCTGCTACCAGCTTGTCGATGGTGTTTCGGGCTAGTGCATCTGCCAAAGGCACAAGCCCACCTTTGATCAGCCCGGGCACATCATAGACAGCACCCACATACCACACCCCGTCCTGCATCACGTAGTAATACTCGGCCCAGCAGCCTTCTACCTGCTCGAGGAACTCCTCAAAGGTGTGCGCCACCTGGTAGCCCACGTCCTCTTCACCGCGGTCCTCGTAGAAGTTCATTTCTTCTACAGTAGCCTGGACACCACTGTTGTCTCCACGTGCTACCAGCTGATTGGCTTGCACGGAGCCATAGTGCTTGTTCAGCAGCTCGCCCGTGTAGTCTAGGTAACCGTCATAGTGGCAATAAACTGACTTGCAGACTGTGCCATGCATGACACCTACTCGTGAACGTGTTCCCATTGCTCGCTCCTGTTGTTTAACTTAGCCTCTAGTATAACACGGGCCGGAGCCCGTGTCAACCATTTTATCAAATACCCTGGAAGTCTGTAAGGGCTTTCTGTGCATCTGCGTCCAGCATAGCCGCGTCTTCAGCTCGCTGGCGTGCCAGTTCCACTTCTGCTTTGTAGGCAGTAAGAGCTAGGGCTTTGCGTTCCATAGCAGGCCACACTACATCCTGGGGGTTAAGGTAAGGACCCGTGTAGTCTACTTTGTCCTCTTTAAGGGTAATCTCGCCTGTGCGGATGCCCTCAAACACCATGCCCCAAGTAGGCTGTTCTGGGCGTCCTGCGGGCCCGTAGAGCTCTACTGCTTTGGCTTTAATCTTTTCACGTGCGATCTCGTTAAGACGACGCACAAAATACTCACGCTGGGTCTGTTCCATCTTTCGCTCCTAAGTTGTTTAAACAAGTGTGTATTATACTATCAAACTGCCAAACTGTCAACCCCAAACTTGCGGGCCCAGCTATCCAGGAACTCCTTGCCTACGTCTAAGCTCACGTAGTCGTCACCCTGCATACCCTGCTCGCTATAGCACAAGTCTACAACAAGGCCCTGCTCCTTAATAAACTTCTGCAGATCTGCATAGAACTGGCTGTCTGTATAAATTAAGCCGTCCTTGTTAACGTCCCAAAATTGTGTGTCAAAGTATACACGCAGCTCGCCAAAGTCGCCTTCCTCATTAACATAGCCCAGCTGCATGTCTGTGACCAGCACGGGTTTAGCTACATTAGACCAGTAGCCGTCACCCGCAGTGCTGAAAATAGTTTGTTGCATATCGCGCTCCTTTGTTACTGTTTAAGCTTCTATTGTATACTCAAACAGCCAAATTGTCAACCACTTTGGATAAAGACCCTACGAGCCTGCGGGCTTCTTTACGAGCTTCGTCTATAGCTGACGAGATCAAGTCCTCAGCAGTGCCATCACGCAGCGTTTCACGTGCATCTTCATAGAGGAAGCCGCCTACGATCTCTGAACCCAGCTCGTGCCCATCCAGCAGCACCCGGGCCCTGAGCATGAACCAATCCAGATCACCCCTGTTGACCTTGTCCTCCATCTCTGCGATGTCGTAGCAGGTGTCATCAAAGAGATCGCGGATTGGGCAGTCTTCCCAGCTCTTGTCTACTATGATGTCGAACCCCTCGCGCTGCGTCTGCAGCAGTGTGTCCCAATACCTCATACTCGGACTCCAAAGCAGTTGGTGCGACCCTGATGGCGTATGCTTCCTGAGGGTTTGGCAGTTATGATCTTGGGCTGGCGTTCATAGTTTTTATATATGACGTGCAATACGCCCTCGGTATCATAGAACCATTGCGCGATCTTGCGCTTATGCAGTTCTACTATTTTAGGTAAATCCATAGTTCGCTCCTATTTGTTTACTGTATCTATATTGTAGCACCAAAAGGCACTGTTGTCAACCCCTACATGCTCCAGTAGGATTCTGAAGCAGGAGAGCAGTAGTAGGGGGTATCGTAACGCTCGCGGAACTCAGCCCCCGTCATCATGTTCTTGCGCAGCACGTAGGTCTCGTGGATCTCGTAGCGAAAGCCCTGCGATCGCCGCCACGTATGCTTGACAGTGTGCTCTAAGGTGCTGAGATCCGCTGTATCATAGTCAGCTTTGTGATACAGACGTTCACCCGACTTAGTGCGACGATCCTGCTTGTAGACTTCTACTGTATACATGTCAGTCTCCTCTAGTATCAGTGTTTAGTGTAGGCTGTAACAGTCTGCGCAGTTCTACTTCGCGCTTATGAGCAGCTGCCTTGCCGCGAATAATCTCGTGAACTACGATCTCGATCTCGTCCTTTGATTCAAGCTCGCGCAATGCATGGCACAGGAGCCAATCCTTAGCTTCTGTTTTGGCACGATAGAAGTGTTTGGCAGCACGAGCGCGAACGCTCTTATTAACAGTAGTCTCAGTCTTAGCTGTGACACCGATGTAGTTACCGCCTGCAACACGCAGTTCGTAGATGATGTGATTGCGATCAATTCGTTTCTTCATGTTGTTAGTATAGCACCGATGAGCCAAAATGTCAACCAAAAAGAAAGACCCTATACCCGACTCTGATATAGGGCCTTTCCCAGCTGCTGCTCAGCTGCTGTAGATGGTAGGACCGACCGGAATCGAACCGGTATGCATCGCTGCGAGGGATTTTAAGTCCCTTGTGTCTACCTATTTCACCACGGTCCCATGCTGTGCTGCTGTGCTGCTAGTGTGTGTGGCCTGCCCGGAGGGACTCGAACCCCCGACCGACGGCTTAGAAGGCCGTTGCGCTATCCAACTGTGCCACGGGCAGAAATATACTGTAAATTTACTTTGGTATTCCCTTAAAATTCACTCTGTTATTGTGGTGGGCCCAACAGGACTCGAACCTGTAACCAACGGATTATGAGTCCGCTGCGCTAACCAATTGCGCCATAGGCCCTGTACTCTGTTAATTAATCCTTTGCTGTGTGTGGTTGCGTGACTTCTGGATTGTAGTCTGCTGTACGCTGCTGCTGTGCTGCTGCTATAAACCTGTGTAGATCTTCCATTCTCTCTTGGAACACCTCAGGCGCAGCCTCTGCTGCACGTTGCATGTCCCATGATCCTGGATAGTGTCGTAGTATTGAGCGGGCTTCGTCGCGAACTGCCCTGGGTACGCGAGCAATCTGCCCCGCCGCTAGACGCTGCAAAAACCCTTCTGCCCACTTTACGGCACGATATCTCTCATCTGGAAGTGTCATGATCCACCTTGATTCGCTTAACTGCTTTTTCTTAAGCATGTGTATATTATAAGGCCAGACAGTGATTGTGTCAACCTAAACTTGATCAAACTCTAGGGTTATGTTTTTAATTGTTATATCTTGCGCAGCGGGGCCTTGGCTCTAGCCCGATCCAAAAGACTCATCTGATGACACCTAACTCCTAGGCAGCATAATCTATAGTAGTCGTGAGCCACACGATAACTTTCTGTACATACGCATAGTGCGCCAGCGACATCATATACAGTATAGAGGGGAATGTGTCCACGACGATCAACTCGCATGGTTACAGTGTGTTCGCTCATCATATATTTACTGTATGCGCACAACCCCTGCAGCGGGGCCTACAGTCAACGGTGTGTCGCTGCTGCCCTCACGCTGGTAACCGCTGTTTTGAATCGTTTGATCAGGTAAAAGGTCTGTTTTGACTGTAGATCTAGATTGACTCTACCGTGGAATGAGAGGTATAGCGCAAATGGTCACACAATTCCACACTTTATTGCACTTTGTCACACTTTCACACACCGCCACCACGCACACAGACCTCTATACGCATTCTCACACACATATACTGTACAGTAAATCACACTTTTGGCCTGAAATTCACTGGTTTTTGTACAGTAAGAGTTTTCCAGTCTATGATGTACAGCGGGGCCTACACATAGTTTGGGTTTTATTCCTCTTCCCCAAACTGTCCCCATATCATGATCAATACGGCTATGGCTATGATTAATAAACTACCAATTTCTTTTGCGTTTAACATTCTAGTTCCTCACTGATTCTTAACAAGGTCAAGAACACGGGCACTATGATCATCACTGTCCATAGTTGATCTGTTCTTGCTGCTGCTACCAATGCTACAGTAAAGTATGCTACTAATAGTGGTGTTCTCATTGTAGTCCTTTATTAAGTCCTCTAAGCGCCGCGATGCATGTACACACTATGCTCTACGATCTACACTCTGTCCTGGCTCTGTGTGGTTAACTTCTTGCCCATGCTTGTTATACAAAGGCACATACCAAAACTCTGATCTAATTGTTTGATTACCCATTGGATCAGTTGTATACTCTCTGCGCTCATATACACGAGTTTTAGCCGTTTCGTAGACTGTTTGCCTCACTGACTGTACATTGATATCCATAGGTCAGTGCTGTTACCTACGTGCTATCTGTTCAGCATACTCACGTATGTTTAAGATTCTGTGTCTACGAGTCAAGGGCAAAGGTTCGCCCTGCCATTCTATACCTTTACTAGTATAGGTAAAACTCTCGTTGATCCATCGTTCGCGCAGCCGACCAATATACCATTCGAGATCTGCACCCTGGAACTCAATGTGTAGTTCAGTCTCGCCCTGCCGTTGAGCCTCGTCCAGTTGTCGCTCTAGATCTTGATCTGCACAATTAATGGTCTTCATAAATCGCTCCTGGACTTTTTTGCGCTGCCGCTGCCGCTTCGCGGCTCAGTGAATTAACGCTGTGTCCAATTTTGAGTATTTATTGTAAATATTCAATGTTACTCACATTGGATTTAGACCTAGATCAATTGGATCGAGTACAGGAATATGCTCGGTCCATGCCCCTGCGTATCATACATGTCTTATACGATGATTCTGTGGTCGTAGAAGATCGATACATTACCATCATAGACTGTGAGCCCAGTGTGGCCACGTGGTTGTGTCT
>JACCDZ010056634.1_pt1 | contig 16910 bp, 10 predicted proteins | sample 7449551 | NCBI WGS metagenome assembly JACCDZ01 (sample SAMN15323452, study PRJNA562643) | freshwater metagenome | isolation source: river surface water | place: USA:Blue River Watershed | collected 2017-08-18 | reverse complement strand
TATAGAGGGTGTAACATATGTCAGATAATTTAATATCTAGTTCTGGCTTAAAACTTAGAATCTCTGATGAATTAGCTAAACGATCTGAATTAAATAACTTAGCTAAATCTTCAGTTGTATCTCAAATCATAGATTCTGTTGTAGAGCCAATGGCTGACAATATAAATACAACAACTATGGCTATTAATTCTGTTTATACAGACTTGGCCGCGGGAGCCTACTTGACAGCCAATGCTTATGACTTCGGTGTTATAAGAAATATATATAGCAATGTTTATTTATCAGATGATGATCAAGTAGTAAGTCTATCAATGTTTGATGGAAGTGCATTCCCTGATTACTTAAATGGAAGAATAGTAATCCCTATTGGTACAGAGTATAAAATAAATGAAGCTACCACAGTTGAAGTAACAAGAAATGTATATGTTACTCCTGGAAATTTCAGTATGTATATTCCTGTTAAAGTAACATCAACTGGTGTTGCCAATATAGAGATTGACACAAAAATAAGAATAGGTGATTCTAATAATCAATTATCTCTTGGTCTTGCAATAACATTTAAAGAGAATGTAAACTTTGGACTAGTACAAGAATCAGACGAGTCATTAAGGCAAAGGGCTCAGCTTGCAAAAATAAAGATTCATGGTTCTAGCGATTCATCAATATCTGGATGGATAAGCGGCATTTCTACAATACTAGATCATAAATTAAATTACAATATCTCTACCAATATGTATGAGATATATGTAGTAACTTCAAACTATATATCAAATGGTGTAGACCCTAATGTGAATAGCATTGTTTCTTCGCTAAGAAACAAGCTTGATTATTACTCAGGTGTACAATCTAAATTCGAAATAAAATTACCAGAAACATATAAGCTGTCATTTATATATTCAAAGAATAATGTAACAGAAGATGTAGCGAATGCTATATTTGAAGATATATTTTCTAAGTATTATAAGTTTTCAGAAACGGAAGAGTTATCTTCTTATGATATACAATCATATATGCCCGGGTATAATGCATCAATAAATATCAGTAAGATGATTGTTTATAGTGATACATATGGGTTTATGGATGTAGAAGATGATACATACTTTAAAATACCTGAGGGATCTCTAATTGTATTTGATGTTGACGGAATGATATTAGAAGAGGAATGAAATGCAAAACTTATCAACAAGTATATCTAGAAAATATTTTGCAAGATGGTCGTTCCCGTTTAATCATGAATTTGCAAACATATCTAAAACAGTAGCTCCGTTCTCTGGAGTATATGTAAGCTTATTAAATAAGAAATCTAATCTTGTATCTATGAGATATAGAAATAATAGCATGGAGTCATATGACACCATGTATAGCTTATTTGTATTCAATAAGATTCCTAAGTATACTTCTGAAAAGGTTTACATAGAGGATTCTGCAGGTATTAGAACAGAGGGCGAAATAGCAATTAAGAATATAGGCCCTGGCGCAATAACATCTTTTCTTGAGCATAGTATTAGAGGATGTAAAATAATAGAAGATAAGTCTACATTCTTTATTAATTTAGATGTTGATTCTGGTGAAACAATAATAGATGAAACAATGCCTAATTCTATTAGACTATATATTAGCTCAAACGAAGAAGTGCCTGATGGAGTGTATTGTCAAATATTTGGCAATGATCATTTAGGTAGAATAATTTCTGAAGATGTAATACTGTTTAATAATAGAATCTCATACGAGACTATTAATAAATATAAAACAATATATAAAATTTATTCAGATTATAAGGTTAATATATCATCTACCTTAGATTGTGATTTGAGAAATAGTATAGAGACATCAATAGCTACTCCTAAGAAAATAGCAAATAATAATGGGGCGTTCATAACTCCCAATATGAATATTGAAAATAATTCTGTATCAATATATGATAATTTTAATATAGTTAAGACGCCAATAATAAAGTTTGATACATCAGCTCAGTTAACTAAAGCATTCATGACCTCCAATATGGATATAGTTGCTATTGATGAGAATGGATGGCTTGTTACATACAAGCCTGAAAAACAAGTTTATGATATGCCAGAAGTTAATGGATCTATAAATAACACTACCTTTATTTATGTTGAAGATGAAGTATCTAAAGTCGGCGAGAATATAGTTGCTGTAATATACCCACATAAGATATCTACAAGATACGGGACAACAAGAATTAAAGTCTCAGTACAAAATGAAGACTCTATAATGTTTTTAAATAGTAATGGTAATCTTACAACTGATTCCAATACATGGGTTAATGTATCTAAACTAAATGATTTGGTTAAGATAAGTATACAGTGTGACAATAGAAGTCCATATGTATTCTGTGTTACTACTCAGTGGGAAGATGAACTATATGCAGCAGCATATCAGGATCATGATAATAAATCATTTATATTAAATAATGCAGAAGACATGTATGTATTCAATTCTGAATTATATATTGTTAGAGATGGTAAAACATATTTATTCAACCCAAGACGCGGCGTACACATAGAGTATAATTCTGAAAACATAGGTTTTGATAGTGACTATAAAGACCTTAAGGAGGTGATATGAGTTATTTAGAATTAAATATAAATCCCTTCTTAAGGGATGAGCTATACACTAGTTATGAATATAATCTGGGTGTTAAATACCCAGCATTATATATTAAAGAAAATTATAAGCTCCTATCAATATATGATGGCATATTAAAAATAGGAGACAAAGAGCTCCATCTTCAGGAGTATAAGCTAGGAGAACTAGCTGAAGAGATGAATGCATTGGGTGTTAATACATATATTTATGAAGACATAGAAAATATATCAGCAATAATGCTATTAAATTTCTCCAACGAAGATATAGTTTATACAGAGATCGACAGATCCCCTATTGATGTAGGACTTATAAAATCTCAATTCTTAGTTAATAATATAGTTAATAAATATTCAGAAGATGTAATAATTGAAGTTCTTAATATAGATGATGTTACATATAGAAATAATAAAATATTCTCACACAAAAATAAGATAGGCAAAGATATTGCTACTAAGCATTTTGCAAGTACATTCATATTAAATATCTCAGATAAAAATATGATAAGATCTTTTGATAACATAGATAATATTCCTGGTGCTATAAGTGGATTGACTATATCAAACATAGACATAAAAGGTAAGGATAATGCCGACTATAACATATAATATAAAAGTAGAAAACAGTATTACTTATCCAGACTTAGAGCATAAGAAGTTTAGGTATTCTGAAATATCTGAAGATAGATTTTTCCAAACTCATATTGATAACACTGCTGACATACTCCATTCAAAATTAGGATGGAGTGAGTCATCAAGAATTATGCTAGACAATAACAATATAGTTATATCAGAAAATTCAATATTTTTAACAGAAGATGAAACATTAAGTTCATCATCTAAAACAATATATATGCCAGAGAAAGATACTGATAAATACTTTTTCAATTCAAAAGTGGCAAATACAATGCTATCTGCATGTATATTCAAAAATCAAAACCTAAAGAAATCTATATATAAAGACTTCTATCATTCTGATTCTTCAAGTGACAAATTTTCTTTCATAGGATTCCCAGTAGTACCTATGGAGTCAGATATTGAATGGCTTGATTATCCAAATATAGAAATAGTAATTAATAATCCACTTGAGTTTGCTAGACTATCCGAATACAAATATGAAATATCGGAATCAGATTATGATTCTTGTGCCTTAGATTATGCAGCTTATTATTCTTCTAAAGGCTATTCTCTAGAAGATTTCATAGACAGATGTGAGCTTATAGAATATAATGAATCTAATATACCCAATATGAGATTGCCAACTACAAGTGTGGCAATAAGAACTAAATATTTCCCAGTATATAAGTCTGTAACAGTTATAATCAAAGATGTTTCTGGTACGCTTGTTCAATTAACTATTGATGAAAAAGACATAGATTATATCAATGGCTCCATATTTATAAAGAATGACTTAATAAAAGACTATGGAAATATAGAGTGCTTCTATTTATACTATGGGGTAATTCCAGCCATATGTATGAATAGCTCTCAAAATATAAATCCAATAGATGTATTAAATACAAAAATAGATATTAATTTTCTAGGCATTGATAATGACATCCAGTACCCAACAGAAAGATTAACAAACAATCTTTTAAGTGTTGAGATAAATGATTATTCAGAATATGCTGCAACTGATTTATATATTCCAAATAAATATGATAACTTTTTCATAGAACCTAGCTCTGGAATATCAATAAATGGTAACGATGTTGGTGCCGGAGATAAATTCTTTATAACCAATAACACTGTAAACAATTTAACATTTTCGTCTACAAGCAATGTATTAGATATGATGGATGAAATAGAAAGTATTGGTACAGACAGGTATAAGATAAAAAATTATCTACCTGGTGTTGTATCTGTATACGGTAAATTTAAAACTGCTGATAGAACATCTTTGTCTCATATATGCTTCTCTAAAAAGCAAAATACTAAAAGTATAACCAAAGTATTTGGATATGGAGCTGGAGCATATTCTACAGGTGGATACTCTAATGGATCAATATTGGAAGAAGTCGGTTCTAAGACTAGTATAATATATACTCCTGGCCAACCCGATAATTACACTATTGATAATGACATGATATCATTTGTTATTAATCCAAGAGTAGATGGATTGAGTTTAGCAATGCCAGCATGTACAATATCTTCAAACATTCAAGTATATGAAATACTTGGAGAGTCCATACAAGACGTATTCTCATCTTGGACATTCTCAATTCCCGATATAATATCTCTTGATCCAGATAAGATTAATCCATTGGCAAAATACCTTGTGGTATTTCAGCCAACAATAAACCCATTAATAACAACACTATATATACATAACGGAACATTCAAGTCTGAAACTTTATCCAATGTATCAATGTATGGAAATACATTGGTAGGCTTATACACTATGAATAGCAAAAGGATATTTGTTAAGTTGGGCACAAAATTAGCTAATGGCTCTATAATGTACTTTAATTCAGAAATAATTGTAGATGTAGTTATAAATAAAGATGCTATTATAAGAACAACATCTAAATTTAAAAATATAAATATTTAAGGATTTTAAATGAGCAACTTAGGTTCACATAACCCTGGGAATATACTTGTAAAAGATAGTGCTATAAGCATCCCAGAAATACAAACTGCGCTATATGCAACAATGGCAAATTCTGAATATATTGGTAATGCTGTAGGTGATGTAAACGGATATGGTACTTCTAAAGATAGAAGTTTTAAAACAAGCTTATCTGGCGCAATAGGAAACATGCAGAATGTTGGGATAGACTTGCCATTTGGCGTAGAGTTCTCTGATTATACTGATGCGTTTACTACAGATGACAAGAACGATTTCGTACTTTCATTAATACCTACTGGCGGCATAACCATTTCGGGCAATCCAAATACTCAGTATGTAGAGTCAGTAAATGGAAACTTGAATAATAGTAATGAATACATAATAGATGGCAGAAAGATAATCTTCCATACTAAACCTACTAATTCATTCTCTGTTATTTATAAAGGTAGATACCCATCTATTGATGGATTAAATGTATCTGGATACATGCCTAACATATATCCTTCTCCAGAATTAATGAAATCTGGTGTACAGGAAAGACCTGTAATTACCCCTAAGGGTAATGGCATATATGAAATGCTTATTAAGCCTTCCAATAGAAATGCTTATGGGGATATATTCTCGGCCAGATTAGAGTATTCATTATCTGACAAGCTTGCAGACTTTGTTAGTCCTACGGGCGGAACACTATGTCCATCAGAACATATAGGTGTATGGAAATTATTCAATGGTTCATTCCAGAGAATAGAGGATGCCCGAATAAGTATATTGGCACCTAATAAGATTAGATTCCAAACAGGTATACAGATTAATGATAAATCTGACGTATTGATAATCGCATTGAATAACTGGACTGTCGCAGATACTATAAATGCAGTAGTAAGATATATGCTTACTCATAAGCACTCTAGTTCTGATATAGGTTCTCAAATACATCATAAGGATATCTTAGGTTTAAGATCTAATAGATATAACCCAGATACAAGAGAGTATGGTACATCAAGAATTAAAGGAGATGATCATCCTCAGTATTTCAATAGAGAAGGTTTCATAAATGATAACAGTGGCAACTTTAATAACGCAATTATAGGTGATGTATTAATAGGTTCTACTAATGAGTTTAATCTTTATAATAACACACTAGGGCCTTCTAGAAAACTATACTTTGGTTCTACTAATGGTGCTGCATCATTTATGTATGACAGCTCTAAAAGAGCTATTAAACTTCATGGTTCTGAAAATGGTTTAGCAATAGAAACATATTCTAATCCAAATGATACTGATAATAAACATGGCAAAGCTATCGAGTTTGATGGTCATTCTATATTCGGACATGGTGGTGTTAGTAAAATGGTTGCAGGCGTTTTAGAATACTTGCCAAATGTTTTAACTATATCTCCAGAAGATAATATAGTTTCATTTAAAAATGGTCAAACTGGATCTACAGTTTATGCTGGTAAATTTGATGCAGATATAGTTGAAGGACATAAATCTATTGAGTTAAATGATGACAAATCTAAATTGGTTATAGGTGCTGGATCATTTACAAATGATGATGGCAATATACTGATTACATCATCTGATCCTGCAAAGTATATCTCTTTCAATATAGATACATTGTTTGATACTGTATTTATAAAAGCATTAACTCCAGAACTTATAAGAATAAAAGATGATGCCAAAATAGAATTTGGCACTGGTGAAGATACTCACATTAGAGCAATTGGTGAGACAATAGATGTAGTAACAGGCAAGCCATTAACATTCTCTGTTACAGGTAAGAATACTGGCATGGGATTCAAGACTGGAAATTATAATCCATTCTTCAATCTATATACATCTGCTGAAGGTGGTGGCTCATCTACTCCTACAGATCATGACTCTTACATGGAGGCTGGATCTGGTGATATGTTCATTATCAAAGGTTCTACTATTCCACAAACAAAAGATGGTGTAACCTATTCATTTGGTGATGCCGCAAATGGTAGTGGTAATAAGAGAATTGATAATCTTAAGCAATGGCCAAAAGCTGATTTGCATGCTGGTGAAGGGAGCTTCTATTCAGTAAATGTAAATGCCTCATCTTTAGATGAAAGACGTGGTGTAAACTTTGATGATGTAGCATCTGTATATGCAACAGGCACAGACACAGAATGTCCTCCTGGATGGCTTGTATTAGAATCTAAGAATGGTGTTGTATTAGTTGATGCAGCAGCAGGCGCAACTGATTGTCAGAATATTGTTTATTCAGAATTAACATCTGGCCCAGTTAAAGTCTTTGGTGATGTTACTGTAGATGAAAGCATTGGTGTTGTAGGTAATATAGATTCAGGTGGTAAAATATCATCTGATAGTATGGCCGTTACAAATGAGGCAGAGTTCGGAAGTATAACAGTAAGTGATGATTCTAGATTTACAGGATCTGTATCATTCACAGAAAATGTTACAGTTAACTCAGAGCTTAATGTTGGTGGATCAATCAGCACAAGCAATAGAATAACTGCTAACGAAATTAATGTTACTTCTAGATCTTACTTATCTGGCCCTGTAGACATACAAGATGTCCTTAATGTTTCTGGTAATATAACTGGGAATGGCTCACTTGTAGTTGGCGGAGATATAAGAACAAATGGTAAGATAACCTCTGCATCTGCACTATTAGAGACTGCTACCATATACAAGCTTAGAACAACTGATGCAATTGATGCAACAGGTGGTGTTGTTGCAAACGGTAAGATAACTGCAACTGGCAATATAGAAAGTGAATCAGATATTATTGCTGATGGTGGTAAATTCACGACACAAGTTAAAACAAATAACTTGGTTGTAGATAAAGACCAAACTGTAGGCGGAGAATTGTATGTAACTGGTAAATTCCAAGTAGCTGGTGATGTTACGATTGGTGCTAATGGTACTAGAATGGCTGTAAACTCAGATACAATATTCAATAACAACAAGTCTTCTTTCTTAGGTGTTGTTGAAGTATCACAAGATACATATCTGAAGGGTGAGCTAAGTGTAACAAGCGATGCCAGATTTACATCTTCTATAGAAGTTGGCGGGCAAACTGTACTTAAAGGCCCAGTCCTATCTTCATCATCATCAGAATTCCAATCTATTAGAATTGCTGGACAATCACAATTACAAGGTGACGTATATATAGGTGAGAGATTATCTATAAGTAAATCTATCTCTATTGGTGGAGGTATATCTGTTAAAGGTGACTCTACAATAGGTGATGAAAATTCCATTATAGTTGTTGGTGGTAGAACACAATTCAATAGAGATGTAGGATTCACTGGTAAAGTAAATATATCTGGAGAAACAAATATCTCTGGTAATGCAAGTATCACAGGTCAGTTAACCATCAACTCTAAAGCAAATATTGAGGGTGAATTATCTGCTGCTGGTAATGCAAGCATACGAGGTATATTAACTGCTAACGGACTTAAGACTACAGCACAATCAGAATTTAACGGAGGATTAATATCCGACAAGACTATTGTAACTGAGTCTATAAATACAACTGGTTCTGCAGTATTCCAAAATGGTGTAAACGTAACTGGTGCATCACAATTCCTTGGCGGAATATCTACTGCTCCAACCGACATATCTAACTTCGGCACAGTAAACGTATCTGGTCATTTAAACCAATCAGACAATACTGTAACAAATCAGTTTGCCGCAAATACAATATTCAACAATGATGTATCTGTTGGTTCGAATATGAGCGTTAAAGGATCTATATATACTGGATCTAAAGAATCTGGATGTTTCATCCAGAATAACGTAATTGAGTTAAAGGGCAATACCTCTACTGTAATAAGTAAGAATGCTACATTCGATAGTATATCTGGATCATTCAAAATCAATATATCTGTTACTGGTTCTTCTTCTGCTATATCTAATAAGATATCTGCTTTCACAGCAAAAGATTATACAAAAGTTAACAGTCTGTATGTTGAAGATTCTCAGGTAAATAGAGGAGACATATTGTGTCTTGGCACATTATATGTTGGGGCTATTCAAACTATTGAAACTACTGGATCTCAAAATATATTCGATGAAAAATCGGCAACACTTAACATGAGGGTGGCAAGAGCCAAATACGCACCATGATTAAAAAAATAGAATACAAGTTTGCTATAGGAAGAAATAGCGACAGTGTTCTACTAAAACAGATAAGCAACGGCTTGAATGCCGTTGCTGCTGTTGATACTAGTAGACTAAATGGAAGTATATATAACATAACCAAAACTGGGGTTGTTAATTATAACAGGCAAATTAAGATAGTAAAAGAAACTATCAAAGGGACTACATTTAAAGCAAATACATCAGATGTATTGCTAACAAATATTTACGATAAAGACGGAACCCCTTTATATTATAAAGCTGTAATTAGAAGAAAATTCTATAAAAATCTGTACATTAATAATGTTAAGATAGAGTCATATGATGATAACTTCTTATACACTAATGATATTGGCCCAATCAAATATGAATTTGATGATGGTACTACAGAAACTGTTAATGATGATTTCTATCCTGTGTTTGTAGATTTTTCAGATGTATCAATGTCTATGATAGCTGATATGGATGGAAGAATATATAAGCATCAGATAATTGATGGCGAGTTTATTATATTAACAGATAGTCTTAATATGTCATGCGCCTCAAAAAATAAACCACTATTAAATATGTCAGAATATTCATCTGGCAATTTAAGTTCTTTAAATCTGTATATAGATACATACAGCTTCACAAAGTCATTAGAGAGTAATGGCACCTCTTATAAATTAGAATACATAAAGCCTAATACAAGCATGGAAGTTCTTAGAATATTATCTGAGAGAGCATACATTGATGGCGACTATATTGTTGTTCAAAAAGATTCCATATATGATTTGGATATAGAAATAATACTTAAAGATTCATCTGGTAAAGATTTATTAAAAATTGATAATTCAAATAATATATTTGATAACAAGAATGTATTTTGTAGGTCTGGAAAGATATATGCACCTAGCTTGATTGAATCATTCTCTGCTGTAGAGTATAGCTATATAGCGGTAAATTATAATTATATAAATTACAAATCAAACAATATACAAATTCCAAAATACATGATCAGAAACATATCATATATTTCTGTTGGTATATTACCAGATTATGTTCAGATAGATAATAGTAGAGTTAAAACAAATAACCCTATAGTATATTTCATATTTGATAAATTTGATAATTTGATATATCAAAACTATGTAGACAATAAGTCTGTATACAAAAGAATATTAGGTTATGGATTCGGGCAAGAGGGTTATTCTGAGAATGGGTACTCTGGATATATAGAAGATGAAAATCTAGAAGATGATGTTAGAGTTAAAGCTGTCGAATATCCTGCAAGCGGATACTCTGAATATCATTATTCATTTGGTCCATTCGGCGGCATATCTGTTGACAATAGAGATGTATTAGATAAAATATCTGCGGACAATGGTAGTCCAGTTGGGTATATAGAGTTATGCAAAATATACCAAAAGGACAAATCCCTTATTGATGTTATAATAAATGATAGGTTATCAATACCAAGAGTAGGTTCTAATGGTATTAGAAAAATAGAAAAACCAACTAATACAATATACTCTATTCATGCTGGGCCTTACAGAGAGTCCGTACTAGATGCTGGAGTGAATGAGATTCTTGTATCAGAATCTACAAGGGCTGTATTAACAAAGCATATGCAGTTAAAAGATAAAGTAATATTTAAATTAGATACAAGCTTTGATATATCAAAACATACATCATTAAAATATGTTACAGACGCTAAGGCAATCACATTTAAGAAGGATACTTCTAATATGAATGACAGGTCTATAGATAAATATAAGATATATGGATATAATGATTATGGGTGGGAAATTATTGATACTGCAACATTTAAAGATACTTCAGAAGGGGTATTTATAGCAGTAGATATTATGAGACTATCTACATATCATTATGTTGGAATAGGATATAACAGCGTATCACCATCAAGGTACATACTGATATGAAGAATTTTTTAGAGAATCAGCAATTCTATTATGTAAACGATAAGTTAGATTTATCAAAATTGTCCTTTGATATAGATCATATGACTGTAGGATTTATGAATAGAGCCATAGAGAGAATAGGGATTGATGTAAATTCATCCCTAACTTTCATGGAGGAATCTTATGATGATATCGAATCATCATTAAGTAAATGGTACATATCATATGTGGCAAAAATAGATAACATACAGAATGCAAATGAATTCATAATGATGCTTAATATATCCCCTAGTGATTATGGGCATTATGCTATATCAGAAGTTGACTTTGATTTATCAAATAATATATCATATTCTAAAACTGATAAAGGCTTTGTTCTATCTAGCAAAGATGAATTGTTCATGGGAACCAAGTAAGGAATAATATGTCTATAAGTAGAACTTATATAACCAACAGTATATCATTCAATAGGATACTTATTAAGCCTAAGATTGGAGATATACTTATAAAATCTGTTTCTGTTATGACAACAGATGGAGAAATATATCAATTGGATATACTTCCATTTGTATTAGAAGAAGATACTGTAATTCAGAATAACATCAAGAACTGTACAGCTATAATAGTAAATGTTAATCATCCGTATATAACTACAGAAGCTCACTTAGATGATTGTATGATAGTTGATGTATCTAGAAGTGACCACAATGTAGTGGGCACTCTTAATACAAAGCCTGTAAAGATAGGTGTAAAAAACTTTATATCTGTAATAACTAAAATAGATAATAAGTCTGGCGTAATAATATCTGCTGATGTAGGCATAAGATGTTTCGACAATATTGATTCTGAAATAATAAATGAGACTGTAAGACTTGGGCTTGGAGACTCTAGGCAGATTATAGTAGAAGAAAATAATTTATTCTATAACTCTGATGAAGTAATATATTACAAAGATGGATTGATAAGTTCAAATAAGGCCAAGGTAGAAAACGGATCTATAGCTAATTATGATGATAGCTGTATATACATATCTACGCCCTCATATATAAATGACCATAAAAAAATATACATATCTGAGAATATAGATATAGATAATAATAACAATATATATGTCAAGAATGATCATGTTAAGTTTGTAGAATGCAGCATTAGATGCACAATACTTGATGCAAATTTTGCATCACCAATAATAAAATACATAGGGGTAATATCAAGATGAATGATAGATTATTTTTTGATACATCATATGGCAGAGGTCTTGGATATAAAAGAGATTTCGCACAGGATGTACAAGATAGCACTAATGGAATGATTACTAGTGTTAATGACTTAAATAATAACACCCTTATGGTTCTTGATAAGTTTGCTGTAAAGGTTGCAACATTAAGGGGCAAGATAGCACAAGCTGTAGATGCTACACTTACAATAGATACTTTATCTGGCAATTCTAATTCTCAATTCTTCTTAGAGAATCAAGCAATATTTAAAACGGACAATATTGATATATCCAATAATAGCATATTCTTATCTACATCATTAAAAGAATCTCATCAGATATTCGGAGTTGATATATATACTAATGGCTCATTGGGTAATAGTATGGATTATACTCAGAAGAGATATTATAATAAAGATCTTATAACTACTGCTAATAGACTTGAGATTGAAAAGATTGGCAATGGTGTATCATCTACTATAACTATAAACCTTAACTCTCAAAAGATATGTAACTGTGTAGAGTTTAAGTATTATGAGTTTGGCGTTAGAGCTCCTTCTGTTGGACAAATAGAAATATCTAAAGATGGCATATTGTTTGAGCAAATATCTCCAGACATAAAAGTATTTAAAGATAAGATACAGATGCTATTTAAAGATAGCAGCGTATCGGTATTAAGATTCTCAGTGTCTCAAAATGATGGGTATATCTCTAATTCTCAAAAGAGATTTGCAGTTGGTATTTCTAATCTAAAAGTTGGTGTCTCAACATCTGCTGAAACTGGAAGTATAACTTTCGGGCCAATGAATTCTGCAAGTGAAATAATCAAAGCATCTATTGCATGCGGCATAGCTAATGATGGAATATCTTTAGAGAATACATTATTCGAAATATCAACAGACAATGCTGTCTGGGAAAAAATAGTTCCTCCATATACTATTTCTAAAGACAGAAAGTATGTAGACTATAATACAATATCTGACAATTCTATTTCTACTAAGCTTCCAGTTAAAACACTGTATCTTAAAATCACTATGAATGGTGAAAAGATAAATAGAAAATACTCTTACAGCTCTGCATATAATAAGCATACTCAAACTATAACAAACTCTTATCCAGTCGTTAATGCTCCTTTTGATATAGGTAAAGAATATATTATCGGAGAAAATACTGGAGTTGATTTCGGGGAAAGAGTTACATATAAAATATGGACTGATAAATCTTCTTCTGTAGATTATTCTACATCAATCAAAGAAGGTGATAAATATCTGATTAAAAAGTTTGCCAATATGGGTGACATATATAAATCCACAGTAAGATATTCTAATGTTAAATGTAGAGTAGAAGATGAGGATGGATACAGAATTATCCCGCCTATTGATACAGATGTATACAGTGCAAGATTATTTAAAGCTTCTGATCCAGTAAGAAGAAACATGAGGGTATCAGATAACATAAGTATTGTTCTTCCATTTAATAAGCCATCTGGCATATATAGATTAACAGATGGAACAACATATCGAGAAATTGATTTAAGCTCTGGATATTTTACTTCTTGTTATCAGTGGATATATGAGGCCCATGATAAAGATATTAGATTAATAGATCCAGTAGGAAATGTTCTTAAGATATATGAAGCTGGTAAATATATAAATCTATTAGAATATTTTGAAGTAGAAGATATAGGTCAGCCAGATAACACTCCTAATATAATTAAGATTAACAAGCTATATCCTATGGTAGAGCTTAAGCATGATGAGTTTACGATTGTAGACGGTAAGGTTATATCTAATTATCCAAATGCAATAATATTCCCATATACAATATATTCTACTCCAGTTAAATTTACAACTGAGTTTGGTATAGACAGTGTAGTATTTAAATCGGATTCAATATCAATGTCTAAGTATAGAGAAGATATGCATTCGTTTGATGGTAAGAATATAGCCAAACTTAATAAGTCTTGTATAGTAAAAGGTTCAGTGAAATTTGATTTCTCTGATGCTTCTATATTCTCATTTGTAAAAGAAGTTGATTTTATAAATGGGATAGATGAATTTAATACTGGCAATAAAGTAGAAGTCAATATTCCAAAGAATGAAAACAAATTTTCATTAGGACATAAGGTAGATCACTTCTGTGAAATTAAGTTTGTTGGATACTCTAGTATATTTAATAATAGAGTGTTTGATAGAAAAGAGCTTATAAACGCGGGCGACTATATGCTTAATGATATTTCAGATTCTGAAACAGAAGTAATATTGCCAGACAACATAAAGACTCATGATATAATTAGTACGGTAGCAATAATAGATGTAGGTATAGAATCAGTGGGGAATGGATACTTTTCTATTGACTATAATAATGGTATTATATACTCACAAACTATAATAGATGGCAACATAAAAATTGAATACATTTATTCAAATATATTCATAGGTGGCAAAGAATTAACCTATATAAATAAAGATGAATACACTGTCTCTGGAAGACAAGTGTCATTCAAATCTCCATCTGACGAAATGTCAATATCAATAATATCTAAAGTATCCGAGTCTTACTCGCTAGATATATATAAGAGTCCTACAATAAATGATCTCATTTTAAATACGGTGACAGTATGAATACAAATAATCAGGAAGTTATAAAGTATTTATTTAGATCATATTCTGACGTATCTCAAAAAGCAATAAAAGACGTAAACGATTCAGAGTTTTATTCTAATAGAATAGGATTCGACAATGAGTATTTCTCTGAGTCTTTATTCTTAGATCACAATATGTATATGTATAAAACTTTGTTTTACAATAGACATAGGGTGAGTAATCTAAATTCTAGACTAGAAAAACTTAATGATAAAATACTTCATGTGTATAGAGATCTGTACACAAGATTAGATAGTGCAATATCTTCAGCCAAGGGTTCGTCCCTGGCTGATAAGTCTAATTCAGACAATGTATTTACATACTTATATACCCCTTCTAGTATGCCAATCAATACCGAAATAACTACATCTATGATTGTTGATGGTAAAATAATTGGCATGAAAAAAGATTCTGTTATACAAGACGATAAGAATATATCTAATAACACTTTAAATATCAGCAACATAAGATGTGTATTAACTGAGCCCAACAATGCATACAACTGTATCATTACAGATTCTAATGGGGTTCCAGTTAAAGAAGACACTCAAATAATAAATACATTTAAAGATGTAGTGTTTAGTGGGTACTCAGATAACTCTGGCGAAAAAGAAATAGAGATTATCATAGATAGAATGGAGTATTCTAGATTTAACAATATTCAAATATTAACATCTATGCCATACATATATACAATATATAAAAGCAAAGATAATAATATATATGAAAAGTTAAATGATAAAAGAATATTAACATCTGAGCTTAACATATCCTTAGAGAATAGTCTTGATAGATATATTAAAATAGTTGTTCATTTATCAACACATAATATGTCTACTAATAGAGGCTACTTATATAGATATGAAACCAAAGGAATATTTGTAATTACAACAAAATATGAATTTGACACTATCTTTGAATCCGCCGATATAGATATAAATATTGATGGCGAATATATAGCCATAGATACTTGTGACAATTATCAAGACAGAAATGTAGAGATATCATATAGTGTTAGCGTCAATGACAATCCTTGGAAGAGTATTAAGCCTGTTAGAAAAACATCAATATATGATTACGGTTTAAGATCTATAGTTCCAATAATAGATTTCACAGAAATGAAAATAGGTCTTCTTACAGAATATGAAGAAGATGATGGAAATATATTTTCTGAAGTAATTCCAAATACATTGGCGAACTCAAACGAATTCAAATACTTTAATTCTACAACCCCATTTAAGTATGATGGTAATTACGTTTCTACATATGGAATACTGTATGAAGATAAAGAGTTTGACTTTGGTGAAACAACTGTTCTTCTAAATGGAGTTCCTGTTTCAGGTAAGTATAAAATCTATGCTGGTATAAATAAGATAGAGTTTTCGGGATCCTTGTTTAAAGAATTATTTAATATAAGAAATGTAGAATCTATATCTGTTGATACTCGCGGGGCGTACAGTGTTAAATTTGAAAACTCAGAAGTTATAAATACATTCATTGATGATAATCCAAAAGAGAATGGATTCTCTTTATCTATAGCTATATTCGGGCACAAATCAATATTAGGTGATGACATAAGTAATTCTATTACCCTATTGAATAATGAAGATGGATATAGAATTAAGACAGATTCTAAATGTAAAAGAGTATATGTATTAACAAGAAATAGATTATCTAGAATTGATAATATAAGAATAAGAGCACATATGAGATCTAAAGACTCATACACTAGACCAGAGATAACAAGAGTTATATTTAGGGTGGCATAATGGAAACAGATTTTTCAGGTAAAGACATATATGTAAGTCCAGACGTAAAGTCTGGGCCTCTATATAATGTTAC
>JACCDZ010982933.1_pt1 | contig 16919 bp, 18 predicted proteins | sample 7449551 | NCBI WGS metagenome assembly JACCDZ01 (sample SAMN15323452, study PRJNA562643) | freshwater metagenome | isolation source: river surface water | place: USA:Blue River Watershed | collected 2017-08-18 | reverse complement strand
TATTGATTTTCTGTTTTTTTGTGCTAATTTTTATATAAAATTTTGTGTTTTTGTTTGAATTATCATTTATTTAAAAAAAAATACTTTTTATTTTTCTACTAACAAAAAAGTACTACATTTAGCTTTTCAACGATAAAATATCACACTTTGTCGATTATTTAAAACAAATTTATATAGATAACCCTGCATTTAACTAAAGTTTCAATGACAAATTTGGTGAATAATTTTAAAAATTTAATTTCGAACGAATTGTTTTTGAAGTTGTTAGGTTATTTAGATGAAAAGGATGCTCTTCTTAAAAAAAACGATTGAAGCAAGTATATGTGCTGTCTTAGTTGGATTAAAAAAAAGTAATGATTTAGAAGTTTTTTTAAAGTCTTCTCAAAACTTGAGTTTTGATTTTGAAGCCCAACTGAATAATTATTGCCCGAAAGAAAGTTTGTTTTCTTGTGGATATTTGTATTTAGATTGGCTTTTTGCCGTTAAAAAAGATAGAATATCTGAGATGATTTCAAATGAAGTAGGAGTAAGAAGTGAAACAGCTAGAATTGTATTGAATGTAGTGTCGATTTTGATAATTAATGATTTAAAAAAAGATACACCAAAAAATTTAATCTCAATTTTAGAATCACAGTCTGAAATTTTTTGCAGACTATTGCCACGAGGAGTGCAGCTAATTTTAGGTTTGCCAAATGTGGATTATGCAACAAGTATTGCAAATGAAAATGAATCTTCTTTATTCAGTTTTTCATTTTTTAAAAATAAAAGAAATTAATTTTTTGACAATATAGGTTTCTGATTTGTAGTTAATTATAGTAACCATTAAAGGGATGTTGAGTAGTTCAACATCCCTTTTTTATTGGTAATTTGTAAAATAGGTATGAATTTTAATGCTACTTTTTTGTAAATCTTACCCGTGATATACTCTCGAGGCAATAATTTTTTCATTTTTAACTTCTAACACTTCAGCTACTAACAAGTCGCTTTCATCGGTTACCATTCGGACATACTCCATAAATACTCGATCGCCATTAGCAGTTAGCGAAGTTACTTTATACTGCAAACTTGGTAATCGTTCAAAGGCGTCCTGCCACCAAGTTCTTAAAGCTTCTTTTCCTGAGATTAGACCTTGGGTTTCAGGTTGACGTACTTTAAGTTTTGGACTAAAATGGATGGCTTCATCATCATAAAGAGAAAGTAGTTTTTCTAGCTCTTTATTGTTAAAACAGTCGAACCATTTGTAGGCTATAGAGTTTAGTTTTTCTGGAGTCATAAATTTTATAATTAAAAAATCCCATTGCAATTGGATTGTAATGGGATTGTCTGTTTTAAACGTTTTTCAAATTGATAATTTCTTGATCCGTCAGTAATCGCCAATTGCCTCTTGGTAAATTCTTCTTGGTCAGGCCAGCAAACGAAACACGGTCGATGCGTAACACATCATAACTGAATTGTTCAAAAATAGAACGCACCACTTTTACATTAGCCGAGCGTAATTTTAAGCCCACTTCGCTTTTGGCTTCATTTTCAATATAGCTCACCTCTTCAACAAAAACGCGATGTCCATCAATTATGACACCTTTGCTGATTTTTTCTAAATCTTCAAACTTTAAGTTTTTGTCCAAAGAAACTTGGTAGATTTTCGATGATTTCTGATTCGGTAAAGTGAATTTTCGAATCATATCGGTGTCATTGGTAAACAATAACAAACCTGTAGTGTTTTTGTCCATTCTACCAATCGGTGCGATTTTGGAGGTAGTAGAACCTTTTACCAATTCCAATACATTGCGGTATTCTTGACCTTCATCAAGTGCCGTGGTAAAGTTTTTAGGTTTATTCAATAGGATGTACACTTTCTTCTCTGGCGTCAACACTTTTCCGTCAAAGTTCACTACATCTGTTGGTTTTACTAAGTATCCCATTTCGGTTACGGGAACACCATTTACCTTTACATTACCTGATTGAATGTAAATATCTGCATCACGTCTCGAACAAACGCCCGAGTTAGAAATGTATTTATTCAAACGAATTTCGTCTTTTTCTTTAAGTCTTTTAGCTACTTGATTGGGTTTTTTAACCACTTTGTTTGCCTCTTCTATTTTGGCAGTAGGTTTTGCTTTTTTAGGTCCTTGTGCCCTTTTTTGCATCGCAGGTTTTGGCTTGTTCGAATTGGGTCTTGAACCTGCTGGCCTTGCTCCGCCTCGTTTGTTGTTGCCTTCCTTATTATTCATAATAATCTCTAATTTGGTGCAAAGATACTATTTATATCCTTGTGAAACGATTTTCGATAATTAGAAAACGATAACTAACTAATTTATTAGTAGTTAAGTAGGGTTTTTTAGTAAGTCGATTTGCTTTAGGAGCTGTTTCCTGCTGTCCACTATATCTTTACTGCCGAACCCCGGCAGTAAAGGATGCCGTTCCCATCAGGGCTAGGGAATCCTGCACTAAAGAACGTTTTGTTCCAAAGAAATTATTGTTTCAATAACCAATTTTTACCATGCCAAAGTACACTTGGGTTAATCAAAACAATACAAAAAACGCCCGCTACAATCAAAAACTTCAAGATGTTGTGCAATCTAATGTAGTGTGTTTTGTTGTTGGATTGCCACAATAAAAGCAGAAAAAATAAAAGGACAATCAAAGAACTGTAAAAGTAAATATCCATATAGCCCACATCATAGAGTTCTATCAAAATGTACACAGGAACCAAGGTTAAAATGGTTAAGACAGTACTGATTCTTTTGGACCAACTCTCTCCATAAAAAACGGGAATAGTATGATAATTATTAGCCAAATCACCTTTCAAATTTTCTAAATCTTTGATTAGTTCCCGAATCAAAATCAATAAAAATAAAAAAGAAGCGTGGGCGATGATTACCGCAAAATGGTCTTTGTGGCGTTCCAATTCTTCAATCGAAGTGGGTTGGTAGTAATACAAAAGAATGGCAAAAAACGGCCAAACCGCCAACAATGCCGCTGATAAATTTCCAATAAAAACGATTTTTTTCAGTTTATGGGAATAGAACCAAATCAGAAAAATGTAGAATGAAAAAAACAGTAAGGCTCGCCAAGAAATAAACCAAGCCATCAACGCCACAATGAAATTTAAGGTAAAATATACCTGAAGTTTTGTTTTCTGACTCACCAATCGGTCCAACATCGATTTGTTCGGGCGGTTGATTAAGTCCTTTTGGCTGTCGTAAAAATTATTGATAATGTATCCTGAGGCTATCGCAATGGCCGAAGCAAATACTAAAATAAAGATGTTGAAGTCCAATAATATACTCAAGGCGCGCTGCTCTGGCGCCATAATAAATATAGCCGACAAATACTGCGCAATGATAATTATAGGAATGTTGTACCCTCGAATAACAGAGAACAAACTAACGATTTTTAATAACAATAGCTTTTGCTCTCGTTGCATCTTGAATGGCGTCTGAAAGTTTTTTTAGAATTGGTACACAACTTCAAGTTTGTAGTCTTTTAAAGCTGCTTTAGCACGTTCTAAGTCTTGTGTAAAACCAAGAATGTAACCGCCGCCTCCAGAACCGCAAAGTTTTAAGTAGTAGTCATTCGTGTCAATTCCTTGTTGCCAAACCCCGTGAAATTGCTCAGGAATCATTGGCTTGAAATGATTCAAAACGACCTTAGACAATTTCTTTGTGTTGCTAAACAACGCTTTGATGTCTCCAACAAGAAAATTTTCAACACAAGCATCAGTATGTTTTACAAATTGTGATTTCAACATAGTGCGGAATCCTTGGTCTTTCAAGTTTTCCATAAAGATATTTACCATAGGAGCTGTTTCTCCTACAATGCCAGAATCTAGCAAAAACACAGCGCCTTTGCCGTCAAAACTTTGAGTCGGAATGCCTGTGGCTTCAATATTGTCTTTAGAATTAATTAAAATCGGAATGCTCAAATAGCTGTTTAATGGGTCTAAACCTGAACTTTTTCCGTGGAAAAAACTTTCCATTTGAGAAAAAATGGTTTTTAATTCCAATAATTTCTCGCGGGTTAAGTTTTCTAAAACAGTGATTTTATGTTGTGCGTATTTGTCATAAATAGCAGCCACCAAAGCACCACTACTGCCTACACCATAGCCTTGCGGAATACTCGAATCAAAATACATTCCCTCGTTTACGTCTTTTTGCAAAGTCGCAATATCAAATTGAACCAAATCCGGTTGCTCTGTTTGTAAGGACTCCAAATAGGTTACAAATCGTTTCAAGTGACCGTTAGACGCTATCGCTTCTGGCGAAGGATGGTCTTCTTTTTTGAGGGCACCATTGTAAAAGTTATAAGGAATAGACAAACCTTTAGAGTCTTGAATGATTCCATACTCTCCGAAAAGTAATATTTTTGAGTAAAATAAAGGTCCTTTCATATAATGCTATTATTTTATTTTTTTAATTTTTGTTGGGTCTTGTCTGGTGTCGAATAATGATAAAATCCATATTTCTTTACTGTTGTACCTGTAATAGAGTGTCGTTTGTTTTGTAACCACACATCTATATTGATTTTTATTGATTTGCGATTTAGGAAATGTGTCAGGATTTGTTTGAATTAAATAAACAGATTGGTCTAATTTTTTAATGAATTGTTCTTTCACTTTTGTAGACCATTTGAATTCCAAATACTCCAATATATTGGCTAATGATTGTTCAGCATTTTTTGAAAAGATAATGGTTCTTTTCATTATCTATACTTTTTCATCATCGTTTCATATTCTACAAATTCTCCACGTTCAATTTGTCTTTCCCCTTCTTCGATATCCAACTTTTGTGCCTCAGTCAGTTCTTCCCAAAAATCTTTTTTCGAAGCGTTGAAAATCTTTTTTATAGAAGCTATAATAGTCGCATCATTGGTTGCTTCCAATAATTTGATTAATTCCAGTTTTTCTAATTCGATATCCATAACCGTTGCATTAGAGATAGGTGTCAAAGATAGCAAAAAACAGTTTACAATGTTGCAGCGCCAAACCCAATTTGGTCACAAAGGTACTGACCATTTTGGCAATAGCCAACTAATTCACTTTGAATAAATTGTAAAACAGATTCTTTTACGTTTTCAGGGTACAAAACATGTACATTAGCCCCTGCATCTAAGGTGAAACAAACGGGTGTTTTGGTTTCATTTCTGTACTTCCAAATGGCGTTGATAATTTGCAAAGTGTTTGGTTTCATTAGAATGAAATACGGCATAGACGTCATCATCATCGCATGCAAGGTCAACGCCTCACTTTCTACAATTTTGATAAAAGCCTCCAAATCACCAGTTTCGAATATTGGAATTAATTGGTCAATATTTTCATGGGCTTGTTCAAAACGACGTGCTGCAAAGGGATGATTGTGCATTAAATCATGTCCCACAGTACTCGATACTTGTTTTTCACCTTTGTCAACCAATAAAATAGTATCTTGATAGTTCTCAAAAACCGAATGTACTTTTCTTGAAAAAGGTACACCGAAAAGGTTGGAGCTTCCTTCAATATTCTCTTGATTACCCCAAACTACAAGATTTCCTTTTACACTTCTACAAGCACTTCCTGAACCTAAACGAGCTAGAAAAGATGCTTTTTGATAGAAATATTCCTCAGTCATTTCAGGGTTTAATGCTTTTTCAATACTCATAAAATTCATAGCCAAAGCCGCCATCCCCGAAGCCGAAGAAGCAATTCCAGAACTGTGCGGAAAGGTGTTTTGTGTATTGATAGTAAAATGATAGTCTTTCAAAAAGGGCATAAATGGAGCAATTCGCTCCAAAAATTTCTGAATCTTGGGTTTAAATTCCTCTTTGGGTTGACCTTCAAAAAGCAAGTCAAAAGACCAATTGTCCTGATTTACTTTTTTTTCAAAAGCTACACTGGTTATAGTTTTACAGTGATTTAGTGTAAAACTTATAGACGGATTGGCTGGAATTTGATGTCCTAAATAGTCTCTTTTTCCCCAGTATTTTACCAAGGCTATATTACTTGGAGCACTCCATTGAAAAATGCCTTTTTCTATGTTGTGTGTGTAAGGCGTTATTGGAATAAAATCGTTGGTAGCAGTCATAGAAGATAAAATTTGCGCAAAGATACTTTTTTTGGCTATTTCTTTATTTGTTTATTGGCTATTCTTTTGAATCCTTTTTCCTATTTTTGGAATCTTTAAAAATCATTCTAATGAATAAAATTACCCGAATTCTTACCGTAGTAGTCACTTGTTTGGCAATAGGTTATTTTTCAAGTGCAGTTACCAAAGCCGCTATTTTAGATTGGTATCCTACATTAGTAAAACCTTCTTTTAATCCACCGAATTGGGTTTTTGCACCTGTGTGGAGTTTGTTGTATGTGATGATGGGTGTGGCAGCGGGTTTGGTTTGGGATAAAATCGAATGGAATCGACCGATTGTCAAAAAAGCATTGACGCTTTTTGCGATTCAATTGGCCTTAAATGCCTTGTGGTCGTATTTGTTTTTTGGATTGCATAATCCTTTTTTAGCCGGAATCGAGATTGTCTTGTTGTGGTTGATGATTTATGAAACTTATCTCCAGTTTGCTAAAATCAATAAAATGGCAGGCTATTTATTGTTGCCTTATTTGGCTTGGGTAAGTTTTGCTACCGTATTAAATATAAGTATTTGGTGGTTGAATAAATAATTTTTTTAAAATTTCACCCCACTGCATTCGCCACAATAAAGCCACTCGTTCAAGCATTTTGAAAATTGAATCCACCTGTAATCGAGAGCATAAATGTAAGCATGTTTTCATGTCAAATGGATTCCAAATTGCTGCTTTTTGTTGTCAGATTTCAGATAAAATAAATGTAAATTTGTAATTAATTGTATAAAAAATGGCAACAATAATCACAAACATAAAACAGCTGGATTTAAAAGCAAGCTATACGTATGCCGATTATTTGATGTGGCAGTTCAAAGAACGTGTCGAATTGATTAAAGGGAAGATCTTTAAAATGAGTCCTGCGCCGGGTAGTTTTCATCAAGAGGTTTCTTGGCAACTAACTAGAGAAATTGATAAAGTTTTTCATAAAACATCCTGCAAAATGTTTGCTGCCCCCTTTGATGTTCGATTAATTAACTTTAAGGAAAGCACTGCTGATCATCAAATTACTACTGTGATTCAGCCTGATTTGTGTGTGATTTGCGATAGAAGTAAAATAGACGAGAAAGGCTGTATTGGTGCGCCAGATTTAATCATTGAAATTCTATCGCCTGGCAATTCTAAAAAAGAAATGGATATTAAGTACGATTTGTATGAAGAGAATGCCGTGCAAGAATATTGGATCGTTAACCCTTCTGAAAAAACAATTGCGATTTTTGTGTTGCAAAACGAGAAATATATCGGTATAAAACCTTTAATTCAAGATAGTAAATTACAAAGCCCAACTTTCCCAAATTTGAAATTTGCGGTTAAAAAGATTTTTAAAACCTAAAATTGTATCGCGGAAAAACGCTTAAAATGATTTGTAAACGTTTCGATTGTTTTACAAATTGGAGTGTTTTTTTAATAGTTCATTTTCTTCTTCAAGTTTTTTGTTATACCGTAAAACAGTATCTAACACCTCTTGAGGTATATAAACATATTGCACACCTGCGACTGAATTGTCGCTAAAAGTGCAATTTTCATTTTTAACCGATATGCCTGTAGCACTGTCTTTAATTTCATCAACTGTAGTGTTTAGCACTTTGGCAAATTTTTGCCATTCTTCGTCTGTTATTGGTGATTTGCCAATTTCTTTGCGGGAATAAGTGGTTTGCTCCATAGCCAGTTTTATGCCATTTCCATTTGAGACAAACCCCTTGATTTGCGAACAGTAAATAATTTCTCGTTTTTCATTTTTAATTATTTTTTTACTGTAAACCTAACACTTTTTTTATTTTTAAGCAACCTTAATCTTTTTTATGCGTTTTTAGCACTTTTAAGTTCCCTGAAAACTTCCTAAAAAAACTTTATCGCTTTGTTTATTTTATGCGAATTTTGATTTAAACAAAAAATAATTGTAACTTTTTTTTGTTAGTGTACAGAGCAAGAATAAAATCAGATTGTTTTTTGTATTGTAAATCTTTAAAAACTATATTATTATGAAAAAAAAATTTGAAAACATCAAGGGGATGTTAAAACAAGAAGAAATGAAAATGGTTATTGGAGGGAATGCTTATGAGAGCGCAACAAAAGGCGGAGCACCAGCAAGTTCGTTCGCATCGGGCACTGCATTATCGGGAGCTTTAAACTCTTCTAATGGTCTTACCATTTCCTATGGTAATAACGGAGGGAATTATTCTACTTCGTATAATTATGGTGCGGGAATGAATGGTTCCGCTGCTTCTGGTTATCCTGCAAATACTTACACAAATGGAGGAAGTACTTCAGCACCAACACGACCAAAACCATACGGGCAACCATAAAACAACAATCTAACAAAGTGTTAATCATGTTATTATTTTAAGTAACATAATTAACACTTTTATTTATTTTAAATGTCCAATAAAATTAAGTCAGTTTATTAAATATCTTTTTAGAGATTTTTGGTATAATTCTTGTTTTTATTTTTTAGAAAATATTTATCATGAAAAAATTGCGCCTTTCATTTATATTACTAAGCCTATTTACTTTTCAATTTTGTTTTAGCCAAGAAAATACTATTACCAAAGATACTATTGGGCTTAATGAGGTAATTATAAAAAAAGAATCCAACAGAAAAGAGATAATAGGAATCATTAAAAAAATAAAATACAATGTAAGAAACAACTATAATCAAGGTGCTCTAAACTATCTAACCGAACATTTTTCTGTAAAAGATGATAAAGACACTTTAGTAAACCGGAAAATGATTAATAATTTAGACTTGAAAATTCTAAGTCAATCGAATATAAAATCTCTTCTACTAGATTCTCCAGAAAACCCTTTTCACACTGACACCTCTCCTTACTCAAGATTTCAAACAACTGCCTCTAATAGTGATTACTGGCTTGCTTTGTCAATATTTTACGATAGTTTACATGTTTTAGATTTTGATTTTTTTGACACAAGCAGAAGTTATAAATATCAAATATCAAAAGAAGAGGATATAACAACAGTGACGTTTACTGCTAACAGGTATTATAGTGGTTATTTTTCTTTCAACAACACTAATTATTACCTCATAAGAATTGCTTTTAAAAACACTATCCCCTATGATTATTATAGTTGGGGGTATCAAAATAATTCATTTGGTTTTGAATTCAAATCTCAATGGAAATATAATAAAGTAACTATTTTGTTAGATTTTACCACAACTCTAGGGGGTAAATTATTATTAAGAAGACTTAATGCGCTGCAAGAATTAACTCAATTTCAATTTAAAAGATATTTTCCTGATTCCAATAGAGTAATTGATCAAGATAAGGACATAAAATTTTATACTACTTTAAATATGAAGTTTTTAGAATAATTCTTCATAAAATTCAAAATTAAAATTCATGCGTATTGTACAAAGTATATGGACTGCTAATCAGTCAGACTTGCTCAATAATTCATTCGGTTGGCTAGCACCTGAATATCACTTAATGGGTTGGGCTTTAAGTTGCTTACAGCTTAAGCAATTTTACCCAAAAGTTGTTTTGTATGCCGATAGTCCAGCATCAAAAATGTTGATAGACAATTTAGAATTACCGTATGATGAGGTCATTTGTAATCTCGACACTTTAAATCATTATGATATTCGATTGTGGGCTTTGTCTAAAATTAAAACCTATTCTCTACAAGAAAGCCCATTTTTACATGTGGATGGCGATGTTTTTGTTTGGAAAAAATTTGATGATAATTTGCTAAAAAGTCCTTTAATTGCTCAAAATAAAGATGAAATATCTTCTTTTACGGAGTACGTACAAAAATTAGAAGCAAATTTTAGTTATTTTCCTAATGAAATTATCGAAGACCGAATGCTACATCATAATGTTCAAACCTATAATGCGGGTATTTATGGAGGCTCAGATATTGCTTTTTTTAAAGAATATACTGCCAAAGCTTTTGATTTTATAGATAAAAACAAGCTTCATTTTAAAAACACTGACATCACTGAGTTTAATGTTATTTTTGAACAATACTTATTTTACTGTATGTCCAAAAGTAAAAAAAAAGAAGTTAGTGTTTTATTTTCTAAAACACACAAAACTGGTGAATACAAAGGTTTTGGCGATTTTGACAAAATTCCTTTTGAAAAACAATTTATCCATCTGTTAAGTGATTACAAAAAAAGTGAAGCTAAATGTAATCAAATGGCCCAACGGTTGAGGCTAGATTACCCTGAATACTATTACAAGATAATTTCACTTTTCAGAAAAAATAAAATTCCGATGCTAAAAGAATACTGTTTTTTTGAAACCGAAGAACATTCATATTTAGAAAAACATGTAGAGTTAAAGAATTCATTTTTCAATAATAATATTGAAACTTTTAATCCAAAATTCTCTCTTAAAGTTAAGGTTGAAATTAAAACATTGATTGACAATTTTCAATTAAACAACCTTAGTAATAGCCAATGGAAAGATTTGATTCTTTTTGTAGAAGAGATTAATTTGATTCTTGAAAAAGAGTATTCTAATATTTCCATGGATTATTTATATGCAAGGGACATTCATTTACCTTCTTTTCATTCCATTCTTTTTGAGAATAAAAATGAAATCTATAATAAAAAAATAGCTGTTGCAAATTCGTACAAATTCATCCGTAGCCAATTCAATTGGTGTTCCTTTTTTGAAAAAAATGCAAAGTTAGATTTGAATTTGAATGACCCGCCAAGTAGTACAGAATCTGAAAATATTTCAGTAATGATTCCAGAATGTGATGCTTTAGGTTTTTCTATAAATGCCATTGACGAATTGGAATTAACAATACTACAAATCATAGGTACAGGCATTACATTAAATGAATTATTTAAAGAATTGAAAAGCTATTTTGATGATGAAGATTTAAAGGATTCATCTGTTGAGTTTGAGAAGTTAATTTTAAAAAAAATTAATAATTGCCTTCTAAATAAATCTGTCCAAGTAATTTTATAACATATTTCGCTTGAAAAATTTCCCTCATTATCTTCAAATTGATTTTAAAGACTGCGGCCCAACTTGTTTGAAAATAATAGCAAAATACTATGGTAGAATCCTGAAAATTCAAAATTTACGTGAGTATAGCGAAACCAATAGAGGGGGTAGTAATTTGCTTTTTTTGAGTAATGCTGCCGAAAAAATAGGTTTTCGAACTTTGGGGGTTAAGCAAAATCTAAAACAACTTCAAGAAGTTCCCTTGCCGTGTGTTTTGCATTGGAACAAACACCATTATGTAGTACTTTATAAAATTAAGAAAAACTATTATTTTATTTCAGATCCTGCCATTGGTAAACTTAAATATAATAAAGAAGAGTTTATAAAACTTTGGATAGGTAATAATGCCAATGAAACAACCGAGGAAGGGATTGCTCTTTTGCTGGAGCCCACCCCAATATTTTATCAATCGGAATTTGAAAAAGAAAGCAAAAATAAATTTGGTTTTTCGTTGTTGTTCAAATACTTAATTCCATATAAGTTGTTTGTGATTCAATTAGCAATAGGTTTATTAGTTACAAGTATATTGCAATTTATAACTCCTTTTTTGACACAAAGTATAGTTGATATAGGTGTACAAAACCAAAACATTAAATTTATATACCTCGTTCTCATTGCACAAATAGTGCTTTTTGTGTGCAAAATAGCGATTGAAATTATACAAAGTTGGATTGCTCTTCACCTTTCAGCACGCATTAAAATTTCATTAATTTCTGATTTTTTCATCAAGTTAATGAATTTGCCAATTTCATTTTTTGATGTTAAAATGAATGGCGATATTATGCAACGAATTAATGATCACCATAGAATTGAGAAAATTTTAACTACCTCTTCTCTAAGTATACTTTTCTCATTTTTTAATTTAATTATTATGGGAAGTGTTTTAGCTTTCTATAGTTTTGAAATATTCTTGATTTATTTTTCAGGAAGTTTTCTGTTTTTTATATGGATTCTGTTGTTTTTAAAACAACGCGAAAAACTTGATTATAAACGGTTCTCTGAGTTTTCCCAAGAACAAAGCAAAGTCATTGAGTTAATTAATGGTATGCAGGAAATAAAACTCCATAATGCTGAAAAACAAAAGCGTTGGGGTTGGGAATTTATTCAAGCTAGATTGTTCAAAATTTCTTTGAAAGGTTTAATTCTAGAACAAATTCAATCTATAGGATCATCTACAATCAATCAATTTAAAAATATTCTAATCATCTTTATTTCTGCTAAATTAGTTTTAGATGGGCAAATTACCTTTGGAATGATGTTAGCAATAAGCAGTATAATTGGGAGTATTGATGGACCTATAAGTTTAATAATTGGATTTGTTTATGAAGCACAAGATGCCAAAATATCCTTAGCTCGTTTATCCGAAATTCACGAAAAAGAAGACGAAACGCAACAAGAAGAAAATCAAACCAAGGACATTCCCCAGAATGCCAATATTGTGATACAAGATTTGAGTTTTAGGTACATCGGGTCGGACATTCCTGTTTTAGAAAATCTTAATTTAACAATTCCGGCGAATAAGGTAACAGCTATTGTCGGTACTAGCGGAAGCGGAAAAACAACCTTAATGAAATTATTATTGAAGTTTTATGAACCTAATTCTGGAGAAATAAGCCTCACCCCAGCCCTCTCCAAAGGAGAGGGAGCAAAAAGAGGAATTGATTTAAAAAACATTGCTCAAAAAACTTGGCGTTCGCACGTTGGAACGGTGATGCAAGAAGGTTATATTTTTAATGATACGATTGCGAATAACATCGCTATTGGGGTTGATATCATTGGTAAAGAACGACTGGTTTATGCTGCTGATGTGGCTAATATAAAAAACTTTATTCAAGATTATCCATTAGGTTTTAACACCAAAATCGGAATGGAAGGTGTCGGAATGAGTACTGGTCAAAAACAAAGGTTGCTTATTGCAAGAGCCGTTTACAAAAATCCAGAAATGTTGTTTTTTGATGAAGCTACTTCTGCCCTTGATGCCAATAATGAAAAGGAAATTATGCGAAAATTGGATGTTTTCTTTAAAAATAAAACGGTCGTTGTTATTGCACATAGATTGAGTACGGTAATGAATGCGGATCAAATTGTAGTTTTAGAAAAAGGAAAAATAGTTGAAATTGGTAATCATCAAGAATTAGTAAAATTGAAAGGAAGTTATTATGAATTGGTGCGTAATCAGTTGCAGTTAGGTAATTAAAAGCCCCCTAACCCCCAAAGGGGGAATTTAGCAACAAATAAAATATAATTAATAAAGATTAAATGCCATTAGAAAAAGAAATAGAATTAAGAAGCGAAGAAGTACAAGAAATCTTGACACGAGTGCCGCATTGGATGATTCGTTGGGGTTCGGTTGTGGTATTGCTAATCGTATTGTCGCTGTTTTTTGTGTCTTGGTTGGTTAAATATCCCGATGTAATTACAACACAAATTGTGATTACAACCAACACCCCACCCGAAAAATTAGTCGCCAAAATGTCGGGTAAAATTGAAGCTATTTTAGTAGTAGATAAAGCCGCTGTTTATAAAAATTCACCATTAGCCGTTATTGAAAATTCAGCTAATTATAAGGATGTTTTTTTATTGAAAAGTATGGTTGATACCATTGCTATTGATAAAAATAAATTCCCTTTTGAAAAGTTAAAAATGGCTCAACTGGGGGAAGTAGAAAGTTACTTTGCTGTTTTTCAGAAGGAAAGTATCGCTGATGATTTGAATGCAAAATTACAACCGTATCAAGTTGAAGGAACGGCTCAAAGTTATGAGTCTATTCAGTTGAAAGAACGACTACGTTTATTAGAATCTCAAAGAAGTAGTAATCAAGCCGAATTAGTTTTACAAAAAAGTGATTTGGATCGATATGAAGGGTTGTTTAAAAAAGGAATTATTGCAACACAAGAATTAGAAAAACACAAATTGACTTATCTCCAAGTTGAACGAAATTATAAGAGTTTGTTAAGTACCATTTCGCAATTAAAATCAGCTATAAACGAATTGAATAAAAATAGTAAAACGACTCGAATAAATGAAAGCAAGGAAAATGTAAACTTGGAACGTAACGTAATTCAATCTTTTTACGGGCTTAAAAAAGCAATAAGGGATTGGGAGTTGAATTATGTACTACGTTCATCGATTGAAGGAAAAGTTAGCTTTTTGCAACTTTGGGCTCCCAATCAAACGGTAAATGCTGGGGATAATGTATTTGCTGTAATTCCAACAAACGAAAAGGGTTATATTGGTAAAGTTAAAGCTCCTGCACAAAATTCGGGTAAAATAAAAATAAATCAATTGGTTAACATCAGGTTGGCAAACTACCCTGATAGAGAATTTGGAATTATAAAAGGTTCAATAAAAGCAATTTCATTAACTCCTGATAAAGACGGTAATGTATTGATTGATGTTTCGTTGCCAAAAGGTTTGAAAACATCCTATCAAAAACCAATAGTTTTTCAACAAGAAATGTCAGGAACTGCTGATATTATTACAGAGGACTTACGATTGTTAGAACGTTTGTTATATCAATTTAGAGATATTTTTAATAGATAGCTAGTGCATTCGCCACAATAAACCCACTGGTCCAAGCATTTTGAAAATTGAATCCACCTGTAATGGCGTCGATATTGACAATTTCGCCTGCAAAATAAAGGTTGGGGTGGATTTTGCTTTCCATTGTTTTAAAGTTGATTTCCTTTAAATCAATGCCGCCTGCTGTAACGAATTCTTCTTTGAAAGTGCTTTTGCCATTGATTTGGAAAACGCCATTGGTGAGCTGTTGTGTCAAGTGTTGCAATTGGGTTTTGGACAAATCGGCCCATTTGGTTTCAGCGCTGATACCAGAAGCCAGCACCAAACTTTCCCATAAGCGATTGGTGAGTTCAAAAGGTGATTTTTTGGCGACTGTTTTTTTGGCTTGTTCTTGTTTAAGGGTTTTCAGTTGCGCAATGGCTTCTTCGGTATCGATGGTATTCAGCCAATTCACTAAAAGTGTAAATTGATAGTTTTTGTCGTGCAAAATGCGGGCACCCCAAGCGGATAGTTTCAAAATAGCGGGACCACTCATCCCCCAATGGGTAATCAAAAGAGGCCCAGTGGCTTCGAGTTTTGTGTCCTTAACTCTCACAGTTACTTTTGCCGAAACGCCTGGCAACTCTTTGATTCGAGGGTCTTTACTGTTAAAGGTGAATAAAGAGGGTACAGGTGGAATGATGGCGTGGCCAAATTCCTGTAGCATTTCCCAAATTTTGGGGTTACTTCCCGTAGCTAAAATTAATTTCTCGGCTTGATAATTTTGATTTTGGGTATCAATTTTCCAATAGTTGTCTTTTTTGAAAATAGATTGCACACTCTGACCCGTGAGGACTTTGATGCCCAACTGTTGGGTGGCTTTTAGAAAACAGTCAATGATGGTTTGAGAAGAATTCGAAACCGGAAACATTCGGCCATCGTCTTCTATTTTGAGGGCTACGCCGTGGCGTTCAAACCACTCGATGGTGTCTCCAGAGCAAAATTGATGGAAAGGACCTCGCAATTCTTTTTCGCCTCTTGGATAAAATTTTACGAGTTCGTTAGGTTCAAAACAAGCGTGGGTTACATTGCAACGACCGCCACCCGAAATGCGCACTTTGCCTAGGACTTCGGCGCCACGTTCTAAAATGGCAACTTTTGCTTTTGGATTTCTTTCTACAATGTTGATGGCAGTAAAAAAACCTGCAGCGCCACCTCCCACAATCAAACAGTCGTACATCATCGTAATCTTTCGGGAAAATTACAAAAAATTCCATCGACACCCAATGCGATTACTTTTTTAATGTCTTCAGGCTCGTTTACGGTGTACGTATTGATTTTAAATCCTTCTTGGTGAATGCGTTTTACATTTTCGGGCGTAAGGGTTTTGAACCACGGATTGATGGATTGTGCTTTTAATTGATGCGCCATTGGTAGTGCGTCTAGCGGATTTTCTTCAGTTAAGACGTCAATGACTATTTTGGAATCGAGTTTTCGATAGGTTGCTAATTCGTTCCAAAGGAAACTGGAGATGATAAAATCGGTTTTATTCCAACCTTTTTTAACAAAAGCAGAGACTATTTTATGTGTAGCTTCGGCGGTATTTTTGCCTTTTAATTCGATATTTAAAGGGACTTTTCGGTCGATGGTGGTGATGATTTCTTCTAGGGTAGGAATGTGATGTCCGCCTTTTACGATTACTTTTTGCAAGGCTTCGAAGGTGTAGTTTTCTATCGGACCTTTTGCATTGGTGAGGCTATCCAAAATATCATCGTGAAACACCATAACTTCTCCTGTTTTGATGACAAACACATCAATTTCGATGCGGTCGACGCCCATCGCTAATGCTTTTTTAATCGCGGGAACAGTGTTTTGGGTTTCGTGTCCCATAGCACCTCTATGGCCTATGTTGAGTGGTTTGTGCATAGTAGTACAACTGGTTAATCCAATAAAAATAAGCCAAAGATACGGTTGAAGTTTCATTTTTTTTCTTTTGGTCTAAAATAGGAAAAAGCAATTACTTCTTGGTTAAATACGAGGTTATCATTGTTTTATGTTTTTTGTGAAATTAACCGCAAGGTTCGCAAAGATCTACGCAAGGAACGCAAAGTAGAAAAGCATTGCTTCTTGTTTCTTCTTGGTAAAAAAAAACACCGCAAATTCGCAAATTCAATTCCTAAGGAAGGATTAAAATTTGCGAATTTGCGGTGTTTGAAATCTTATGAAATCTCTATTTTTTAGCCTCTAAAAGCACAAAAGTAAAATTAGAATTGATAGTCACTTTTCCATTGGTCACTTTTGCTTCTTGATTAGAATAGGCATCGCGAAGTAGC
>JACCDZ010092444.1_pt1 | contig 16921 bp, 22 predicted proteins | sample 7449551 | NCBI WGS metagenome assembly JACCDZ01 (sample SAMN15323452, study PRJNA562643) | freshwater metagenome | isolation source: river surface water | place: USA:Blue River Watershed | collected 2017-08-18 | reverse complement strand
GATCATTTCGTTAAACCTGGTGCTAAGAAGTAGCGTCTATATAATAAAATTTGATTTCGTATTTTTCATTATTTATATAATAAGAAATCATGAACGCTCTCGAGTCACTCAATGCAATCGCAGACGATTTGGCGAGCCAGGATCATTGGCTCAAGGGTCGTCTTGCAGATAACCCGCGAGCCATCGCATCAATTGCAGATCGTGTGATTGAAGCAGCAGAGGAGCTGAAGAGGCTCAAACAGGAACGAATTGAACAGTTGGCCAGAGATGGGCCAAGTGTTCATGAAGCAATCTGTGGAGAAATCACAGTCACTCTCCTCCGTGATGGAAAGGAACAATTCTATCACGGAGGAGACTATTACATTAAAGCATCAAGGACGAACAAGGATGAGGATCGTGAACATTTCAAGTTGACGGGACCTCCTGCAGACAATGGCTACACCTACATGTTGCAATTCGAACCCAATGGACTAGGTCCGAAGGAGTTCGCAATTCAGGTGAGTCGCGATGAGGCTGCAAGCATTCAAAAGCAGCTTGATCGGGTCTACAAGGATCCTTATGATGAAGATGAATAAAATAATTAAGACATCTTATTTTTATTTTTGCACATAAAAAAAGTGGACTCAATTATTTTTATTATTCCACTCACACTCATACTCAAATTCAGAACTATATATATTACCATGATTCACCACGTGTTTGGCAACGATCTCTACAGACGTCGATGCATCCACATGGTAGTTCTCCACATTCTCCACCGCACTCTGGGTTGCCACAATAGCAACCCCTGTGATCATCGTAGTCGTCACATTCACGATCATCATAGTCACAGTCGTCTCGGTCATAACCGGAGGACCACTGGCCTGAATCGTATGTAAACGATACTGTTACACTAGTGACCTTGGAGCTAAGATGACACTTATCATCTGCGAACTCTACATGGTATTTTTCATGGTACCAGGGGGCATCTTCAAGATACTCCTTATGACTGGTAACATTCTCTAAAACTTGGTTGGCCGTGATTAGACGGCCATTGACATGGACCATCTGCTTATTCAGCAGAGCGGGTCCCAGCCATGATTTAATACGTTCGGATACGGACACTCCGCAATCCTCAATAGTCTTGTACGTACCACATCGCATAGTATAACTACTGCCTGGTACTGAAGACTTGACTTCTAAGTCTACTTCAAATTTAGCCTTGCTAGGCTCTGCGCCCTTCTCCTTCGGAGGAGCGCTACCTCCACTTGCTGTGTTGGAGGCCATATCTTCCTTGTTATTTGATGTCCGTGTTCAAGTTCACGGGGGTACTCTCGATACTTTTCTTTCTCTCTTCCCCACTAATTGTAATGATAAAACCCATTTTCAGTTTTTTTTTCAAAATTTACATAATTGTATTGGAATTTACAATATATTAGTGACTGTGTAAATACTATATAAAAAAATTTGAAGGTATTTCATTAGATTACTATTAGCAGAGACTTAAGATGGAATCAAGCCAAGAAACGTGTTATATTTGCTTAGGAGAACGAATAGAAGAAGATCCTTTTATGGATCCGAATCCTTGTGCTTGTAAAGGTACAATTAAACTTCATAAAAGTTGTTACAATACTTTACGAGGAACATCAGAGAGCTGTGGTATTTGTAAAACAAAATATAGAACTACATTCACAGGAATTAAACGATCACCGTTATCAAAATTTGTAGATAATAATGGTGATTTATTAGTAGACGATGGAGGAGGATTATTTGCTATGATTTATACTACACTTATTGTAGAAGCATCATATGTAGATGGGATATTAGAAGGTCCGTATAAAATCTTTGATTATAATAAATTATTGGAAGAAGGGACAAATGCCGCCAATATGAGGGAAGGAATTTCTAAAAAATACAGGCGTGATGGAAGTCTTGAAGAAGAAATCACTTATCACGCAAACAAAAAACATGGACCACAAGTTAAATATCATTCTAGTGGTACACAAGTAGAAGAGATCTTCTGGAACGAAGATGTGAAGGAAGGCCCATCAAGACTATATGTCTATGGGACTGACTGGCATTTACAGAAAGAATCTCTCTATGAAAAAAATAAATTAATGGTCACAAGACTGTTTTATATAAATGGATCTATGAAATCGGAAAAGCATTATGTTAATGACCGACTTCATGGACCTTATAGAATCTATTCTGAAGAAGGATTATTGAAAGAGGAAGGTCAATTTGAAGATGATGTCCTTAATGGAAACTACAAATTATACTCAGAAAAAGGTATTGTAAAAGAAGAAAAAGTATATGTAAATGGAATACTTAATGGATCACATAAAGTATATGATCAATTAGGTAGATTGAGAGAGGAATACACCTATTTCGATGGACTTCGCTGTAAAGGATATAAAGTATATGATGAAACAGGTAAAATGAAACTAAAAAATCGTTAATTAAATTTTGATCTTCTTAAATGCTTTGCCAATCTTATTATAGGTATCCTTTGCGCCTTTCTCAACTTTTTTACCAGTATCGACAATTACATGTTCAGCCTTCTTCTCATTCGCTACAACAGTGTTTGCAACAGTTGTTGCATCCTTAGTGATTTGCCGTGTATCAATAGTTACACTGACATCCGCTTCAACTCCAATTAGAGCCGCAACTTCTCCTGAGACACCAACCGTTGCTTTCCCTTTATCAAATGTCGCTGTTGCTGATCCACCAGCTTCTAAATGTTCTCCCACGCTGACACCTGCACCGCCGGTCACAATAGCTTCACGGAGTTTTACTGTCCCTTCTGCGTCAACACCGACTGCATTACCAATCGATGCCGATGCTCCACAGTCCACACCTTTCTGTCCCATGCTCATATGTGCCTCAGCCTCAGTGCCTGATTTAGCATAGGCATCTATGGATGCGGCAGCACCAACTCCAGCATATTGTGCACCACCTTCAACCGTTAGATGAGCTTCAGTAGTATCGGAATAACTGGCTGCAGCATAGACATTATTACCGTCGAGACCAGCTGCGAAACTTGCTTCTGTACCGGTTTTAACACTAGCTTCAACACCAATAGATGCATAATCATTACCGACAGAGGCACCAACAGACGCTGTCATCGTGTTCTCATAGTTGATTGCAATAGAATCACCAGTAACAGTTGCACTAGCGTTCTGATTAACAGAGGCAGAACCGGAATAAGACATATTCTAATTGTAGTTACTATAATATATAGCACATATATAGAATGTCTGCAGTACCTAATTCCGATAAAATTTATGAACTTGAGGATGCAATAGCATCCTCAAACATAGATTATATTCGAATATATCTTGAAAATGGCGGCGATCCTAATATGGGATTATTCTTTGAACCGAGTTTATTGTATTCAGCATTAGAAGCATTCGAATTTGATATTGCTATACTTTTATTGGAACGCGGTGCTGATCCAAATATGAAGTTTGATTCTACCTCTAATGGTCGTTCATCATATCAGACTTTTAGAGCTGGCGATGAAGGTGGATTCACGCTTCTTCATACTATTCCCGATAAAATTCGAGAAGGTAATCCACCATTAGCTAAAAAATACTTAGAAGTCGCACGTATTCTATTAGATCATGGTGCAGATCCCAACATTAAAGATAAATACGGCAATACAGTCTTGTTTGCAACAGCTATTCCTCTAATGTTTCCACCTACTAAAAACGAGATTTATACATTTATTGATATGTTATTAGCCCATAATGCTGATATCAATGCTCGTAATAAAGATGGACATAGTTTAATTGATCTAATAATGGACAGTGGCTATATAGGATTGAAATCTATTGAATATCTTCTTACAAAGGGTGCAAATATTTCGATTGAAAATGTTATTCAATCACTTGGATTTGCGAATGTTGACATTCCACTTCTATTCCTAAATGTTATTGATCCGACTATAGCTAAAAGTTATATAGATTCTGCAGGTAATACTTTATTACATTTAGCATTGACTAATTCTAAATCCAGTCAGGCAGATAGGAAAAGGGTGATACAAAAGTTATTGGAACTTGGTGTTAATCCGGATCAGGCGAACCAAGTTGGACAGACTCCTGCACGTCTTGCGACTTTGGTGGGACTAACCAATATCAGTAATCTTCTAAATGTAGGTCCTAGTCGTAAAAATATTTATGGATTTACTAATAATACAATTAGAAGATTATCGACTAAGGGAGGAAGAAGACGGCGATTAAGAAGAACTAGAAGATCTAAATCTTATCGGTCCAGAGGCAGAACCGCTGAATAAGAACAGCAGAACAAGACATTATTCTAATTGTCAATATATAAAATAACTTTAAAAATATATGATAATAAAACCTTTAATTACTTATCATATTTTTCTTTCATTCTTCTGACATTTCTCCAATTCTTCTTTATAAGGAGCATAACAGATTTTCCAAGTTAGTTTATCAATAATTGGTATTTTACCAACACATTTTTCATATACACGTCTACTATTGTCTATACAATGGCCGACCTGATATGTATTAATAATTTGTTTAATGGTATCCATTCTAATTGTTATAAATCAGTATTTAGAGCGTTTTTTTCAATTTTTCTCAGCTAAAAACATATCATTTGCACCATTAATTTGTATTACTTTATAACCGAGAACATTTTTCAAGTATGCAAAGAGTTCTTCACGTAGAGCGACTGCAGGAACACCTTCACGTTCTTTCCAGGCTCCCCAACTTTCAAAGACAATCTTTGGCCATCCATTTCTCTTCAAAGTCTCGACTGCCCCTTCCAAAACTTCCTTCTCGAAACCTTCAACATCGATTTTAATGAAACCAATATTATTCAAATTGAAAGAATCAAGAGTTCTCATAGTAATAGGTACACGTCGCAGTTCACGATCATTGTCACACAACACTTTACATCCATTACCACCACCATCTTCTGAACGAATAATATAATCTAATGTACCACTCTTATTCCCAAGTGCATACCTATACGGTGTAATCTTATCTTCTAGTCCGTGCAATGCAATGTTTGCAGCCAAATAACAGAAGGTCCGTGGACTGCATTCAAATGCATGTGTATGACGCGCCTTCTTTCCTAATAGAAATGAATATGTTCCAATATGCGCACCGATATCTAGGAAATCTTTATCGCCGCTAATGAAAGTATCGTGGATCCAATTAATTAATCCACGTTCAGGAATTCCTGCATCCTGGAACCAACGACCTGTATGTTCTTCAGGAAAAAACATAAATTGTTTCGCCTTTGGATCAGCAGATGGTGTCTGCATTTTGTTAAAAACTCCATTCTCCCTTCCTTCTTGTAGAAAAAACATTCTGCTATTCTAATTGTTTTATCTTTATGTCGCACAACGACGAATAGTAATCTTATTTTAAAGTAAGTAAATGCCTGTTTTTACTACTATGGCAGCAGGCTTAGGATTTGGTAGGGCAAATAAATCTATTGCCACCGTTGAATTTGATTATCCAAATTTTTCATCAACTACAGGATTAACACAGGTATCAACCGCAGGAGTTATATCAAATGCACTATATTTAACTCAAGCGACATATACAGATGTTGGAAATGTCTATCGCTCTACGGCAATTCAATATAACAGAAATTTTTCATTTGAATGGAATTTTGAATGTTCTGGTGCAACAACCCTCCCTGGTGCAGACGGTTTCTGTTTACAATGGACTACCACAAATAATACAAATGGATCTACTGGTGGAGGTGTAGGTTATATTAGTACTGCTATTAATGCTCTTTTATTTAAAACCTATACAAATAACTCCTTTCAATGGTACAAAAATAATGTTATACAAACTACTCAAACTGGACAAAATTTTTATAGAAATTTATTCTTCTGGGCAGATTATAATCATTCTGCATCAACGATGAATATATATTTTTCAACAACAAATTCTAAACCGGCGTCGGCGAACTTTTCTTTAACAAATTTTTCATTCAATGCTACAAATTACTACATTGGTTTTGGAGCAGCAACAGGTGGAGCCAATGAAAACCATATTCTACGTTCAATGAAACTGACTTTTACTTAATTTATTTTTCTTATCTAGTTCCGCAATCACTTTTAGAATATTCTCCAACCAAACATCAATTAGATTCATATATTTAGGTGTACCTATGTGTCGTGAAAGGATATGCCATTGTTTGAAATAGGGACTCAAAATGTGGTCCTTGGCCTCATCACCCGTTATCCTTATCATCTCCCTAATTGTCTTTTGCGCATTTATCTTTATCTTCTTTTATTGTTCCAATTCCTAACTGTAATAATACTACGAGGTCAATGGATCAAGAGACATGTTTATTCGTCATCATAGATTTCCAAAACAATTAGGGTAGGTACTTCAAATGCCACCATTTTTAATAGTTCCAAATATTCTGATTTCTCTCGAGTATGATAGTAGCTAACCTTGACATCAGGACCAAAATCATTAGGCATAAATTCTAAAGCAAGTGAATGATAAATAACATGCTTGACATGTGGCATCATTTGTAATAGAAATTTCTTCATACAAAGAACGAAACGCCTAACATGCATATAACCATCATAATTAATAATACATAGTTTTTCACTTTGGAAAATTAAAGTAGGATATGATGTCATGCCTAATTGTTGATAGGCATAAAAAATATTTAAATTTTTTATAGTTGTTATTCAAAAAATTGAAATTTATGAGACACCTTTGTGAATCATAATAAAAATATGGTATATCATTATTATGATGCATATGTTGCATTCGGTTTTGTTGATAATAAAACCGAATCTATATTATCTTATTCATCATTAGAAAAGTTTGATGATATTTCAATCTTTGCAACTGAAATAATTCGCGGTTATATATCTAAAGCATTTATTGGATTTAATTGCGAAATTGATCCAAAAACAGGAATACCTCAGATGGATCAGAATAAACATAAATCACTAATGAAATGTATTGAAAAATATAGGACATATCATGGGATGCCTGATGAAGAACAGTTAGATCTTGGATTTCGTCCTGTATTGAGAGGTGATTATCAGGTTGAATCATCATATGATCTTGATTCAGACAGTGACTAAATAATTGTTATGATTAAAAATTTTTTATTGTCAACTAAATTTATCCAGACTCTGTATGCCGCAATTTTACTATTAGGTGGTAAAAATCCAGAAGTTCTATATCTGCGTTGATCAACTAATATCTATTTAAAAAAATTGATATCAAAACGTATACTTGAAGAGAATTAAATAATGGAAGGTAATTCTACAATCTGGAAGTTTTGGGCCTCTAATCCGAAGTTTTGGATTCCTGTCACGGCCGAAGAGAAGGCTGCAGCAGATAAAGCAATCTTCTCCACCTTCTACAACTATTCTTCTCTTCATGAAGAGAATGCAGTCGGACAAATTATCTATTATGATCAGTTCTTCAGGCATTTCCAACGACTTCTACCAGAAGGTACCATATCAGAAGCCGATATTAAGAAGTATCGTCTGAAGGCAGAAGAGATTTTGAACAAGTCATGGTCAACTATTAAGGAATCCACTGATCCCGATCTAATTGTCTGGGCATTAATGCCGATGAAACATGCAGGTGAATGGGATCTTCTCTTCGACTGTTTGCATGAATATGGTCATTCTACAGGTTTATGGACACGATTCTATCAAGACTCTTATAGAAAAGCATATACTGAAGAAACTATTGCACCCAAAATTATAACTGATCATAGTTCCGTTCTGGGACTATATAATTATGATATTATTTGTGATTATCATCCACTAGATCGCCGTCATGGACTCCCTATTTCATTGGAGCCTGATGAATCAGTCAAAAAATTAGCGAAGACTTTCGCTGTAATACCAAAGGAACAACCCCTAACAGTCAGTTTGAGTGGAGGAGTTGATTCTATGGTTATGGTAACTTTGCTAAAACATGCAGGTTACAAAGTAAATGCGATCCATATAGTATATGGTAATCGCGCAGAGTCGGTCCAAGAATATGCATTTATTGCGACGTTTTGTACTGTGCTCGACATTTCCCTAAAAGTCTATAAGATCGAATATCTTCGTCGCGACACTTCGGAACGAGAATTCTATGAAGAAATGACTCGTCAAATCCGATTTATGGTCTATAGGGCAGCAGCCCCAGGCCAACCCATACTTTTAGGACATATTAGCGAAGATGTTATTGAAAACATCTGGACAAACATTGCCTCTGTACAACATCTTCATAATTTGAAGAAGATGTCGGCGATAGAAGACCAACAGGGTGTAACCCTGATTAGGCCATTCCTAGAACAAGAAAAAGAAACAGTGTACGCGGTCTCTAAGGCCCTTGCCGTTCCGTTCTTGAAGAATACCACACCCTCATGGTCTAATAGAGGGAAATTCCGTGAACATTTCCATGGCGCCTTAAAGGCGCAGTATGGACCCGAAGTCGACAAGAAGATTATTAAATTCGCTGATGTCATTACAAAACAAGCAGAAACGATTGATCGTATTCTATTTCGACCAATGTATAATACTTGGAACCCTGAGTTGAAGACTCTTAATATTTTGAATGCCATTACATCACAATTGGATGTAATGGGCTGGTCAACAGTCTTCGAATACATTTGTCATAAGAAATTAGATATTAATAAACCGTCAAATAAATGTATCGAAGAGTTTGTTGAACGACTTGAACGATGCACTTATCCGATTAAACTTCATATGCACATGCATAAACACCTGGAAATAAAAATAAATGATACCACTATGTGGTTTATTACAAATTAAATAACTCGCTTCTCAAAATCCGTAAATTTTTTGTCATACTCATCATATGATGATTTGATTGCAATATAAGATTCCTTATCAAGTCCAATTGTCTCTGCAATAGTCGAATCGCGATTATAAACATGGACTGCATAAGAGGAATCAACTATTGTAAATTTACATTTAATGTAATCCATACAATTAGAATCTACAAGAATTGTCATAACTGTATCTTTACATCGCATAATACAATAGTGTAAATGTGGTTCAAATGCATTAGGTGCAAATCCATTAGTTGTCTTAACATACTCAGTCACCATTTTTGAAATTGGTTTATTGACATGTAGGAGTGCGGTACCCGTACGACGATCCAACATATCGAATAGAGGGCCATATTGAAGGGCTCGAATCATTTGTGTAAGATCTGCCATTTGTTCTAATTGTTCATTAAAAATTAAATATACATTCATTCAATTTTTTTATAATAGAATCTAATGAAACTGAATCCATTTTTTCCCATCTGTTCCAAGTACCTTATTCCCTACATGCAAACCTTGAGAGTTTCCAAAATGAGGCAAGGACGAAAGAATAGTAGGCTGAATACTTGTTGATGCAGCCTGACAACGCCCAGCTTCACAAATACCTTTAGCATATTCTACACTAACTGTTTGCCCATTATTAGAATGACCTGGAATAGCACAGAATAGAGGTAGATATGGTGTCGATGAATTACTCATTCTCTAATTATTTTTGATATTTTAAAATGACAACAAAAATATTCAATTTTTTCTGGGATTACTCTTTCATAGCTTTAGTAATACTATCAAGTTTTGCCCTAAGTCTAGCATTTTCTGCTGCTAGTTCCTTATAGTATTGCTCTCGTGCATTACTTGTATAGTATTCATCACATAGATTGATAATACTTTGTTCCATATACCGAATAATACCACCAGTTTGTTCAAACATAGTTTTTCTAATTTGATTCATATGAGTTTGGAATCGAATTTGTGATTCCTCTTCACGTTGAGGAATGTATACATGTACTCCCGAAGCTTGGTTGACATCAACCTCGCGTGGCCGTTTAACACCAGATAGCTTTTGTGGTTCATCCTTGCATCCCAAGGCTGTATCAAGCTGGTTCCACCGGCGTGGTTCAGCAGCCGCTGCTAGTTGCTCTTCGCACTCTTTAATAAGATCGTTTGCTGCTTTACTGCTGCTTGATGAACTCATTATAATTTATACTATTTATTTTTATCAATAAAAATATCAATTTTTTATTAAATAGATTGTTTATTTTCAAGATTATTACGACGAGCAGTCATCTCTCTACTTTCAGGTAACCACATTTCAGCTCCTCTAGTTCTTCTATCTAAATTAAAATCACACTTAAAATGTGTAATTGTTATATCTTTATTATAATTAAGTAAATGATTTACAATAGCCTTCTCATTATATATAACTGGATAATTATCAAGTTGTAAATATAAATCGGCTAAATATTTACTAATATCATATTTACCAATCCATAAATAATCATTAAATGCATCTTTTTGATAAGGATAATTCATTTTTATATACCAAACGCGTGATGATAAAATTAAATCGGCATCCATATTTTTAATTTCTTCAAAAATATTAGTATCAAAAAAATATAAATCAGTTCTTACTCTAATATAATAGTCATATATTGGTGGTATAATATTAAATCCTGAATAAATCATATACCATTGATATCCTATTTTTGCTTCAAATTTAGTAGGTAAATCAACTGGTATTATAGATGAATCAATTATATTTACTTTTTTTGCTTCTGGACATAAACTATATATATCATTTTCTGTTATGGAACTGTTATCATTTACATCTTTAACATTCCATAATGTAAAATAAAAATCAAATAAAATCTCATCTGTATTTTTAAATATCTGTTTATATTGAGGCCATGTTTCATTTAAATTTTTATAATGACCAACTATATATATAGCATACTTCTTCATAATATACAATATTAAATTAATATGCTTTTAAATAGCAATACAATCAGATAATATATATATGGAAAAATTGAAATAAAAACATCCCTTTAATAACCCTTAAGAAATGAAACGGATACAGAATTTTATTAATGCAAGAGAACAAATAAGGTGTCAAAATCAGATGAAATTTATTGATGCGATTAAAGAAGATGATGAGCCGACAATTAGAAGGTTATTAGAAGAAGGGGATGTTATATTTAATCATCCTTTACCGATTGGAACAGATGATATATGTGCAACCTATCCCCTATGTGTAGCTGCATTCTATGGTTCGATGAAAACAATTAATCTATTAATTGATTATGGAGCTGATATAAATTATGAAGGTGATGAATATAGACCGATCTTTTGGGCTCTATATAGTATACATGCATCGGTAGATTCAATTTGTCTTCTATTAGAACGTGGTGCAACTAGTCCATCACTAATAGAAGATCTATTTAGTTTTGAACGACCAGATCGAGAAGTGAAGTATATTCTTCACTTCATGTTATTAAATAAAATTGTTATTCCAGAACAAGTAGTCAAAATAATAATGTGGAAATTCCTTCCTAATTGTCTTCCGCTCTTCAAACTTCTCTTCTCTATTACGAAGAATCCAAATATTGTAAACAAAAATGGTGATACAATTTTGTTTGCAATATCTAATTTACAAATCAAACACTCTGAAGAAATTATTCATGGTCTTATTAAACTAGGTGTAGATCCTGCAAAAAAAAATTATTATAATTTTACAGCTTCTGATTGTGCAACTAATCCACGAATTAGCCAATTACTATTGGAATATTAATTCTTTCTTGTTTTATTGAAAGGTTTTTTGGATCTTGAACGAGTTTTTTTACGCTCAGGTCTAGTTAACATTCTTCTTTCTTCTATTACATTTTTAAGCATTTTTTTAGGAATAAAACCTGGTTGTTTCCATATTAATCTAATTTCACTATACATTCCTCCTATAGATGCATCATGTACATTTCTGCAAATAAATGGAATTACCATCATTGGTCCATTCACAGATCCATATTGTTTCAAAAATTTATAAATAAATTCTATGTTTGTTGAGCAATTCACTATTTCTTCAACGTAAAGACCTAACGCTAATGCCTGAATCTCTTCATGTTTAAATGATTTTTTTAATTCGAAAAATAATTTAGCTATTGATTTAAATTTATATGCCATATAAATTTCTAAATCACCAAGACCCTTCACTTTTCGTAATAGTTGTTTAGTATTAGTATCTGGGTTTTTATCAATATCTACTTTTTCTGCATTAATTCTTTTCTTCAATAACTCTCTCGCATCAGCTAGTGTAGAAATCAAAGCTGAATATTTATTAATTTTTTCTAATATTTCAGGTAATTTAGATTTATATATATGTTTATTTATAAAATCAACAGTGGGACTTATACGTTCAATTAGGGCAGGAATATCTTTTGAAATAGCTCTTTTAAAATGATTAAATCGACTTGTATCATATAATCCCATTTCCACAATAGCCAATAAACAAACATCATCAAATGTTAATACAGATTCTTTGAATGCTGCTCGATACCATGAAACAAAATCATATGATAATGGGTCTGTTTTTTTAGAATCAGCAATTTCACCCAAGGTCATTTTAAAACAATTTTTGGGATAAAAAACAAGTATTACACTTTTTGTAAAATCTGGAATAGGAGGTGGTAAATCACCATATAAATGGATTCCGCCAAATATTCCACTATCCTTATTTGTATTAAAAGCTGAATCGTAATCTTCAATATCCGTTTTTTTGAAAGTTGGATGTTCTTGTGATCGTCTAAAAATACCTGATTTATTAAGTAACATATAATCAATATTACTTAGCCAATTATGATAAATTACATTTTTATATTTAATAATATTTGGTTTTCGATAAATATTTATATATCCAAACTTTGATTCTATTACTTGTATCTTATGTTGATTAATCCACCATGTACCTGGTTGATAGATTAGATTTGGCATTGAATTTAGTACATTTTCTTCTTCTTCAGATTCGCGAGGACGATATAATTTGACATGATCAATTTCTTGAACATTTATTCTATCCTTTACTTGTAAACCAAATAGTCTTAAGTATTTTTTAAAATCGTGAAAATGATCTTCAATAGCACCTTTAATACCAGCCGGACTTTCTAATCGTCCAAACTTTCCAAAAATACCTAATTCCTGTGGTTTTATTAAATAATTATCAGTGCGTTTCGGAATCTTAATACGTTTTTTATCTTTATACAAATCTTCAAAGTAACTAAAATCTAATGTTACTCCATATTGACCTGGTAAATTTGTTAATGCTCCATATTGCCTTGATTCAAGCGCATAACGTGGTATATCTGTGTCAAACATTTCTGCACCATGTCCTTGTACAAAAAAGACATTATTATCATCAAAATATTCGGAAGTTCCTGACATTAACTAATATATTCAGAGAATACTCTTACAGCGTCTTCGAATCTGATCTCTTGTTCTTTCGCAAATCGATTCAATACTTTTAGGGCAAGCAATGTGTTCTTCCGAGCAAAGCTCGGTTGAATAGCGGTCTCGCTTTCGAGACCTGTGTTCTTCCTAAAAGTGTTTTCATTAGGCGCAATGTACATAATGACGGCTTCCCTCTCTTCATCTGTCAAGTCCATAGGAATTGTATTAAGTCCTGAACACTTCACATTTTCAAATGCAGCCAAAACAAATTGGTTACATTCGCAAATATTATCTTCACACTTCTTATAATAGTCGAGTGCGAGCGCAAGTCTCTCTTCTATTGGAACGGTCGAACCCTGTGGCATGGACAACTTCGGATACTTCGGTTTAATACTAGAACATAAATGCTCTACCGCTCCAATACGTTTAGCATACGTTGACTTCATCTCTAACGGTGCATATTGTACCATATTATATATTGTATAATAGTCAATTTGTTCAGTTCCTTCATTAATAATAAAGGTGAGGAATGTATCTGCATCGACTGCACCTTTAGAGGTAATTGGTATATTGCTTCCTTCAGGAAAGAAATATCCGTGATGGGATGCAAGGAATCGCGTTTTAAGGAGTTCCATTTCTATTTGTCTTCAGCGGCTGAAGCCGCTATCAAATTTTTCCAATTACCATCGGGGACAATTATAAAACGTTCTTCACCAGGACTCCGTCCTGGCGCAGAATGCCAACTCTGTTGGCGTTCTTCAAATGCAGCCTCTATCTCTGCTTTTAAAAATTCATTTATAACAATATATGTATATGCAATAACTGGTTGAAATCGATTGCCTGCATGAACAATTAGAGTTTGTCGAGTATAATGATAAGGATGTCCCTCAAATGCATCAAGTCGTTGAATTAAATCATAAGATACTTCGTATACTTCACCCTTAATAGTCGTTGCTTGACAGGACGGATGAACTGCTTCATCAATAACGTAAGGATATGCTCGACTTTTAAGGCCGACCATAAATAACTTCTCTTCAGATTCATACTCTCCTAAAAGAACAGCACCACCTTCTTTTAATAAGTGATGATTTGGAAATCCTTGCATCAATGATCCATAAACAAAAATCTTCATTCTTCCCTAATTGTTGCTTATCAGTCAATGATTAAATAGTTGTAAATTTAGCACATCCTGTTGCATGACGTAGTGTCAACATCTTCGAACTCTTCCAATCTGTCCCTACTGCCTTCTCACTCATTATATAAATATCACCACCTTTGAGCGGCAATACAATTCTATCACCAATAGGAGCGTTTCCATGGAACCATTGATAATGAAGTGGTAAGGCAGCACCTAGACGTACACCGATCACTTTTCGCCGTTCACTGTCTCCATGAAATCCAATACCACATTTAGTGATATCATAATAATAGTTACCTTCGCCTTTCAAATTCGCGGCTTTTGGACCAAATGTTGTTGGTAAGGCTTTATAGAGCGCATCAGTCAATGGTAAACTATCAAGACTAATAACACGTCCTTTACCTGTGGCATAATCGGGTTCTTGATCGAATGAATCGAAACAGAGATTCCAACGTGCATGTTTATTGACTACGCGTCCATACATGAAAGCCTGTCGATCAACATTTAGAGCAGCTTGTTCTGCAAAGAGTGCGGCGGCGCCATCGGGTCGCCCTAGAAGTGCATTAACACCATCATCAATAACAAGTACACCTGCTTCTTCTGCAGTTGTACCTGCTGCAGCACTTAGACCATAGTAATTAGATAAAATACCTTTTAATTTTAAACTATCACGAAGGCCACGGAGTTCATCACAAGTAAATCCTTGTCCTACTTCTACACGCTTCCCTAATTGTTCCATTCCAACATGATTCTCAGCACTATCACCGAATGTCAATGTAATTGTACTTTTCGAAGGATCCATCTCTAATTGTCAAGGAGCAGGCTGTTCAAGACTCAATTTTTATAGCGGGAAAATTTGAAATTCTGGGAACCCTTTATTCCACATTAAGAAATGTCCACGATTTTTACGAAATACGATGTCAGTTTGGGTGAATATAATATGCATAATTATGTATTGCATAGATTAACGCGTGCAGGTCATTTCTTGGTTCCAAGTATCATATCATATGGACGGAATTCTGGAACGATGACTATGGAACGTATAAAAGGTATGTCTGTAGCTGACTTTTATGGAGAGGATATTAGTGCTGTACCTGAACCAGTTCTTCAAAAAATCAGAAATATAATATCTAGACTATGGGATTATGAAATAGTATATCCTGATATAACTGGCTATAACTTTATGCAAGATGATGATGGAGAAATATGGTTGATCGATTTCGAGCATGCATATTTCTTCTTTGATGGTGATGGTGATCCCTTTGTTCGAGCATTTATTGGAGGTGTGAACTCATGGAATCCGGATTTTACTTGAACTATTCTAATTGTCGAGGAACAATAATACTTAGACTAATTGAATTTTCAACAAATAGAGCAAGGCCAAGGCGAATACCTACAAGGAATCCAATAGCGGACGCGAATACTATCATTTCTATTTGCGATTTTTACGTGTTTTAGATTTAGACTTTGTTTTCGATCGTGTTCTGCCAAGATCAGGTCTAGTCATCTTACGCTTATCCTCCATTAAACCAATAGGACCATAAGAAAAACGACAAATAATTGGTAAGACTATGAATGGTTTACTTTCTACTTTTCCATAGGTATTTATAAACTTATATACAGTATCTAAACTCATTGCAACATCCAATATTTCGTCAATATATAGTCCAAGAGATAGCGCTTGAATCTCATCTTTCGTAAATGTCTTCTTCAAGTCCATAAATAATTCGCCTTCTTTTTGATATTTTTCATAAACCGATTTGCCACTAATTAGTGGTGGTATAATAAACATATTAATAAGATTATATACTTGTTTTACACTACTAATTATTATTTGAACTGATTTCGATAAAAATATACTAACAGTACCTTTATATTTTTTTAATTCATATGGAAGATGTTTTGTAAAGAATTCCTTGAATTTATGTAAGCGTGATTTATTTTCGTGTAAACCTATCTTTGCAATTGCATATAAACATAAATCATCAAATGTTAGAATTGACTCATTATATGCAGCTTTATACCATGAAATAAAATCATATGCCAAAGGATCAGTATATTTATTAGTAATAACGTCACCAAGTGTTTGATTCAAACAAGTATTTGGATAGAAAATAGTAACCATTCCCTTATTAATTCCATCAAAAGGATCTAAAATTTCACCATATAATGACACTTCACCTTCACGAATAATTTCAAATGCAGAATCATAATCTTCAATATCTGTTTTTTTGAATTCTGGTTCTTCCTGACTTGTCCGTGTAATTCCAGACTTGAGTAAAGTCATAACATTTAAATTATTAATCAAATTATAATAAAATACATCCTTATATTTTATCATTGCAGGCATAGTGTTTATAAAAGTACCTGCATTAGTTTTAATAGAGTGTGTTTTTAACCAACTATCAAAAATTGCTCCATGGAAAACAGCCCCTGGTGAGAAGATTAGATTCGGTGCAGTATTCAAATAATTAATTTCTTCATTATTTTCACGAGGATGATATAATTTCCAATTTTCAATATGCTTTGCCCTCTCAGGTTTTGTATAAATCAATGTTG
>JACCDZ010484595.1_pt1 | contig 16922 bp, 17 predicted proteins | sample 7449551 | NCBI WGS metagenome assembly JACCDZ01 (sample SAMN15323452, study PRJNA562643) | freshwater metagenome | isolation source: river surface water | place: USA:Blue River Watershed | collected 2017-08-18 | reverse complement strand
TTGTCGTTGGCGTCAAGTACAGCTTCTAAACCAAGCTAATTGTCTTCTCTAGGAGCAACCATGAAACTCATCACCGCCATCATCAAACCCTTCAAGTTGGACGAAGTCCGTGAGGCTTTGTCCCAAATTGGGGTTCAGGGCATCACTGTTACTGAAGTCAAAGGCTTCGGCCGTCAGAAAGGCCATACCGAGTTGTATCGCGGTGCTGAGTACGTGGTTGACTTCTTGCCCAAGGTCAAGATCGAAGCCGCGGTTGACGCTGAACACGTCGACCGCGCGATCGAAGCCATCGAAGGTTCTGCTCGTACCGGCAAGATCGGCGACGGCAAGATTTTTGTTTACGACCTCGAACAAGTCGTCCGCATCCGCACCGGTGAAACCGGTCCTGAAGCGCTTTAAGAAAGAAGACCATCATGAAAAAATTTCTAGCCTCTCTAGCCCTTGGGTTTGGTTTGCTGCTTGGCGGCACCGCCGCGATGGCGCAAACAGCCCCTGTTGCTGAAGCCAAAGTGACGGCGCCTGCTGCTGCCCCTGCCGCTGCAACTGCAGAAGCCGCAGCACCTGTGGCTGTGCCAAACAAAGGCGACACAGCCTTCATGACGATTGCCACCGTGTTGGTGATCTTGATGACCATTCCCGGTTTGGCTTTGTTCTACGGCGGTTTGGTCCGCAGCAAGAACATGCTGTCTGTGCTAATGCAAGTGTTTGTGGTGAGCTCACTCATTTACGTGTTGTGGGTGGTTTACGGCTACACCGTGGCCTTCAGTGCCGGCTCCCCCTTCTTTGGTGGCTTCGACAAGTTGTTCTTCAAAGGCATCACACCTGACTCAATTGCTGCCACTTTCAGCAAGGGCGTTGTGATTCCTGAGTTCACGTTCGCTGCTTTCCAAGCAACTTTTGCTGCCATCACTTGCGCGCTGATCGTTGGCTCATTTGCTGAACGCGTTCGCTTCTCTGCCGTGTTGTTGTTCTGCGTGTTGTGGTTCACTTTCAGCTACTTGCCTGTGGCCCACATGGTTTGGTATTGGGACGGCCCAGACGCGATCACTGACGCTGCGACTTTGGAGACTGTGACCGCCGCTGCGGGCTGGTTGTGGGCCAAGGGTGCGTTGGACTTCGCTGGCGGTACCGTTGTTCACATCAACGCTGCGGTCGCTGGGTTGGTGGGTGCTTATGTGATCGGCAAGCGCGTCGGTTACGGCAAAGAGTCCATGGCGCCTCACAGCCTGACATTGACCATGGTCGGTGCCTCTTTGTTGTGGGTAGGCTGGTTCGGTTTCAACGCTGGCTCTAACCTCGAAGCCAACGGTGTTGCTGCCCTCGCATTCGTGAACACCTTGGTGGCCACTGCTGCTGCGACCCTGGCTTGGATTGCCGGTGAAGCATTGGCCAAAGGCAAAGCCTCGATGTTGGGTGCGGCCTCTGGTGCTGTGGCGGGTCTGGTTGCCATCACCCCTGCTTGTGGTTTCGTGGGCCCTATGGGTGCCATCGTGATCGGTCTGGTCGGCGGCTTTATGGGCCTGTGGGGTGTGAACGGTTTGAAACGCCTGTTGGGCGCAGATGACTCACTCGACGTGTTCGGCGTGCACGGTGTCTGCGGCATCGTGGGTGCGTTGCTGACCGGCGTGTTTGCTGCCCCATCACTCGGTGGTACCGGTGTGTTCGACTACGTGACCAATGCGGCGAACCCTGAGTACTCGATCGTGGATCAAGTGATCATCCAGGCGACGGCTGTGGGTACCACCATCCTCTGGTCTGCGGTGGTGTCCTTCGTGGCCTACAAGTTGGTGGACATTGTGTTGGGTCTGCGTGTGACGGAAGAAGAAGAGCGCGAAGGTCTCGACATCAGCTCACACGGCGAAACCGCCTACCACCGTTAATTTTTCAAGTTCTTCAAGTTATCCTTGGACTTTAAGCCCGCCTCTTGGCGGGCTTTTTTTCGTCTGTCTACGTTACGCCCCCTTGTCCCGCAGGTGGCAACCACAAGTGATTTTTGAAGCCTGTGTGCAAAAAATTCAAGCGTTCGGGTAAAGCCAGCCGCTAACATGAAGCCCATGCAAGACACCCTGCAACATTTCACCGACCGCATTCTTCAAGCTTCGCAGACCGGTCAGCCGCTGCGTTTTAGAGGTGGTGGCACCAAAGACTTTCTGGCTCAGTCGCTACAAGGCGAGGTGCTCGACACGACTGCGTACAGCGGCATCCTGAGCTACGAGCCAAGCGAGCTGGTGATCACCGTTCGTGCAGGTACTTCACTGGCTGAAGTGGAGGCGGCCTTGGCGCAGAAGGGCCAATGTTTTGCATTTGAGCCGCCACACTTTGGTGCAGGCGCCACGATTGGCGGCATGGTGGCTGCGGGCTTGAGTGGCCCAGCCCGAGCCAGCGTGGGTACGGTGCGCGACTTTGTGTTGGGTGCCCGCGTCATCAATGGCAAGGGCGAGCATCTGACCTTCGGCGGGCAAGTGATGAAAAACGTGGCCGGTTACGACGTGTCACGTTTGCTGGCGGGTAGTTGGGGGCAGTTGGGCCTCATCACCGAAGTCTCTTTGAAAGTGTTGCCTGTTTCGCCGGGCGAAGCCACGCTGGTATGTGCTGGCGTGTCGCAAGCACAAGCGCTCAAGCTACTCAACCAATGGGGTGGTCAGCCTCTGCCCCTGAACGCAAGTGCTTGGGTGTACGACACCACGGCGTCGCCCGCACAAGATTATTTGTTTGTGCGCTTGCGTGGCGCCATCGCAGCAGTGGAAGCGGCGGTCGCCAAGATGGGCGCTGAAGTGCAAGCCCTGGGTGCGCAAGTCACACGCATGGACAACCCGCAAGCTGCGCCCGATTGGACGGCCAGTGGCGAACAAACCTTGGATTTTTTCAATGCGCCGAACGAGCAAGACTGTTTGTGGCGCTTGAGCGTGCCCCAGACGGCCCCTGCATTGACTGTGCATGCCCATGGTGCGGTGTGCGCGCAATACATCGAATGGCATGGCGCGCAGCGGTGGTTGTGGGCACCTGCGTCCGAGGCTGCGCATATTCGCGAGGTGGCGGCTCGCGCAGGTGGGCACGCCACGCTGTTTCGCACGAGTGCCGCAAGCCGACAAACGCATGGCGATGTCGACAAACAAGCGGGCGTTTATACGCCCCTCAATTCCGTGCAACAGCGCATTCAAAACGAACTTAAAAAACAGTTTGACCCTGCGGGCATCTTCAACCCCGGTCGTGTCTAAGCAACGAGCCATCTAAAGCCACTTATGCAAACCAACCTGGCCCCTCAATACGTTGGCACGCCTGAAGGCGAACAAGCCGAAGCCATTCTGCGCAAGTGCGTGCACTGCGGTTTTTGTACTGCCACGTGCCCCACCTATCAGCTGCTCGGCGATGAGCTCGATGGCCCGCGGGGGCGCATTTATTTGATGAAACAAGTGTTTGAAGGTGCCACGCCCACGCGTGCCACACAGCAACACTTGGACCGCTGCCTGACCTGCCGCAATTGCGAAAGCACGTGTCCGAGTGGCGTGCAGTACGGCCACTTGGTCGATGTTGGCCGCAAGGTGGTGGATGCACAAGTGCCCCGCCCAATGGGTGAGCGCGTGTTGCGTTGGGCCCTGAAAGAAGGCCTGCCATCCCCCTTGTTTGCCCCAGCCATGAAACTGGGTCAAGCCGTGCGCGGCATCTTGCCGGCCAAGCTCAAAGCCAAGGTGCCAGCGCCTCAGCGTGCAGATCGCCATGGCGTGGTCTGGCCCACGAAAACACATGCGCGCAAAGTGCTCATGCTGGCAGGCTGTGTGCAACCCGCCATGTTGCCCAACATCAACACCGCCACTGCGCGCGTCTTGGATGCGGCCGGCATCCAAACCCTGGTCGCACCCGAGGCCGGGTGCTGCGGCGCGGTGAAGTTCCATTTGAATGACCAAGAGGGCGGCATGGTGCAAATGCGTGCCAACATCGATGCGTGGTGGCCGTTCGTCGAACCAGGCGGCTCATACGAAGTGGAGGCGATTGTGATGAACGCCTCAGGCTGCGGTGTGATGGTCAAAGACTACGGCCATGTCCTGAAAGACGATGCCGCCTATGCGGCCAAGGCCAAGCGCATCAGCGAACTCACCCGTGATTTGAGCGAGCTATTGCCCGACTTGGTGCCGCTGCTCAAACCCAAACTCAACGCGTCCGTTGCGGCAAGTGCCGGTATGCAGGCCTACCACCCGCCTTGCACTTTGCAGCATGGGCAAAAACTCAAAGGGGGCGTGGAAGCGCACCTGGCCGCGTTCGGTTTTGCCGTTCAAGTGGCCGGCAGTGAATCACATTTGTGCTGCGGCTCTGCAGGCACCTACAGCGTATTGAACCCCGAGATCAGCACCACGCTGCGCGACCGCAAGTTGGGTCACCTCGATGCGCTCCAACCCACCGCCATCTTGAGTGCCAACGTGGGTTGCATCACCCACCTGCAGAGCGGCACGGAAGTGCCGGTGAAGCACTGGGTTGAGTTGCTAGACGCAGCCTTGGGCTGAACGCGAGGTCAAGCGGCCAAGGCCGCTTCAATGTCACCGGCCAACTTGGTAGGCGCATCCATCGAGGCATAGCGTTTCGCCACGTGGCCGTCTTTGCCGACCAAGAATTTGGTGAAGTTCCATTTAATGCCTTCGCTGCCCAACACGCCGGGCGCTTCTGCTTTCAGCCATTTGAAAAGCGGATGGGCGTCGTCACCATTGACGTTGATTTTCTCCATCATCAGAAAACTCACGCCATAGTTGCGTTGGCAGAATGCGCCGATCTCGGTGTTGCTGCCGGGGTCCTGGGCACCAAATTGATTGCAGGGAAATCCAATCACGGTCAGGCCTTGTGACCCATAGGTTTTGTGCAAAGCCTCTAAGCCTTCAAACTGCGGCGTAAAGCCGCACGCGCTGGCGGTGTTGACGATCAGCAGCACACGCCCTTGCAGATCGGCGAATGACAGAGGTGTGCCATCAATTTGATGGGCGGTGAACGTGGCAAGAGCAGTCATGAAGTTCCTTTGGATGACGGGGCGACTTGCGAAGCAAGCAGCGCAGCAAACACAATCATGCCGCCCCCCAGCGCAATGCGCCACGTCAAAGCAGATACCCCCAGTGCCACTGAGGACACGCTGGCAAACACCACCTCCGACATCATCACCATCGCGGTGGTGTGCGCGCTCAAGCGCGCCGCGCCATATTGCAAGGTGAAGTTCGACACTAAGAACGCTGTGCTAAGGCCCAGCACATAAGGCGCCCAGGTTGTGCCAAGTGGCACGACGGACGCATCGCCGAGCCAGGCAACGGCGGCTGACACGATACTCAACTCGGACGGCATGTTTGGAAGCGTGGGGATCACCCCCGTCGCCGTGGCGAGCACGGCGCAAGCGATGGCCATCAGCGCACCACCACCAAACATGGCGACCATGCGTGCGGATTCGGAGGTGTGCTGCAAACGCAGCAACCAAATGTTGGTGAGGGCAAAACAAAAGCCAGCGAATAGGGCCAGGACATCGGCCAAATCCTGTGGCACGGGCCAAGCGGATTCGGGTGTTTTCAGGACGAGCAGTACGCCGACCAAGGCCAGTGCCAAGCGTGCCACGGCGCCGCGTGTGGGCCGCTCGTTCAGTAGCCACCAAGCCAACAGCAACGACCACGTGGGCATCAGATAAAACAGCAACACCACGCGCACCACGTCGCCCGTGGTGACGGCCCAGTTGAAGCCGACATTGGTCAATCCCGAGGCCAGCATGAGCCACCAGAGTTGCGGGTGTGTTTTGAATTGCAACCAGCCAGAAGGCCGGATGCCGGTGAGCACCAGAGTGGCCAACAGAAACACGGCGGCGGTGGCCCACAGCGGATGAAGGCCTGCAGCGTCGAGTTGCCGCAAAGGCCACCACGACAAGCCCCAGACCAAAGCGTTGAGGGCCAACGCCAAGACTGCGAGCACGGGGCGCGTGCTCACGAATTAACCATGCAAGTCGTCGTTGCGCGCGATGTGCATCAAACGTGCCAACTCCTCGCGGTGGTGCTTGTGGTTGTGCTCGTGCCACAGCTTGATGAGCCACATCACATACCCCACCAATACGCCAAACGCGGTGATGGCGCCGAACGCGCTCATGCCCATGCCGGTGCTGAAGGTGTACAAAAAGCCCAGGCCCAAGATGCACAGTTGCTCGTTGAGGTTTTGTACCGCGATCGAGCGGCCAGCACCCATCAAGTTGTGTCCCCGGTGTTGCAACAACGCGTTCATGGGCACCACCAAGAAACCGCCCAAGCCACCCAAGATGATGAGGAAGGGCACCGCCAACCACAAGGTGTCAATGAAGTTCATCGCCACCACAAAGCAGCCCATGGCAATGCCCAGAGGCATCAGGCGTGTGGCGTGGTCAAGGCGCATCTTCATAGAGGCAACCACAGCACCCACCGCTGTGCCAATTGCTACCACGCCCACCAGGCTGGAGGCTTGTGTGGTGCTGTAACCCAAAGCCGCCGCACTCCAAGCCAACACGATGTAGCGCAAGTTGCCGCTGACACCCCAGAACAAGGTGGTGGTGGCCAAAGAAATTTGGCCCAGCTTGTCATTCCACAAACGTTGATTGCAGTGCCAGAAGTCAGGCAACAAGGCCACCAAATTGGCCAGCATCGATTTGTTAGGGTCGGCGCGCATGGGCATCAGCGCAGCGCCGGTATAGGGGATGCGTTTGTTGAACCAAGCAGCCAAACCGTAAACGGGGATCAGCAAACAGATGGCGGCTTCCGCGGAAGTGTCGACCCCGGTGGTTAAGAAAGGCAAGTCGAACGACAACAGGTGTGTCGACAAGTTGTTTCCCACCAGCTGTCCACCCAACAACACGCCCAAGATGATGGATGCAATCGTCAAGCCTTCAATCCAGCCATTGGCTTTGACCAGTTGAGAGGCGGGTAGCAGCTCAGTCAAGATGCCGTATTTCGCGGGGGAATACGCGGCAGCCCCTAAACCCACGACCGCGTAGGCCAACAAGGGGTGCACACCAAAGAGCATCATCAAGCATCCCACCACTTTGATGGAGTTGCTCAAGAGCATGACTTCGCCTTTCGGTCGCGAGTCGGCGAATGCGCCAACAAAGGGAGCAAGCACGACGTAGAACAAGGCGAACATCGGCACCAAGGCGGCACGTTGCCACTCGGGGGCGCCGCCGGACTTCAGTAATTCAACGGCCGTGACGAACAGTGCGTTGTCGGCCAACGAGCTGAAAAACTGGGCCGACATGATGGTGTAAAAACCGCGCTTCATGGATGGGTCTGGCACCATACAACAATGTGCACGTGTGCTGATTCTTCTTTCTTCTTGAACGAGTCAAGGTTATATCACGCGAGTGCCACAATATTGGCTATGCCCCGTCCGATTCAAGCCTTTGTTCATACCGACGCTTTGCGTCACAACCTGACTCGCATGCGCGCCGCCGCGCCAGATGCGCGGGTGTGGGCGGTGGTCAAAGCCAATGCCTATGGCCATGGCATTGAACGCGTATTTGAAGGTTTGCGTGCCGCCGATGGCTTTGCATTGCTAGACCTGGATGAGGCGCAACGTATACGCAGCTTGGGCTGGCGCGGCCCAGTGCTCTTGCTGGAAGGTGTATTTGAAACACGCGATCTCGAGTTGTGTTCGCGCCTGGATCTTTGGCACACCGTCCATTGCGAGGAGCAGATTGACATGCTCAGTCGCCACAAGACGCAAGTGCCGCACCGCATATTTCTCAAAATGAACAGTGGCATGAATCGCTTGGGTTTCACGCCCACGCGTTTCCGTTCGGCATGGACACGCTTGAACCAATTGCCGCAAGTTGACGAAATTTCGTTGGTCACCCATTTCAGCGATGCCGATGGCAGCGCGGGCATCGCCAAACAAATGGCCGTGTTTGTGCAAGCCACCGAGGACTTGCCAGGCGAGCGCACCACCTGCAACAGTGCTGCGTTGTTGCGTCATGCCGCGGACGAAGCGGTGGCTGCTGACTGGGTGCGCCCCGGCATTGCGCTGTATGGCAGCGCACCTGACTTTCCTGCACACACCATGGCACAGTGGGACTTGCAACCGACCCTGAGTTTGCGCAGCCGACTCATCGCAACGCAAGACTTGCAAGCCGGTGACACCGTGGGGTACGGCTCTGCATTCACGGCAGACGTATCCATGCGCATGGGCGTGGTGGCGTGTGGCTATGCCGATGGCTATCCCCGCCATTGCCCCACAGGCACACCGGTGTTGGTGGACGGTGTGCGCACGCGTACCCTGGGTCGCGTCAGCATGGACATGATCGCGGTGGATCTCACGCCGTGTCCTCAAGCAGGATTTGGCAGCGAAGTCACGCTGTGGGGCCAAGCCTCACAAGGCGCGGTGTTGCCGATCGACGAAGTGGCCCAAGCCGCTGGCACGGTGGGCTACGAGTTGATGTGCGCTGTGTCCGGTCGCGTGGGGTTCACGCAGGACTGAGCAAGCAAGGGGGCTTGCTCCTTAGTAAGGGCCTTTGCCGGCAGCGATCTCTGCCAAGCCCTCTTTGTACTTCGCAGCCAACGCAGAGGTTTGGCGCGACAAGATCATGCTGTCTACACCCACAGCCACAAACACCGCGCCCAGCGACAGGTACTGACGTGCCAATGTTTCGTCGCCCATCAAGATGCCGGGCGCTTTGCCGGCTTTGCGGATGCGCGCAATCGCGTCGACGATGGCCGCTTGCACCTCGGGGTGCGTGGGGTTGCCCATGTGGCCCATCGAGGCAGACAAATCGGCGGGGCCGATGAACACGCCGTCTACGCCGGGGGTTGCCGCAATCGCGTCGAGGTTTTTCAACGCTTCACGTGTTTCGGCTTGCACCAAGACGCACACCTGCGCGTTGGCCTCTTTGCCGTAGTTGGGGAAGCGGCCCCAGCGTGATGCACGGGTGCCGGCCATGCCGCGAATGCCACCTTGGCCGTCGTCTTGCGGGTAGCGGCAGGCTTTCACAATTGCGGCGGCTTGTTCGGCCGTGTCCACCATGGGTACCAGCACGTTGGTAGCGCCAATGTCGAGCACCTGTTTCAGCAGCGCTGCGTTGTCGTGGGCCACGCGCACCACGGGGTGCGCGTTGGGGTACGCCGCCACCGTTTGCAACTGGGCCAGCAGGGTGGTCAAGTCGTTGGGGCCGTGTTCGCCGTCAATCACCAACCAGTCAAAGCCTGCACCGGCACAGATGTCGGTGGTGACGGCATTGCCCAAGCCCATCCACAAACCGATTTGCGGCTTGTGGTTGTGAAGTGCTTGTTTGAACAGGTTGATCGGCGTTTGCATGGGGGGCCTCAAAAGGGTTGAACAGCGAAGACACATGACCTGCTTCAATACTGGCTATTTATCCAGTAATATTGCCGCATGGCCAAAGAAAAAACCCACTATACCTGCACCGATTGCGGCGGCGTCAGCGCCAAATGGCTGGGCAAATGCCCCAGTTGCGGCGCATGGAACACCCTGATTGAAACTGCCGCTGAAAGCAGCGCTCCCACCAAGAACCGTTACGCGGGCATGGCGGCACTCGCGCCGGCCTCAGAAGTCGCTGTGCTGTCGGACATCGAAGCCCAAGACGTGGCGCGCACGCCCACAGGGCAAGAAGAACTCGACCGCGTGTTGGGCGGCGGCATGGTGGAGGGCGGCGTGGTGCTGATCGGCGGCGACCCCGGCATTGGCAAATCCACTTTGTTGTTGCAAGCGATGGACGGTTTGCAACGCAGCGGCATGAGCACCTTGTATGTGACGGGGGAAGAGTCGGGCGCACAAGTGGCCTTGCGCTCACGCCGCTTGGGTCTGGACCACAGCCAGGTGCAAGTGTTGGCCGAAACCCAACTCGAAAAAGTGTTGGCCACGGTGGACAAATTGCAACCCGCGGTGGTGGTGATGGACTCGATTCAAACCGTCTACTCCGACCAGCTCACCAGCGCCCCCGGCTCGGTGGCGCAAGTGCGCGAATGCGCGGCACACCTGACCCGCATGGCCAAGTCCACCGGCACAGCGGTGGTGTTGGTGGGCCACGTCACCAAAGAAGGCGCACTGGCCGGCCCCCGTGTGCTCGAGCACATGGTGGACACGGTGCTGTACTTTGAAGGCGACACGCACTCGACCTACCGCTTGGTGCGCGCCATCAAAAACCGCTTTGGTGCGGTCAACGAAATCGGTGTGTTTGCCATGACCGAAAAAGGTCTGAAGGGCGTGAGCAACCCCAGCGCTATTTTCTTGAGCCAGCATTCCGAGCCCGTGCCTGGCAGTTGCGTCTTGGTGACGCTCGAGGGCACACGCCCGATGTTGGTGGAAATTCAAGCCTTGGTCGACAGTGGCGGTCCCTCGCCGCGCCGTTTGAGTGTGGGCATCGACCGCGACCGCTTGGCCATGTTGCTGGCGGTGCTGCATCGCCATGCGGGCGTGGCGTGCATGGATCAAGATGTGTTTGTCAACGCGGTGGGCGGCGTGCGCATCAGCGAGCCCGCCGCCGACTTGGCGGTGTTGTTGTCGATCCAAAGCAGCTTGCGTGGCAAGCCGTTGCCGCAAGGCTTCATCGCCTTTGGCGAAGTGGGCTTGGCGGGCGAAGTGCGCCCGGCCCCCCGCGGTCAAGAGCGCTTGAAAGAGGCCGCCAAACTGGGCTTCTCGGTGGCGGTGATTCCCAAAGCCAACGCGCCGAAAAAGCCCATCGAAGGATTGACTGTCCACCCGGTGGAGCGGGTGGACGACGCCATCAACTTGGTGCGAGGCTTAAGTTGAGCGTCAACTCAAGCAAACGTGTCTTTCATCAAGGTGTTGAACCAGACGCCCATTTGTGTGTAGTTGCGAGTTGAAATCGTGGCCGACTCTATGGCCGAGCCTCCAGCCGTCAAGCCGCCATTGCTGGCTACTTTCATTTGATCAAGTGATGCGTCGTATTGGTAAACCGCTGTTAGCCAAGACGCGGTGTTTGAGGTGATGGGCGAGTAGCAGGCCGAGTTGGCTACCGGCGCCCCATCGGGCGAGCCTCCGCTCAACAAACGCACAATGGCATCCGCACAAATCTTGCCTTCTTGGTTTCCGACGTGACCTGCTTTCGGTAAACCGCACATCGCGGCATCGCCAATCACATGCACGTAGGGGACGGCGGTGGACTCATAACTCAATGGGTGTACTTTGGCCCAGCGCGGTGCGCTGACACTGTTGTTGTTAAGACCGGCAACGGCAAACCAACCTGCTGTGTCATTTTCAGTTAGCGGGCCCGCCCCAATGCCTGCGGCGCGGTGAGCAGGGATGGGATTGACCACTTTGGCAATGATCGTTTGTGTCGCACCGTTGCCGATGTTGTAAGTTACCTCCTTGGTGTCGGGGTTGATTTGGATGTTGCGCACATTACTTTGGTAGGAGATGACGCCGGCATGCACCAAATCAAAAGCATTTTGAAATGTCGCACTCTCTGCCTGAATGCCGGCGTTTTCATCCAAGATCACTACCCGGGCGTTGCTACGGCCAGTGCGCTTCAGTAGGTCAGCCACAACACAGGCACGTTCATAGGGGCCGGGTGGGCAGCGGTAAGGCGCAAGTGGAATCGTCATCACAAACGTGTCGCCGTTGACCATGCTGGCAATTTGATTGGCAAGCAAGGTGGTTTGAGGGCCTGCCCGCCAAGCATGAGGAGTTTTGGTGTCGTAGTCGCTGGCGGTTAAGCCATAGGCGGCCATGAACTCCACACCGGGCGCAACCACCACACGGTCGTATGACAAAGGACTGCCGCTTGCCAAAATGACCTGTTTGTTCGCAGTGTCTAGGCGGATGACCCGGTTCTGTATCAAGGTCACGCCATACGATGTTGCAAGCCCATCGCGCTTGTAATCCAGAGACGCGAGGGTTCTCTGTTGCGACAAGACGAGGTTACTCATGATGTTGGAGGTGTAACTGGCATCGGTGTCAACCAATGTCACACTCAGCTGGGCGCCGCCCCACAAGCGCAAATATTTGGCTGCTGATGCACCAGCCATGCCCCCCCCGATGACCACGACGTGACCCGTCACATTGCTTTGCGCCAATGCCAAAGAAATGTTGGAGCTCACTTCGTGTTCAAAGTCGTGGTCATCATCGTTATCGGCATGGGCCCACCAAGGGGCGACCGTGGCGGCACTCAGGCCCAAAGACGTCAACAGCCAATTGCGGCGAGATGGAAGATGGCATGAAGGTTTCATGGTGGCCTTACTGTTGGAGGTATTGGATGATGGTCAACAGCTGTGCACGGGTGTAGCCCTGTGCGTGTGCCGCCATGATGTTGCTGGGGCCGGAGCGTGTGAGGTAGTCGAGAACCTCATCTGCCTCGTTCCCGCGAATTCGGTCAAATCCGCTGTAGCCACCGGTGCCGTGACATTGGTAACAGTTGGAGGCAAGCAGCCGCCCGGTGGTGTTGGTCGCTTGTGTTACCACGGTTTTTCCACCAAAGCCGCGAGAGGCGCGGGAGGCCTCGGTTTTATGACGTTCGAAGTGAGACGTTGCTTGCGCTTCGGTACGAGTAAAGCCTTGTGGCAAACGGGCGCTGACATCGTTGTCGGTGGTCTCTCTGCGTGACAAATCCAGTGTCGAACCGGTGCGTAGCAAGCGCCGTGATTCGGCGGTGATGCTGATGGCGTTTGTCTCTGGATCCCCATCGCTGTCTAAAGATTGAAGTGTTCTGAGGATGCGAACCACCCGACCATCGTTGGATGAACTCGCGCCTTCCACCAAATCCAAAGGGGTGATCTTGTCGCCGTTGGGGCTGACACTTCCCAATACCAAACTGCCAATTTTCAGGGTCACGCGATCGCCAGATCGGTAATAGAAGTTGCCGTTGTCGTCCGTGGTGCCGCTGTAGCTGGGGCCTTCAAACTCAACCCCTGCAACCGGCGCATCAATGAATGTCGCGACTTGCATGGCGGGAACCGAGCCGCCGCCTCCGCCCCCGCCCCCACAGGCAGCAAGAACGCCTGTTGCCAACAAAATGGCTCCCAAGCAACGTGACCGTGACAAGTAATTTCGCATGACAACTCCATTCCTAACGAATGCAGAGGAGTCTGCCGATCGCTCATTAAGACAGCCTTAAGACTCAGGCATGTATGTCTTAAGAAAACCCTAAGACGCGCTCACTAGCATGGGTTCTGAAAGGTGCAAACCATGCGTCAAAAGTTTTTCACATTTCTGTTCTTCGTTTCTGTTCAGGCGTTTGCCGCAACGCCTGCCGAATTGCTCGCGGGTTACACCGCGCAGGCGGGTCAGCCGGCCAATGCGGCGCGTGGTGAGGCGTTCTTCAAAGCCAACCATGGGCAAGAGTGGCAGTGCACCAGTTGCCATGGCAAGTCACCTTTGGCAGGGGGCCGCCATGCCAGCACCGACAAGGCGATCGAGCCGCTGGCGCCCGCCGCCAACGCGAAGCGCTTCATCGACAGCGCGAAAGTAGAAAAGTGGTTTCGTCGTAATTGCAAAGATGTGCTGGCGCGTGAGTGCACCGCGGCGGAAAAAGCCGATGTGTTGGCCTGGCTGATGAGTGTGCGATGAGAGGGATGGACATGACGTTGCGTTTATTCATGCGCGGACTCGTCGCTGCAAGCCTGTTGTGTACAGGCGCCGTGTGGGCCGACAGTTACAAAGGCCCTCCCCCACCCACGGCATACACCCAAGAGTGCGGCAGTTGCCACTTGGCATTCCCGCCACACCTGTTGCCCAAGGCATCGTGGCAACGGGTGATGAACGGCCTCGACACACACTACGGCAACGATGCATCGCTGGACGTCTCGACACAAAAGCAAATTGCGACCTGGCTGCAAGCCCATGGCGGACAAGGCAAGCGTGCACGCGAGGAGCCACCCCAAGACCGCATCACGCGTGCTGTGTGGTTTGAGCGTAAACATCGTGAAGTCAGTCCGGCCACATTCAGGCGCTCGTCCATCAAAAGCGCAAGCAATTGCACAGCGTGTCACCGCGATGCTGCACAGGGTGACTTTGACGATGACCGTGTGAGGATTCCCAAATGACAGACACTGTTTTGACACCGGGTCCAGCGCCCATCGCACAAGCCTTGCAGACGTCAAACCAGCCAAAGCCCGTGGTCGACTTCGGCACGCGTGCCGCACACGCAATCATGGCCTTGGCGTTTTTGGTGTCCTACCTCACCGCCGAGTCCGAATATTGGCGCTTGGTACATGTGTACAGCGGCTACAGCTTGGCAGTGGTCTTGTCGCTTCGGTTGCTGTGGGGTTGGCTTGGCCCTGCCTCTGCGCGCTGGGGCTTGCTGCTTCGCCGCGTGGCGATGTGGCGGTTCTGGGTGAGCAAGTTCACACAAGGCGAATGGCTGACGCGATCTTTTTGGGTAGGCGTGAGCAGTTGGGTGTTGAGTATCGCCGTGCTTTTTATCTATGCGTTCTGCGTGGTGGCCGTGGTCAGTGGATGGGCTACCTACAATGAACTTTTAGGCGATGGCTGGCTGAACGATGCCCTTCAAGAAATTCACGAAGGCTTGGGCAATGCCGCCATGGCGGTGGTGTGTTTGCATGTGGGGTTGGTGCTGACACTGCGTGTTTGGCGCGGTCCACAGGCTCTGCGACCCATGTGGCGAGGTTATGCGAATACTTCTGGCCGAGGATGATGCGCTGCTTGGCAGCGGCTTGCGCACGGGCTTGGATCAGCGCGGGTTTCAGGTCGACTGGGTGCGCGATGGCGTGGCTGCTGAACGTGAGCTGCTGGATGCGCAACACCAAGCGGCGGTGCTTGATATTGGCCTGCCGCGCCTGGATGGCCTGGGTGTCTTGCAAGCCGTGCGCGCACGTGGCGTGGACACCCCCGTGCTGGTGCTCACCGCCCGTGATGCGGTGTCCCAACGCATTGAGGGGCTCAACTTGGGCGCCGATGACTATGTCGTCAAACCCGTAGACTTAGACGAGTTGGCTGCACGGCTTCATGCCCTGGTGCGCCGCGCGCATGGCAAAGTGCAGGCGACCCTTCAGGTGCATGATGTGGTGATGGACCCGGTCTCGCGCCAAGTCAGCCGAAACGGCGCCAGTGTGGCCTTGTCCACGCGCGAATTTGATTTGTTGCAAGCCTTGTTGCTCAACGCTGGGCGGGTGTTGTCGCGCGAACAACTGGAGCAGCACCTCTATCGCTGGGGTCACGAGGTGGAGAGCAACGCCATTGAAGTTCATATCCACCATCTGCGTCGCAAAATCGGGTCGGGCTTGATCGAGACCGTGCGTGGCGTGGGCTATATCGTGATGCCTTGATTGATGTCTAAAAAATCTTCACTCCAGCAACGCCTTCTCACACGCACCTTAGGGGGGGTGCTTGTGGTTTGGATCGCGACGGCCGCTTTCGTCGGTTATGAGGCCGAACACGAAGTCGATGAACTGCTGGATGCGCACTTGGCCCAGTCGGCGGCGTTGTTGGTGGTACAACAAAACGCCACGCCAGAAGAGGACGAACCGATGCTGGACGCGCCCACGCTTCACAAGTATGCGCATCGGGTGGCGTACCAAGTCTTTGAAGACGGTCGTTTGGTCATGCACTCGCCCAACGTGGCACACCTGCCAATGGCCAAGCACACCGAGGGGTTTGAAACCATCACATTGGCTGATGGCAATTCTTGGCGTGTTTTTGCCGCGCGCGGACGCGGCCATGAGGTGCAAATTTACGTGGCTGAACGTGTCGACAGCCGAGATGAAATACTGCGTGCGGTGCTGCTGGGCTTTCTTCCGCCTTTGACCATTGCCTTGCCTTTGTTGCTCCTGGGCTTGTGGTGGAACGTGCGCGCTGGGTTGCAGCCACTGCAGCGTTTACGCCAAGCCTTGTTGAAGCGTGACACCCAAACCCTGTCTCCCGTGACGTTGCCAGAAACGCCGCAAGAGGTGCAGCCTTTGCTGGATGCCCTGAATGATTTGCTGCAACGCTTGGCCCAGCGCCTGGACGCCGAACGTCGTTTCACGGCAGATGCCGCGCATGAGTTGCGCACCCCGATTGCTGCGATCCGTGCGCAGGCACAAGTCGCCTTGAATGCGGCAATGGATGACCCCGTTCGTCAGCAAGCCCTGCAAGACACTTTGACGGGGTGCGACCGAGCCTCGCGCGTGGTGGCGCAGTTGCTCACTTTGGCGCGTGTGGAAAGTCCGCAAGATGTGGTGGCAGAGCCTTTCCGCTTGGACCAGTTGGCCCAACACATCATGGCTGATCTGACCCCCGATGCGTTACGCCGTGGCCAGCATCTAGAGCTTGTTGCGACAGAAGCGCTACAGGTCAACGGGCAAAGCACACTCTGGCACATCCTGTTGCGCAACCTGATTGACAACGCACTGCGTTACAGCCCAGAGGGGGCTGTGGTGCGTATTCAGGCGACACGCTTGGATGGTGGGCACATCGAGGTCACGGTGCAAGACAGTGGCGCGGGTCTCTCGGCCGCAGATCAAGCTCGCTTGGGTGAGCGCTTTTTCAGAGTGCTCGGCACGTCTGCCACCGGCAGTGGATTGGGGTGGTCCATTGTTCGTCACATTGCCACCTTGCAGCACATCGATGTGCAAGTGGGTCAATCACCCGAGTTGGGCGGATTACAAGTGACCTTGCGTTACCCACATCCCTAGAGGTCTGGCTGCAAGCGCCAAGCAGAGCCTGAGACAATAAGCGCATGAACTTTCAACGATATTTGGTGCCGATTGGCACCGTGGGCCTTACCGCGTGGGCCTGGCAAAGCTGGGGCTGGATGGGCATTGCCATGGTCGTCACCGGCGGCGTGATGTGGCTGTTGCTCCACTTCACGCGTTTGGTGCAAATCATGAAGCGGGCCAGTGACCGGCCAATTGGCTTTGTCGACAGCGCGGTCATGCTCAATGCCAAGCTCAAAGCCGGTGTCAACTTGATGCACGTCATTGCCATGACGCGGGCCCTCGGCCAGTTAGAGACCGAGAAGGGCGCGCAACCCGAGG
>JACCDZ010136356.1_pt1 | contig 16923 bp, 17 predicted proteins | sample 7449551 | NCBI WGS metagenome assembly JACCDZ01 (sample SAMN15323452, study PRJNA562643) | freshwater metagenome | isolation source: river surface water | place: USA:Blue River Watershed | collected 2017-08-18 | reverse complement strand
GATGCGTACATCTCTGCGGTCAACCGCATGCCTATGCTCACCCCCGAGCAGGAGCAAGAGTTTGCGCGCAAACTGAAAAACGAAAACGACATCGAAGCCGCCAGTAAGTTGGTGCTCTCGCACCTGCGCGTGGTGGTTTCTGTGGCACGTCAGTACTTGGGCTACGGCCTACCCCATGCCGACCTGATTCAAGAAGGCAACATCGGTTTGATGAAAGCCGTCAAACGTTTCGACCCCGATCAGGGCGTGCGCTTGGTGAGCTACGCCATGCACTGGATCAAGGCTGAAATTCACGAGTACATCTTGAAGAACTGGCGCATGGTCAAGGTGGCCACCACCAAGGCACAACGCAAATTGTTTTTCAACTTGCGCTCCATGAAGCAAGGCCTCAAAGCCGAAGCCGATGAAGCCACGGGCACGCACCGCGACACCCTTACCTCTGCGCAAATTGACAGCATGGCCAAAGACCTGAATGTCAAACGCGAAGAAGTGATGGAGATGGAAACACGCATGTCAGGCGGCGATGTGCTGCTCGACCCTGCGCCGTCCGATGATGGCGAAGTGGCCTACGGTCCCATCGCGTACTTGGCCGATGCACACCACGAACCCACCGCCATGATTGAAGCGCACCAGCGCGACATGATGGCCAGCGATGGCATTGCCACTGCTTTGGCGTCCCTTGACGAACGCAGCCGCAGAATTGTGGAAGAGCGTTGGCTCAAAGTGAACGACGATGGCTCGGGTGGCATGACACTGCACGACTTGGCCGATGAGTTTGGCGTGAGTGCCGAGCGCATTCGCCAAATTGAAGTGGCGGCCATGAAGAAGATGAAGGCAGCTTTGACGGAATACGCTGAAGCTTAAACAGCTGCAATCAGCAGGTTAAAAAAAGAGGGCCTAGGCCCTCTTTTTTATTTCAGCAACCACTTGAAATCTTCGGCCAACACTTTGGCGCCAGAGCCATAACGGTTGAACAAACGAACACGGCCTTGCGTGTCAAACGCATAGCTACCCGCAGAGTGGTCCATGGTGTAACTGGTGGGTGTTTTGCCTTCTACCCGCTTGAAGTAAATCTTGAATTCTTTGGCAATGGCTGGCAATTGCTCTGGCGTGGGCCTGAGCGCCACAAAGCTGGGGTCAAAGTTTTCAACATAGGCCTTGAGCAATTCGGTGGTGTCACGCTCTGGATCAACCGTCACAAACACGGCTTGCAACTTGTCGCCATCCGCACCCAGCAAACGTTTCACATCGCTGAGTTCTTGCATGGTGGTGGGGCACACATCGGGGCATTGGGTGTAGCCAAAGAAGACCACCACAACCTTGCCTGCAAAATCTTTGAGGGTGCGTGCTTGACCGTTCTGATCGGTGAGGTTCAACTCTTTGGCGTAGTCTGCACCTGTGATGTCAACGCCATGGAAAGACATTTTTTGTTCATTGCAAGCACCCAAGCTTAGAACCAAAGCAAGGCTTGTCAGTAGTTTGGCAATCATGTTCATCTCTTAACGCTCCATCAACGACCAGGGGCTCGCGTGCAGCTGAGCATCCAAGTCAACACCATCATCAAAGCACCCGCACCACCCGTGTGCGCCACGGCTGCCAACAAAGGCCAATCCAACACCACATTGGACAAGCCTGTCAAAAATTGCAGCGCCAGCAAAGCAGCCAGCCAGCGCGACAAATCTTTTAAAACACCATTGCGCTTGAAAGACCACAGCATGAATGCGCCGTAAGTGAACACGACCAAGGCCATCAAGCGGTGCACCATGTGCACCGACTGCAAGGCTTCAAAAGGCAAATTCTGACCTGCTGCGTCAACACCTAGATGACGCCAAATTTGAAATGCAGCACCATTCCAAGCGGGCCACCATTGGCCATTGCAATCTGGAAAACCGGTGCAAGCCAACACAGCGTAATTGGTACTGACCCAAGCGCCCAAAGCAATTTGAATGACCAACAACACGGCTGCCAGCCACACCATGGCGCGCAAGCGCGCCGACATGACTTCGCGTTGCACAGATGGCACCCAAGCCACTTGCGCACTCAGCAGCACCAACAAACCAATTCCCCCCAGCAAGTGCAGTGTGACGATGGCGGGGAACAATTTCATGGTGACAGTCAATGCACCAAAGGCCCCTTGCATGCACACCCACACCAAAGTTAACCAAGCCCAGAAGGGGCGAACCTGCCAAGCGTCTTTTTCAGCCACATGGCCTTTGAATTTTTGCCAGGTGCTGACCACAGCCAAAACCAAGATCAAAAATCCCACCGACATGGCCAAATAGCGATGGATCATTTCAATCCACGCTTTGTTGTGCGTCACGGGACCCGTGGGCATGGCCGCCACGGCCGCATCAATGTGATCGTCGGCACCAATGGGGCTGGCATGGCCATAACACCCTGGCCAGTCGGGGCAGCCCAAACCAGAGTCGGTGAGGCGCGTGAACGAGCCAAACATCACCAGGTCAAAGGTGAGGAACAAGGTGAGCACCACCAAGGCGCGCATTTTTGAATTTACATTGCGACCTCGGTTTTTGTACAGGGTCAACAACAGTGGCACCACGGCAATGAAAAAACCCACACACAGCAAACGTGCGGTGGGACTCAGGTTGTACAGATCGACTTCGGTCATGGTGGGGGTGGATTCTGATTAATGCGGTGCACGCGGTTGCTTGAGCATTTGGCGCATGTCGTCCAAACCGATTTGACTTTCGGAAGCCACTTTCAATCGGGGTTGTGGTTTAAGGGCATGGCCATAGACCACTTCAAAGCTCAGTGCCAAGCGGCCGTCTTCATCAGGTTTGGCCAGGCTTAACAAAACTGAGTGAAGTTGTTTCAACCAAGCTTTGCCGCGCAAACCGCCAAATCGGCCCACGTGAAAATTGCGGCCCATGCTGCGCAAATCTTCCAGCAATTTGTCTGGGCTTGCATAAGTCAAAGTGATCTTTTCCATGTCCATCACGGGCTCGGCAAAGCCCGCATGAACCAACATGTCACCCCAATCGTGCATGTCGGTGAATTCATGCGCGGGCATGGGCCAACCCGCTTTCGCATAAGCCGCGCGCAACTCGATCAGGGTGTCGGGACCGAAACAAGAAAACATCACAAAGCCATTGACCGACAAGGCACGATGCCACTGCGCCAGCAAAGCTTCTGGCTGTGCGGCTTGGTGCAACAACATGTTGGCCCACACCAAGTCGATGCTGTGGTCTGCAAATTGGGTGGTTTGCAAACGTGATTCAAACCAAGCAGCAAAATGCCACCAGGGCTTTCGTGCCAACGCTTGCACTTGCATTGCTTCGCTGGGTCGTTGCGCTTTTAAAAAACCCTTTGCTTTGGGATAACGCTGTTTGAGCAAAGCCAAGGCATTCAGGCCTGCCCGCACGGGGTCCCAACACACCCAAGACTGCGGTTGCAAAGTGATGAAGGCCAAACGCTCTTCCATGCGGCGCGCCACTTCTTCGTGCAACCAAGGCGAACTGAGCGTGCGCGCTTGCTTGCCTTTGGCCAACGGCAGCATCGCCCAGCGACTTGCGGCGACGGGGTCTAGGCTGGGGGGGCGTTCTTGGGCCATGTGATTGTTAAAAAGAGCAGACAGCAGCGTTTGAAAATTTGCGCCATGCAGGGCAATGAAGGCCCCAAGGCAAGCCTGTGCAAGGGTCACAAGCGATGTCCAGAAGTATATTGGTTCGTGATTAACCTTCCCAGCCAATGTGCAATTTGCAAAGCTTGGCCTGCCATCCCCATTTGCCACGCCTGCGTCAGTGCATTTGGACGGCCCCAAAGACGTTGCTCACAATGCGCTTTGGCCCTTCCCGTCGCTTTCTGGAATGCCGTTCATACCGGCCCCAACCATGCCTCTCGGCAATGTTCCAGCTGCCGTCAATGCCCTCCCACGCTAGACGCCTGTTGGGCCGCCACTTCCTATGCTTGGCCGTGGACGCAACTGGTGGCGCAATTCAAATTTCAAAACGATCCGGCTTGGGCCCGCGCTTTGGCCTTGCTGATGCAAAGTGCCCCTGGGGTTGAAGATGTCTTAGACCAAGTCGATGTCATCCTGCCTATGCCTTTGTCTGCACAGCGATTGGCCGAGCGCGGGTTCAATCAGGCCTTGCTTTTGGCCAAAGCTTTGAACCCGCACAAAACCCAAGCTTTGACCTTGCTCAAGCTTAGGCACACAGCACGGCAAAGCAGCCTTAAAAGGTCTGAGCGACTTCTCAACTTGGCAGGTGCTTTGGCTGTATCGCCATTGCGCGCAGCGTCCCTCAGAGGGCAACACGTGCTGCTGGTGGACGATGTCATGACCAGCGGCGCCAGTCTCAACACGGCAGCGCAAGTCTTGAAGCAAGCAGGCGTTCAATCGGTGAAAGCTTTGGTGTTTGCGCGTACAGAAGTGTGAACGCCTGTTCAAGCTGCGCCAATTCCGAAGCACAATAGCGACTTATGTTTCACATTGTTTTAGTCGAGCCCGAAATCCCGCCCAACACAGGCAACGTCATTCGCTTGGCGGCCAACACGGGCTGTGCCTTACACCTTATTGAGCCCTTGGGTTTTTCGATGGAAGACAAGCACATGCGGCGCGCGGGCTTGGACTATCACGAGTACACACAGGTCAAGCGCCATGCCGACTGGGCCACTTTTTTGGCCACCGAAAAGCCCGATGCGGCGCGCATGTTTGCGCTCACCACCAAGGGCACGCGCTTTGTGCAAGACACGCAATTTCATGCGGGCGATTGGTTTGTGTTCGGCGCAGAAACTCGGGGCTTAGCGCCCGAGTTGCGCGAGAGTTTTGCGCCTGCCAACCGACTGAAACTGCCCATGCTCGAGGGCCAGCGCAGTCTCAATTTGTCCAACAGTGTGGCGGTGGTGGTGTACGAAGCTTGGCGCCAGAATGGCTTTCAAAGTTAAACGCCTTGGCGTTTAACTTCCTGCATCAAACGTAATAGCGTGCCAAAGATTCGGCAATGCAGCTGGGCTTCTCAGAGCCCTCACGCTCAATCTTCATTTCCCATGTGAACTGCATGCCGTTGCCATCAATGGCCACAGCATCAAGTAATTTCATGTGACCGCGCACCTTGCTGCCCACAGGCACAGGGGACGTGAAGCGCACTTTGTTCAAACCGTAGTTCACACCCATGCGCACATCTTCAATTTTGATGGCGCTTTGAGACAACTTGGGAATTAAAGACAGGGTTAAAAAACCGTGGGCAATGGGCGCACCAAAGGGGCCGGCCTTGGCTTTTTCCACATCAATGTGAATCCACTGATGATCGCCCGTGGCTTCGGCAAACATGTTGACTTGTTCTTGCGTGATCTCGGTCCATGGCGACACTGCCACCGTTTGGCCAACACAAGCTGCGAGTTCTTGGAGGGTTTGAAATGTTTTCATAGCCCGCACTCTAACCAGCTTTGTCTCAGAGATCAATCACCACATTGCCTAATTGACCTGCTTCAACGGCTTCATGCGCTTTCACAATTTGGTCCAACGTAAATCGGGCACCAATGGTGTGTTGTAACTGACCTCTGGCCAGCAATTCATTCAGGCGATTGACACACCATGTGCGATCTGCAGGCAGCAAGTCGTAGACCAAGAAAAATTTCAGACCAATCGAATTGAACAACAAGGGACGGAAGGTCAAAGGAATATCGCCCACCACGTTGGAGCCATAACCGATCAATTGGCCATGGGGCGCCAAGCCACCGGTGGTGACCCACTGAGATGCCGTGGCAAAGTCCATGTCGATGATGACATCAACTCCTCGTCCTTGGCTGAAGGCTTTCAAGCGCTCGACCACTGGCTCTGTTTTGTAAAAAATAGTTTCAACAGCACCCGCTGATTTGGCATGCGCGGCTTTTTCTTCGGAGCCCACAGTGCCAATGACCTGACCACCATAAAGCGTCACCATTTGCGTGACGTAATGCCCCACCGCAGAAGATGCGCCAGTGACCAAAACCTTTTTGCCACGCAAATTTTCGTCGCCTGCCAGATGCACTGCTTGCACAGCTGTCAAACCTGGAATTCCCATACAAGCACCGGCTGCAAAATCTGTGTTGTCGGGCAGCTTCACTGCTTGTACTTCAGGCAACACAATGGTTTCGGAGGCCGTGCCGTGCGGACGTTGCCACTGCGCATTCCAAATCCAAACGCGTTCACCCACTCGCTGCTTTGAAACGCCCTCACCCACAGCCTCAATCACACCAGCACCATCGCTGTGCGGCACCACCCACTGGTCGGTCAAGGGCCGTGCACGGCGCGACTTCACATCGGAAGGATTGACACCCGAGGTGGCCAAACGCACGCACACCTCACCTCTGCCCGGTGCTTTGAGTGGCAGTGACCCCACGACCATGACGTCTTGGGCTTCACCATTTTTTTCGTACCACGCTGCACGGGTTGAGAGGCTTGTTGTCATTTGAAAATCCTTAGACGCGTTCCAGAATCACGGCAATGCCCTGGCCCACGCCAATGCACATGGTGCACAGCGCATAGCGACCACCGGTGGCATGCAAACGGTTGACGGCGGTTGTGGCCAAACGAGCACCCGAGGCACCCAAAGGGTGACCCAAGGCAATGGCGCCGCCCCAAGCGTTCACACGCTCGTCGTCGTCTTTCAAACCCAACATGCGCAGCACGGCCAAACCTTGCGCTGCGAAGGCTTCGTTCAATTCAATGACATCGATTTGATCCAGGGTCAAACCTGTTTGCGCCAATACTTTCAAGGTGGCAGGTGCGGGGCCAATGCCCATCACGCGCGGTGCCACACCCGCAGTGGCCATGCCCACCACACGGGCTTTGGGTGTCAGGCTGTACTTGCCCGCCATGGTTTCGTTGGCCAGCAACAAGGCACATGAACCATCGTTGACGCCACTGGCATTGCCCGCTGTCACGGTGCCATCAGGGCGCACCACGCCTTTGAGCTTGGCCAAGGATTCGAGGCTGGTTTCGCGGGGATGCTCGTCAGTGTCCACGACGATGGCATCGCCCTTTTTCTGAGGAATGCTAACGGGCGTAATTTCACGCGCCAAGTGGCCAGCCTTTTGGGCGGCCACCGCTTTCATTTGGCTGGCCAAGGCCATGCGGTCTTGCGCTTCGCGCTCGATTTTGTAATCGGTGGCCACGTTTTCGGCGGTCTCGGGCATGGAGTCCACGCCATATTTTTCTTTCATCAATTTGTTGATGAAGCGCCAGCCGATGGTGGTGTCGTACACCGCATTGGCGCGGCTGAAAGCAGACTCTGCTTTGGGCATCACAAACGGTGCGCGGCTCATGCTTTCCACGCCGCCGGCAATCATCAAACCGGCTTCGCCGGATTTGATGGCACGTGAAGCAGAGCCCACGGCATCGAGGCCTGAACCACACAAACGGTTCAAAGTGGCACCTGGCACATCAATGGGCAAACCTGCCAGCAAACTGCTCATGTGCGCCACATTGCGATTGTCTTCACCGGCTTGGTTGGCGTTGCCGTACAACACGTCAGTCACAGCGGCCCAATCGACTTGGGGGTTGCGCGCCATCAGGGCACGAATGGGGATGGCACCCAAGTCATCGGTGCGAACGCTGGACAAGGCGCCGCCATAACGGCCGAAGGGTGTGCGGATGGCGTCACAAATGAAAGCTTGGGTGATGTTGGAACTCATGTTGGCTCTTTGAGGTTGGACTGAGGTTTTTAAGAATCATGCAATATAGTGCATGTTTGGACTAATTTCAAGTCGGAATTGACCCTAAGCTAAGCCCCCAATGTCCTTCGGAGACAATGTTGGCATGCTGATACAACCTTCCCAAGCCGATGTGCGCAGATTCTTCTGTGGCACCTATGCCAAAGCCCGTTCAGGCGCCACGCTAGAGCCCATTGAAATTCTGGCCAGCCAGTGGATTGACGAGCATCCTGAATACCACGCCGACTTCGCGGACGTTGATGCCGCCTTGGCCAGCATGTTGAACGTGGATCCCAACAAAGAGAATCCTTTTTTACATTTGTCCATGCACCTGTCCATCAGTGAGCAGTGCAGCATCGACCAGCCCCGAGGCATCCGTCAGGCGGTGGAACTGCTCACCCACAAAAGGAAATCCTTGCACGAGGCGCATCACGCCACCATGGAGTGCCTCGGCCGCATGATTTACGAAAGCCAGCGCTCGGGTCGCATGCCCGATGGTCAGGTTTACATTGACTGCGTGCAAAGACATGCCACCAAGGATTGATCTTCTGGATCGGCCGATTCGGTCACTGAAGCGACATTCAAGGTGGTGAACCCCCATTTTCAAACCGATGTTCTCGCGCACAATCAAAACAAGCTTAACCACTCCATCTAGTTCATTATGAAATTCCAAGGTACCGACAACTACGTTGCCACGCAAGATTTGAAATTGGCTGTGAATGCGGCCATCACCTTGAAGCGCCCTTTGCTTGTCAAAGGCGAACCCGGCACGGGCAAAACCATGTTGGCCGAGGAAGTGTCTGAAGCCTTGGGATTGAAACTCATTCAGTGGCACATCAAGTCCACGACCAAAGCGCAACAAGGCCTGTATGAGTACGACGCCGTCAGCCGTCTGCGCGACAGCCAGTTGGGCGATGAAAAAGTCAAGAACATCGAAAACTACATCATCAAGGGTGTGCTCTGGCAAGCCTTCACATCCGAAGAACCCGTGGCCATTTTGATTGACGAGATTGACAAGGCCGACATCGAGTTTCCCAACGACTTGCTGCGCGAAATCGATCGCATGGAGTTTTATTGCTACGAAACACGTCAGCTGATCAAAGCCAAAACACGTCCCTTGGTGTTCATCACCTCCAACAACGAAAAAGAATTGCCCGACGCTTTCTTGCGCCGCTGCTTCTTCCACTACATCAAGTTCCCTGAAGCCGACACCATGAAGCAAATTGTGGATGTGCACTTCCCCAATTTGAAAAAAGAATTGCTCACCGTTGCGTTGAAAAACTTCTACGACGTGCGCGGTTTGCCCGGCCTCAAAAAGAAACCTTCAACCAGCGAATTGCTCGACTGGCTCAAGCTGTTGGTGGCCGAAGACATTCCCTTGGAAGCTTTGCAAAGTGCTGATCAAAAGGTCAGCGTGCCACCACTGGTGGGTGCCTTGCTGAAGAACGAGCAAGACGTCAGCTTGTTTGAAAAGCTGGTGTTCATGAACCAACGCAACCGCTAAAACATGTCACGCAATTTGCTCGCTGAAGGTTTGTCAGACGCAGTCGGCTTTGTCGGCGGTGCGTTGTTGGGCTTTTGGGCTGGGCAGTTGCTGGGCTGGAATATTTTTGCAGCGGGTTATGGCAACGACAGCATTGGCGGCATTGTGTTGGTGGGCTTGGGCGGTGGCTTGGGTTTGCAATTGGCCAGGCGATGGCAAGCGCATCAAGCGGCCTCGCGATCAGATGAAGCAAACGATGCCTCAGGCAACAGCTCATCGAAAGACAAATGATGAGCACACCAAACGCATTCACGCAAACGGTTCACCTTCAAGGCAAACATGCTGAGTTGGTACCTTTGAACGCGTCGCACCATGACGATTTGGTCGAAGCCGTGAAGGATGGCGAGCTTTGGCGCCATTGGTACACCTTCATTCCCACGCCAGAAAAAATGGCCGATGAAATTGCGCGGCGCTTGAATTTACACAAGGAAGGCAGCTTGCTGCCCTTCACCGTGATGGTGAACGGCAAGGCTGTGGGCATGACCACCTACATGCACATCGATGCGGCCAACCTGCGTGTTGAGATTGGCTCCACGTGGTATCGCAAAAGTGTGCAACGCTCACCCGTCAACACCGAATGCAAACGCCTGCTGTTGGCCCATGCCTTTGAGCATCTTCGCTGCAATGCGGTTGAATTTAGAACGCATTTCTTCAACCAACAAAGCCGCCGCGCCATTGAGCGCTTGGGCGCCAAGTTGGATGGCGTCTTGCGCAACCATCAAATTAACCATCACCCCGATGCAGCAGGCGCCCTGCGTGACACCTGCGTCTACAGCATCTTGAACACCGAGTGGCCTTCAGTGAAAGCGCACTTGGATTACCAACTCAGTCGTTCGCGCGAGGCCTGAAGCATGCTGATCGATTTTTTCTACACCCTGCGTGCCGCCAAATTGCCGGTGTCTGTGCGCGAATACCTCAACGTTTTAGAAGCATTGCAAGCCAACGTGGTGGGCCCTGCTTCAGACGCCTGCAACATTGACGACTTCTACCACTTGAGTCGCACCATCATGGTGAAGGACGAGAAGCACTACGACAAATTTGACAAGGCCTTTGGCGCCTACTTCAAAGGCGTTGAGATGCTCACCGACTTCACCAAGGAAGTGCCCTTGGAATGGTTGCAAAAAATCTTAGAAAAAGAACTCACGCCCGAACAAAAAGCCGCCATTGAAAAGATGGGCTGGGACGAGTTGATGGAGACCTTGAAGAAGCGTCTCGAAGAACAAAAAGAACGCCACGAAGGTGGCAACAAATGGATTGGCACAGGCGGCACATCCCCCTTTGGCAATGGCGGTCAAAACCCTCAAGGCATTCGCATTGGCGGCAAAGGCGGTCAACGCAGCGCGGTCAAAGTGTGGGAACAACGCGCCTACCGCGATTACGATGACACCCAAGAACTGGGCACCCGCAACATCAAGGTGGCTTTGCGCCGTCTGCGCAAGTTTGCACGCGAAGGCTCTGTTGAAGAACTCGACTTACCAGACACCATTCGCTCAACCGCAGCCAATGCGGGCTACCTGGACATCAAGATGATTCCAGAGCGTCACAACAATGTGAAAGTTTTGTTGCTGATGGACGTGGGTGGCACCATGGACGATCACATTGCACGCGTGGAAGAATTGTTCTCGGCGGCCAAGGCCGAGTTCAAACACTTAGAGTTTTATTACTTCCACAACTGCGTGTACGACTTCATGTGGAAGAACAACAAGCGCCGCTATGCCGAAAAGTTCTCAACCTGGGACATCCTGCGCAAGTACAACAAAGATTACAAACTGATTTTTGTGGGGGACGCCACCATGAGCCCTTACGAAATTCTGCAGCGCGGTGGCAGCGTGGAATACAACAACGAAGAAGCCGGCGCCGAATGGTTGCAACGCCTCACGCACACCTTCCCCAAATTTGCTTGGATCAACCCCGAGCCGCAAGGTGTCTGGCAGTACCGCCAAAGCATTGCCGTGATTCAACAACTCATGAGCAACCGCATGTTCCCGCTCACCCTCAAAGGGTTGGAAGATGCGATGCGCATGATGAGCAAGTAATTTTTGAGTTCAATTTTCTTTTAGGAGCCACCATGGCCAAGGCATACATCATTGGGCAAGTGACCGTTCACAACCCAGAGGGTTACACCAAGTACTCGCAGCATGTGCCTGCCACATTGGCCCAATACGGCGGCAAATATTTAGTTCGGGGTGGTGACTGCACACAACTCGAAGGCACAGCGCAAGGCAATCGCCGCGTTGTGATTGAATTTGCAAGTCGAGAAGCGGCCCAAACTTGGTACAACAGTCCTGAATACCAAGCCATCTTGCCGCACCGGAAGGCCAATTCAGAAGGACATATTGCCCTTGTCGATGGATTTGAAGGCTAAAATTCAGCCTCCGCCGCCGTAGTTCAATGGATAGAACGAGTGCCTCCTAAGCGCTAGATACAGGTTCGATTCCTGTCGGAGGCACCAAGAAGAAGCTTAAGTTCTTCTCTTAAATCATCAGAACGCGCTCTTTCGTTAGCGCTGCGCTTTATTTGTGTCTTCACTGGATTTATGAAATCATGAAGCATCAAGTAATCGGGTTTTGAAACTCATTCTTACTTGGTCGTAACACCCAGATGCTGACCTGCTTGATCAACATTTAAGACCAGGACAAGCCCCAAGTTCAACCATCACTTAGAGCTTAAACATATTGATCACTGCAGAGTCTCGTCGATATGTTGACATTTTTGTAGTTACTTCATTTGGATTGAATACTTACACCCAATCATTGATAAGGTGTATCTCTTAAAAAATTTTTGTTTAAAAAGCACAAAATGGCAATTAAGTATGGCACAGCTGGCAATGACAATCCACTTCGTGGAACCTCCGGAAATGATTTCCTCTATGGCTTAGCCGGTGATGACAAAATCATCACAGATGATGGCGATGATTATGTTGAGGCTGGCGATGGGGACGATCAAGTCAACGGATACCCAGGACTCAATGGTGCTTACACATACTACTCAGCAAAAGGAACCCTCACTGTTTATGGTGGCAGTGGCAATGACTTTCTTGTTGGGGGCGAAGGCAATGACAAAATCTTTGGCGAATCTGGAGATGATTTAATTTATGGTCGTGGCGGAAATAACACACTCAATGGCGGTGATGGCGACGACAAGCTTTATGGCGATATAGGCAGTGATGTTCTAGAAGGCGGAGATGGAAATGACACTCTGGATGCTGATTCCGGTAATGACATCCTAAAGGGTGGTGACGGAAATGACCGACTTATTACGGGCGATGGGAATGACATTGCCTACGGTGGAAATGGAAACGATCAGATCAATGGGTACTCAACTGGCGCGCCCAATCACGCTTATAAATCATGGAGTGCCTCAGGCAATCTAAATCTTTACGGAGAAGCTGGTGATGATTTTATTGTTGGGGGAACTGGCGCCGACGTGATCTCTGGCGGTACAGGGAATGACGAAATATTCGCCGACGAAGGTAACGACACGGTCTATGGTGAAGAGGGAAACGACTACATCAATGCCGGAATAGGAAATGATTTTATTTACGGCGGGGCTGGAAACGACAGAATACTGAGCGGAGATGGCTCTGATTCAATCGAAGGTGGCACCGGTGATGATGAAATCAACTCTTTCATAGGATTGAACGGTCAAAGAACACTCTGGAGTTATGCTGGTAGCGTTAAAGCTCACGGCAATGATGGAAACGATGTTGTTACTGGAAGCAATGGCAATGATGAATTATTTGGAGATAACGGCAATGACAAATTGTTTGGCGATGATGGGAGTGACACACTAAACGGTGGTGCTGATGACGATGAACTCAATGGAGGCTTAGGAAATGATTTCCTAGACGGTGGGTCAGGCGTGAATGAGTTAATGGGTGGCTTGGGCAACGATACCTACTACGTTCGCAACAAGCAAGACTTTATTCAAGATACAGGTGGCATTGACACAGCGTATGTATCCGCTAGTTTTGTCAAAATACCAAGCAGTATTGAGAAAGTTATTTATACAGAAGGAGCGCAAGCATTGCCTTACTGGATAGATTCCCTTCTACCCGATGAGGCAGCGGGACTTAATTACAAAACGCTTCTACAAAACACAAACATATTCAATTATTCATTCCCGAAGGTTTTGCCAAGCTATGACAAAAGCAGTAAACACGCTGACGGCTTTCTTCCATTTACATCAGACCAAATAAGCAGAACAAAGGAAGCCCTGTCATACATTGCATCGGTAATCAATTTGCAATTTAGAGAAACTGGTGATGCAAATCAACTGAACACCATAAGTTTTGCAAACAATAACCAAACAGGAAGTGCTGGATACGCCCAGATGCCCGATGACACACCTGGTGGAAGTGATGTATTTCTTGATAAATCTTCTCGAACTACTTTAACTCTCAAGGATGGCCAATATCAAACTCTCACATTAATTCATGAAGTCGGTCATGCATTAGGACTTGAACACCCTTTCAGTGCTCCAAGCGCTGGTACTAACGTCATTGCCGACCCTCCTTATTTGAACAGTGTTGAAGACACAACAGCTTGGACGGTGATGTCTTATACCGATTCCCCAGCTCAATATTATTTACAGTACAGCCCCTTAGACATAGCTGCATTGCAGTACATGTATGGGCCCAGCACAACCTCCAGAACCGGTAATGACATTTACAAAATTTCGCAATCTGCACCGAACTTTATTTGGGATGGCGCGGGGTCAGACACCATAGACCTTTCTGGCATCAACCAAGGATCAACTGTCTACTTAACACCGGGCTATTGGGGATTCACTGGAAACGCCAAGGCAAGCAACATTACCACCGCAGGACAAATTACCGTCAATTTCGGAACTACGATCGAGAATTTAAATGGATCACCTTTCGCAGACAAACTTTTTGGCAACGAAGTTGCGAATGTAATGAATGGCGGTAATGGGAACGACTTGATAGAAGGATGGGATGGCAATGACACGCTAATTGGCGGACAAGGTGACGATCAACTAAATGGTGGAACGGGACTTGATGTTGTGCAGTTGAGTGGGAATTGGAGCAATTACGCCACTGCAAAAAATTCAAGCGCATTCGTTGCGACTGACAAGCGTAGTGGACAAGATGGCATTGATTCACTGATCAACATTGAACGTCTCAAATTTTTAGACAAGACATTGGCCATCGATCTGGATGGAAATGCCGGCATTACTGCAAAAGTAATTGGTGCTGTTTTGGGAAAAGATGCGGTTAAGAACCCAACAATTTTTGGGATAGGGTTAAGCTACGCCGACAAAGGATGGAGCTATTCTGAGTTGGGTGCCTTGGCATTGAATGCTGTAGGGGCAGTCAGTCATGATGCTATTGTTTCCGCCATTTGGAAGAACCTTGTTGGCTTTGACGCAACTCCGGAAGTCAAGGCCCCATTTATAAAAATGCTTCAAGACGGTTTAAAGCCTGGTGACTTTGTTGTAATGGCTTCAGAACATTTACTAAATGTCACCAATATTGGGTTGGTAGGGTTAGCACAAACAGGTATTGAGTATGTACCTGTATAGAAATGTTGTGCAAACTTTGCACTACCCCTCCCTACTGGCCTTTACGAGTAATCCAGGAACCCAAATTTTGTTAGCGGACCGCAATGAATAGGTGGAATCGGATATGACTTTGCAGAATCAAACTCATCAAGCTGTTCCAAAGCCCAATAAAACGACATGCGACTACTAAATGTCGGTATTGATGTCGGTACTTAAATTTATAAAAATGGAAAGTCCAACTATTTATTGGATTTCAAGACAATTTACGATTTCTATTGGACCCAAGCAGCAACTAACGCTGATGCTTGCCTGCATTCCAAGTTCTTTGCCCCGCAGTTTTGACTGCAATCTCATTGGGCACATCTTCTAAAGGTGTCGCCATGCTGTCATTCCATCTGTTGAGGAATCCAAACATGGCCACCACACCCAAAATCTCAACAATCTGACCATCTGTCCAATGCTGTTTCATGTGCTCAAAAAGTTCATTTGTGACGGCATTGGGCTGCGAAGCAGCAGCCAAAGCAAAATCAAGTGCCAGCTTTTCTTTTTCTGTGAACAGGGGGCTGGTTGAATACTGCCAAACATCTGCCAATTTTTCTTCAGAAACACCAAAGTTGTGAGCACCTAAGAGGGTGTGCGCTTGGCAATACAAACAACCTGAAGCCTGACTTGCAACATGGCCAATGAGGCGTCTAAAACCCAAATCAACTTCGCCTTCAGGGTCCATCACGGCAGCATTTAACTGGGCAAAGGCTTGAACCAGTTTAGGTTTGCGTTGCATGGTCAAAACGCTGTTCGGCGTAAAACCCAAAGTGCCTAGAAAAAAATCAAAGTAATTTTTTAGCGCAGGTGTGGTTTCGGGGGGCAATGGGTCGAGTCTGGACATTTGTCTGCAATTTTCAGCTGTCTAATTCAATTTTTCTGTCGCGTGCAAGCTTGGTCCAACGCTCAATGTCGGCCTTCATGTAAGCAGCAAAAGCATCTGGTGACAAAGGCATCAGTGCAACAGCTTCAGACGACAGTTTGTCCTTGAAGTCTTGCTGCGCCAAGACTTGGGCAAGTGCCTCACTGAGTGTTTTGACAATGCTTTGTGGCATGCCGGCAGGGCCGACAATGCCATACCACTGTTGCCCATCAAAGCCCTTGTAACCCAGCTCCTCAAAGGTTGGCACATCTTTGAGCAGTTCATGGCGCTTGGGCCCCGTCACAGCCAAGGGACGCATCCTGCCACTTCGAATGTGTGGCAACGCACCTGCCAAGCTAGGAAATAAAGCTTGCGTCTGTCCAGAAATTAAATCGACGTTGGCAGGCGCAACACCTCTGTAGGGAATGTGGATCATGAACAAGCCGGTCTGCTGCTTGAACAACTCTCCCACCAAGTGCGTTAAAGAACCAGCGCCAGCAGAGCCATAGGCAATTTTGCCAGGCTGCTTGCGGACGTATTCCACAAATGTTTTGACATCGTTGGCAGGCACGCCCGGATTGACGCACAACACATTGGGTGCAGTTCCAATCATGCCTACGGGCGTGAAGTCTTTAAGGGCATCGTAATTTAATTTACGCGTTGCGGGCGATGTGCCGTGTGTGGCCACATAGGCCTGTAACAAGGTGTAGCCATCAGGGTTGCTCTTGGCCACGTTTTGACACGCGATGGCACCACCGCCGCCAGAGACGTTTTCAATGATGATGCTTTGCCCCAAAACTTTGGTCAAACGCTCACAAGTGGCGCGGCCAATCATGTCGGCGCCGCCACCTGCAGCCACTGGCACCACATAGCGAATGGTCTTGTTGGGATAAATGCTTTGCGCATTGGACCATGGTGCCAAAGTTGATGCTGCCGTGGCCAAAAGCAATTGCCGTCTATTTTTTGAAATCATGTTTTTTGTCTCCGTCAACATCTTAGTCGGAACTCAAAAATCATGCCGCAAAACACTTATTTTTAAGTGACAAAACCTCTTGGTGCAGGTCTTGCGCCCAAGCCCTGCGATCGCGATCTTGAGCTGTCTGCATCTGGCCAAAATTGACAATGGCCTTTAAGCCTTGCGCATTCAAGGTTGACCACACAGACGCCAACAAGGTGTCATCGTCAATGTAGCGCGCAGCCATGCTGATCTGACCCGAAGCAGAATCTACAAACTGCAAAGCCATGGGTTGAATGGGGGCATCCGCTTCAATGGCCGACTGAATGAGGTTGGCATGGAAAG
>JACCDZ012004431.1_pt1 | contig 16939 bp, 19 predicted proteins | sample 7449551 | NCBI WGS metagenome assembly JACCDZ01 (sample SAMN15323452, study PRJNA562643) | freshwater metagenome | isolation source: river surface water | place: USA:Blue River Watershed | collected 2017-08-18 | reverse complement strand
TAAACTCATGAAAGCAGGAGATAAAGATGGCGCTAAAACAATCATGAAAGAGCTAGGAATTAAGGCACCTCGTGGTTTCATGCATAAGTTTGGAACTGGTCCAAGTGCTGACGCTCGTGCGAAATAATATTCTTTATTACTTTATGTAATCAATTATACATAGCTAATCTAGACAAATACTCACTTACAAAAGTGGGTATTTGTCTTTTTGAGATGTTATACTGTATTGCATATTATTTAGTTATATATTCTCTGTATTATGAAAAAGACTTCTGGAGGATTTGTATTGTTTCTAATTGTTGTGATTATCGGTGCTATAGCTGCTCTATACTTCCTGAAAGATGAAAAAGGCATGCGTTATATGGATAAGTTACTCAATCAAAAACAAGAAGTAATAAAGGAAGTTGAGGGGTATAAAGAGAAAATGAAGGCTCGTGACAATGAAATGAAAGAAAACTTGTAAAAAATAGATACTACATATCTTTAACTAGACTTATATTGAGTGGGTATGAAAGACAAGCTTGATGGCTTGTTTTTTGGTATACTATTTCTATCATTTAATAGTAACCAATTTAATAAATGAATTATTACCTCAATGTACTGAAAAGCTATGCTGTTTTTACAGGACGTGCACGACGATCTGAATACTGGTTTTTTGTATTATTTAACCTTATTATTGCTTTTGTTCTTGGTCTTATCGATGGGCTATTGAACTTGAGCATAGGTAAAAATACCGGAGTACTCGGCACTATCTACTCGCTTGCAGTCTTTATTCCAAGTGTTGCAGTTATGGTGCGTCGTCTTCACGATACAAACCGTTCTGGCTGGTGGATATGTATCGGTCTTATCCCAATCGTAGGTGCAATAGTACTCATTGTATTTGCGGTACAAGATAGTACACCTGGTGAAAATAAATATGGTCAAAACCCAAAATCTGTATCGGCCACAACATCTTCGGGGAGTGAGCCAGTGAAAGACACTGTTACTGTTGAAACACCTGTTGCGACTGTACCTGAAGTAAAACCTGAGTCAATTGTATCTGCTCCTGAAGCACAGGATTCAAATAACACACAATCATTAGGTTAGGTACAATGAAATTGAAGGGGTATATCCGATATACTTCAAGGGCTTATCTCTATTGTCCAATAAGAGATAAGTTTTTGTTTACTCGAGGTATATTGCCACCATTTGGTTTTCATATCCCAGGAGGAGGTATTGACGAAGACGAAGGCATTGTCGATGCATTGAGGCGTGAGTTGTATGAAGAGCTCGCTATTACGAGCGATGATATAGTTGCGATTACATATTTGTATACCGAAGAACATTTTGTGTATGGGATACCACATATATCGCATATACATTTTGTGGTACTCAATGATCAGTCGTGCTCTATACCAAAAAAATTAAGCTGGGAGGTGCCAGGGTATATCTGGAGAGATTTGTCAGAGTATGAGCGAAATAAAGTGTATACAAGTACACTACCATTACCATATTCTGGTATACTTAAAAGTATGAAAAGAAACATTGGTCAAAAAGATAGATGGGCTCGGGCCATCATAGCACTCATACTCGCAACTGTAGTATTTTTAAAATTATCAGGTATCTGGATGATTATTGGTGGACTGATTTCGGTCTTTATAATGTACCAGGCTATATCAGGATGGTGTTTACTCTATCAGCTTATCGGTAAAAATACTTGTTCAATAGATAGCAAATAAACAGAGTATGAAGATATCGTTATATAGAATTCTAGATAAGGCTAAATATGCATACTATATGTCTATCAGTCTATTGGTAGTTGGTATACATACAGCTTCAGCACATGTTGCATATGTTGTCCCTGAAGAAAAGATGCACTCTGTAATGGGAGAAGATTGGGGGATGCTGACTAATGCGCTTATTGACCCAAGATATTCTCTTATAATGATTTTTACAGCAGTCTGTGCACTGATTCTTGCTGGAGTACTTCCACGGATTTCTTTGTTTAAGAAGGCATCTCTGCATGTTGTCACTCGTCTTCAAACATACCATGAATTTATTCCTTGGATTATTCGTATTGCTGTTGGGATAGCATTGCTTGGAGCAGGTACTACCAGTGTTCTTATTTCACCTTCACTTCCTGATATGCCACAATTTGCAGTGCTGCAGATTTCTCTCGGTTTCTTATTTTTGCTCGGCTTTCTGCTTGTACCAATCACGATTGCTGCGATAGTATTGTATATTATCGCGCTGACTACTGACGTGTATCTTATTGGTAATATCGAGCTACTCGCATTACTTATTGGCTTTCTTGTTTTTCATAGTTATAGGCCTGGCCTTGATGATATTTTTAATTTTCAATTATTTAAACGTATACATTTTTCAAGACAGTGGCTTGCACTGATTTTAAGAATTGGGATAGGTGTAGCAATGATTTTCTTGGCGATATACGAAAAGATATTAAATCCTCATATGTCAGCAGAAGTTGTGTCTATGTATAATCTGACATCTATTGTTCCTGTTAGTGCATCTATGTGGGTACTTGGTGCAGGTATAGTTGAATTCGCAGTCGGGTTGTTTTTATTGATCGGTTTCTATACACGTACAACTGCATTTATTGCATTTATTGTCCTTTCAACAACATTTTTCTTTTTTAAAGAGTCGGTCACAGCTCACATAACTCTATTTGCACTATTATCTATTTTACTTATTGAAGGAGGGGGGGAGTGGAGTGTTGATAGATGGTTACATAAGATTGAAAAAGTAGTATTCGTCATTGTACGCAATAAGCTGGGACAATACTTACTCATACGCCATGACACTGAACCGTATAAAGGTGAATGGTCTTTTATTGCAGGTACAGGTGGTCTCAGAGAACAGAAAGATAAAAACGATATCGTCTCAGCTGCGCAGTCTGAATTGATATGGGATCTCGGGAAAAGAATTGAAGGTGTTACTTGTATATATTCTGATGAGCATAAACATATCTGTGAGGTAGTGGCAAATAAAGTTGAGGCTGATGGTCATGCACTTGAAATCAAGTGGTGCAGCCATAACCAAGTAAGAGCAGAATTGGCTGCATTCAATAATTACGAGATATTTGATATATATCAAAAGCACACCTCCATCAAATCATAATCAGATAGTGTTTATTTGTTGAGTTTCCAAAATTCACCCCAATCTTTCAAGAAATCTGAACTGCTCCACAGTTTATCGTGTCCTACTCCGGTGATAATTTTTGTACCGTTATTTTCACAGATTTGCCATTCTGGAATATTGTGAATATCAGTGCGATCTCCGCCTTTTGTAAAAATATGTGGTTTAAGTTGTTTGAGTGCAACACAAACAGTCTGATCATTTTCAATTTCAAAAGGGATGATATAGTCGACACCTTTCATAAAAGATAGAATCTGGCAGCGTGTTTTTATATCCATAAACCCTTTACCTTTTTTGTTTTTGAGAAATGTGTCGCCATTTACAATCACAACTACTGTATCTCCATATTGTTTTGATTCTAAGATACATGAGAGGTGGCCTGGGTGTACCGGGTCAAACCCTCCTGAGGTGGCGACAATGATACCGAGATCTTGGTCTGTACCAGCTTTTGATGTACGAAGAATGTTAAAATCTTCAATACTGATAATGGGCGCAAGTGATTCTTGATTCATGATATTATATCGTTAATGCAAACAATTATGACAAATAAAAAGAGGGTTGTAATCTGGAGTATTGGGGCAATATGTGTGGTGGTGGGTACTGTCTATATGTATCCACTCATTGCACCATTATTCGTCTCAAAAGTGGTACATGAGTCACCTCTTGTGTCTACTGTTTCAATCTCAGGCGATATGCAAGTTGTTGGTACCGAATCACTGCCACAACCTATGTGGAAAGGGGGCTTTGTAGGGTTTGATACATTGCACAATGGTACCGGTACAGCACATATTACACAAACACCGACAGGTAGATATATTTTGAGGTTTGAATCAGATTTTAAGGTAACAAATGGCCCAGATCTCTATGTTGGATTTGGTAAAGATGGAAAATATATCGAAGGCTCAGAAATAGCAATCCTGAAAGGTAATATTGGTTCACAGAATTATGAAATAAACAGAGCTTTTGATATCTCAAATCAAAACGAAGTCTGGATTTGGTGTAAAAGATTTTCTGAACCTTTTGCTCGTGCGGCACTAAAGTAAATGCATGACATAAAAACACATCCATTTTCTGGATGTGTTTTTATGTATTTGAAGTAGGTTATTGACATTATATCTTGTCGATAAACTCATTTACATCGGCAATAGTTTTGAGGGGGATAGTGATAAGGAAAGCGGTTCCTTTTCCTACCTCTGATTCAAAGCTTATTTTGCCACGATGCGCTTTCACATACTGGGCACAAGTAAATAATCCAATACCGCTCCCAGAACTAAGGGTCTTTCGAGCATTTGAAGCTCTGAAAAACTCGCTAAAGATTTTTTCTTTTTCCTCTTGTGGAATACCTATGCCAGTGTCACGTACATTAATAACAAGGTCCGTGTCGGTATTTGAAGCTTCGACATGGATTTTTTTTGTCTCAAGTACAGTATACTGCATAGCATTTTCAAGTAGATTTTCAAGAATGATACGTAGGCGTAATGTATCAACTTCTACTTTACGATTACTTTCAAGATTGATATTTGCGGTAAGTGCAATGTGTTTACGTTCTGCACCAAGTTTGTATTTTTCGACAATCTCTTTAAACATATCTCCAACCACTTTGAGTTCTTTCACTTCAAGTGCAATGGCAAGTTTGCCAATATCCAAGAGGCTAATATCGAGGAGATTTACAGAGTGCATAACTGTAGTGCGAATCGATTTAATCACACCTTGAAGCATTTCGGTGTCTTCAGAAGAAATGGCTTCTTTGTATTTCTTTAACACCATTTCAAGTGCCCATCCAGTAGAAGTAAGACCGGTCCGCATTTCATGTGTAATGAGCGCCACGGTCTCATTTCTAATCTTTGTATTTTTTTGAAGTACCATTTCTTCTTGGTGTTCAACAAGAGCAATGCTTACCAATACACAAAGCGCTATAGAAGTAATAATTACTGCAATACATGATTCATCGTGGTTAAGCCAAGAGATATCCGAATGAATTAACATATATCCTGCAATCGCACCAGCAATACCGCTAATGGTATAAGTGAGTATCTTGTCAGTCAGTGATTTCATGCAGGTAGATTAGTTTGTAGTAGGGGTAGGTATTGAAGGGGTGGTTGCTTGAGTCTCTGTTTTTTCTTTTTGCATACGCCTGATGGAAGTGAGGATGAGTACAGGTGCAAGAAATTGGAATATGGCACTTGTAAACATTGCACCTCCAAGCATTGCCGCATTTGATACAACACAACAACTCACTACCCCAGCACCACCTGTGAGAGCTTTAGTTCTCTTTGATTGTTCGATAGAACCAAGAGCAAAGAGGATAATTGATCCACCGACTATGAGTCCGTTCGTGACGATATCATACCAGAGAATAAAGTGCATGAGTGCATGCTGTCTTGATTCAGTCATCATAAACCAGCCAAACAAAGACAATGCAACTAAAAGAATGATAAGAAATGCCGTCCTTCTCGTTTTTTCAGATGTTTTACTGAAAGGGAACTTAAGCATATATGCAGATCCGATAAATACCGCGAGTGCAGCGATATTGCTATACACAATGTTCATTGTCCACATTTCAACTCCCATGAAGAACATGCTTATTGATTGGTATACCAAAAAAGCAAATAAAGCAGTTATTAATTCATTTTTCTCTTGTCTGAAAGGTTTCCAAATTGCAATTGCGCAGATAAGATAAAAGACCCCGGTCACTAACATTAAGAGTGTTCCAAAAGGAACTCCAAATATTTCTGGGCCCATATCCATCATCATCATGTCGTGTTCCATAAATAAATTGTAAAAATAAGTATTGATAATGTAGTAAGCACTTTAATTATATCTAGCCACGGAGTGCCGGCAATGGGGAGTACAAAATATCTGTGCATAGGGAAAGGCTTGGCAGACATGATGTAGGTAGATATAATGATGGCTATGGAACCAAATTCTAAAACAATATATGTAGTGGAAGACGATGTCTTTTTAGGAAAAGTCATATCAGAGCAATTAAGAGAAGTACACCTCAATGCCACTCAATTTACTTCAGGCAAAGACGCACTCGAAGCAGTGATAAAGAAAAATCCTGATCTACTATTACTCGATATCTTTCTTCCAGATATGAATGGTCTAGATGTACTCCAAGAGATAAGATCTCATGATGAAATGAAACAATTACCTGTTATTGTGGTAAGTAATACCGATGAAGCAGCTGACAGGCTTCGCGCTACAGAGCTAGGAGCTTTGTTTATGATAAAAGCCGCATCTAGTCCAGACGAAATTATTGGACAAGTAAAACAAGTGCTTGCGATTGCGTAATTGTATATACTAGATATTTTCTTTAATCTATAGGGGGCTAGTCTGATTGCGGACTAAGGTAATAGGGTCGGTGTTTTTGGTATAGTTGGTATTCTTCCAGATGGAGAATCACTTCCTGGCACTGTCTTTAGCCGTGGGTTTACTTCTATGGTTTCTTTTGGTTTTGTATCAAGAAAAGACTGGCTCATCATAAAGATAAAAAATGAAAGTATTAAGAAAGCGATCAAAAAACCAATATATGTAAGTGGTTTTTTAACGGTATAGTCTCTGCTCTTTTTATACGCATTACTTGATTTAAGTGTTGGGTCAAATATGTCTACCATGATGTGAATTATAACATGTTCAATGTATGTATGTATGATAAAATATATAAGTTAAGATTTAATTTATTCCTATATCATCATGCGTATTAATTCCCGCACACTTTTATTTATCAGTATTGCCTCGGTACTTTTTTTTACTTCTCTGATTCTTCCGACTTTTGCTCAAGCTGCAGGTCCACTTGGAGATGAGGTACTGTACTATGATTTCGAAGGTACAACTGGGACATCTACAAACGGCGGAAGTGCCGGTGCTGCAAACGACGGTACTTTCGTAGGAAATGCATCTACCACAAATACAATATTTAAATTTGGATCTCGATCGGGTTCATTTGGTGAAACAGGGGATTATCTCCGTACTTGGTATGGTAGTGGCACAAACCCAACAAGCCAGTCTCTCTCAGTAAGTATGTGGGTGTATAAAAAGGAGGCTTCAGCAGGGTGTAATACAGGAGACGATGATCACTTCTTTGGAGTAAGTGGGCCACAAGCAAACACACGATTCTATCTCCGTTGTACAAATAACTTCTGGAATATGAGATTTGGTGCATCTGCTGCTACGAGTACACCTACATCGATCGTACATCAGACATGGACACATCTTGCACTTGTCTTTGATGCTGCAAATGATCTTCCTAAACTATATGTCGATGGTGTGCTCCGAGCCACATCTCCAATTGTTGCTTCATTTGTCCTCGGTGACAACTTCTTTGTCGGTAACTTCAATGACCGTGTCAACAATACCTTCAATGAAGGTAGTAATATGAATATCGATGATTTTGCATTATATACAAGACCATTGACTACTGGTGAAATCACTACTTTGTACAATCTAGGGGTTTCTTTGTCCGCACCTACGATTGCTACTTCTTCTGCATATAGTACAAAAGTCTATCTTGGGTGGAATGCAGTCGGCGGTGCAGTAAATGATTATCTACTCGAATACAAACTTTCGGCAGATTCAACTTGGACAGCATTTGCAGACGGTGTATCCACTTCAACTTTTGCAACAGTAACAGGACTCACAAACGGTCAATCATATGATTTCCGTGTTGCGGCAGCGAACTTCTCAAGTACTAGTGCCTCATCTACACCAGTAACTGTGGTTCCAAATAATCGGATTGCTTTTGTAAGTCCTACACCTACTGAAGCTTCTTATAATTCATCACCAATTTCTGTCTCAGCATCTTCTTCTGGTATGACAGCATCTTCAACTCACACTCTTCGACTTGAGACATCAGTTGGTTCACTTATATCGGAGATCAGCACTACAACTCGATATGGTAATTTTAATTTATCTCAGCTTACACCAGTAGTTGAAAATGTAGACCTTTCTCTTACTGCAAACTCATCTGGTATTGCATATGCACCGGGTTCAAATACATTGTTTGTCGTACACAATGTCGGTGCTGGATTAGATACCACTATCGATGAAATCACAACTTCCGGGTCACTTGTACGAAGTATAACTTGTACAGCTTGCGGTGATATCGAAGGTATTGCAAGGACAAATACAGTTGCAGATGGCACAGGGTCATACATTCATTCATTTACGATTTCAACTGAAAATAATACCGCCAATGCAGAAGTGTTCAGAATAACAATTAGCTCAAGTACAACTGCGGTAAATACATCTGATGTTTATTCGACAGGTATTTCACATTCAGCAAATGGTGGCCTTGAAGGTATCGCATATAATTCTTCTACAGATACGTATTATCTTGCACGAGAGCTTTCAACACCTACTTTGTATGAGTATAAGTTGGGTGGAACAGCAACACCGATTTGTACAAACCTTTCACTTGGCGCAGGAGTGACAGATTTCTCAGATCTTACATATGTAAATAATACATTGTTCGTACTTTCAGAAAATACAAATCCAAGTAAATTGATTCCAATAAATATCACAAGTACAAGTACATGTACATTGGTAGATAGCAATGGAAACGGAACTGCAAGTAGCAGTGACACTGGAGACTGGCTTATGAATATTCCAGTAGGTGGAACTGATCAAGCTGAAGGTGTGACTTGGGATGATACAGGAGACTATCTCTATGCCCTCGGTGAAGCTGATTTCTTGGCAAAATACCGAACCACATCATTTACCACTAGAGGTACATTTAGCGGATTAGCAGCAGGTGCATATGTGCTCAAGTCTACGTTTACTGATCAAAGCGGTATAACTGAAACGGCATCTCAAAGATCATTCAATATCGGCACTCCGGATACTACAGCGCCAATTATCAGCTCTATAGTTGCAACTCCAAGTGTGACATCGGTGACAATCCAGTGGAATACAAATGAGGCTGCTTCATCTTCAGTGGCGTATGGTCTCACGACTTCATATGGCACAGTGGCCACATCTACAGATACTACTACAACCCATACAGTCACAATAACTGGTTTAACTGCAAATACTGCATATAACTTCAATGTATATGCAAGAGATGCAGCTGGAAATATTGCTACATCGTCAAATCAGACATTTACAACTACTGCTTCGCCGTCATCATCTAGTGGTTCATCTGGCACAGCAACAGTAGTACCTGGTGCACTGTCGGCAGTTTCTGGATTTAGTTCTTGGTCTCAAACGCCAAATGGTATTAATCAAGGCAACAATCAAGTTCAAAATAATCCTAATAACCCGTCACCAAAAGACTTGATTACAAAAGATTTGGTATACCGTATGGCAGATCAGCAAGTGAAGCTATTGCAACAAATTCTCAATAAAAATAAGAGTACAGTGCTTGCGGCAACTGGTATTGGTTCTTCAGGAAAAGAAACATCGTACTTTGGACCTGCTACATTGAAAGCCGTTCAGAAATTCCAATTATTGAATGCAATAGTCTCTTCTCCAAAAGAAAATGGATATGGTCGAGTAGGACCTAAAACAAGGGCTGTCTTAAATGCAATCGACTTATAATACAAACAATACGGAAAGAGGCTCGACATTGATCTATGCAATGATGATCATTGCCTTTTTTCTTATCGCTTATGCGGCATACTTTTTTGCTACACTCAAACCTACAAATCCATACGATTTAAGGGACAAATATGAACAATTATATATAGGTGATCAAAATGATGTAAATCAAAGTGATTTTAATTATGAACAAGATCTATATGGTCAATTTGGAAATAGGGTAGAACAGTCTGGTACGAGTGATAAGGCAGATGGGTCTGTATCACGATATATCGGTGAGTCGATACCTGTGCCACCACAAGTGCAATTGCAAGGCAATACAGTGCAGACAAGTACTGATTCAAAAACAGATATTCTTCAAAATCAGAGCCAGAACCAAAACCAAAGCGGCCGGATAAATCAGGAAGTGAATCAGGAAAAAATAAATAACGATACACCTATCATTGCTGGTACGACTATGCTCGATAGTGTATATACTTCAAAAATTAATCCACGCATTACATTTCCAATTCCGGTAGACACAAAGGTAAAAGAAGTAAGTGTAGATACAAATGATGATACTGGCAATACCTCTACAAAAAAAAGAGGGCAGTTGTTTACATTTTCAATTAAAGAAAAAGATGTAACGATTTCAACTGAAAAGGTGGCGGCTGGTTGCTTTAATCCACTTATATCATTTGCTATACCATCTGGCTTAGGTGTTGATTATAGGATTTTATATACACAAAAAGAGGTGACGTTATCAAATACATATCGAGCAATCATAGGTACAGAAGAATACGGTACATATAAAGGCATAGCAGGCTATAGAGGTACGTCTTGTGTTCAATCCGCTGTGCCGACAAAAATTGATATACGTAGTGCTGGTTGGAAAAAGGCTGAACAACAAGAGGCTTTGAAGATGATTGAGGAATTATTGTCGAAGATGACAGTGTAGATACATGTCTGCAAGTGTGCTATTTGGCCTTTATTTATGTTTTTAAAATAAAGAAAGGGAAGTGTTATGAAGGAATGAGAAACCTTGACTATTATATATATAGTGGTATAATATATGTATGATATTACAACAAACAACAAAAACAGCTACATATTCGCTTTTTAGCCTTATTTTTACTGTTATTATTGGCTTTGGAGTAATGTTTTTCTCTCCAGAAGAGGCTTATGCGGCTGATACAACATATTATGTTCCCATGCAGGGATACTACCTAGGTCAAAATGGTCTTCCGATTGGCATGAACTGGGTTTGTTCAAACGGAAGTTGTATGCCATCTACAGCATATGATTCTGCAAATAGTCTCGGGGTAAATACTGGGATGACAAACCCGTACTACGCAAACTGTACATCTGAATACTGTAAATATTATGGAAGTAATTATCCATATAAGTCATATATACCAAATATAAAAACCAATGCAGTATATGCAGATGGAACAGTTGGTCCTACGAATAAACAATATGAATATGTGAGTTATCCATATCAGACGTATGTCCCATATGTAAAAAACGCAAATGGAAAATATGATCTTGGAACAGCGAAAAATATTCCATACTATTCTTTTAATCCAGATGGAACACTTGCAAATGGCGGCGGACTCGCAACATATTCTGCAGGAAAAAATGGATTTATTCCAACAGTAAATACTTCAGGTACACTATATGGGGTAAATGGAGGATTTATCATGACAGGAAACTAAATCGAAAATAATTCGAGAATCGAGACTTGTACAGGTGTGATTATATTGAATAAAATAGCTGCACCAAACAAGCGAATATACAATAACAAAAGCCTTTATCAACTTCTGGTAAGGGCTTTTGTCGTTTATAATGAGCATATGAATAATAATATGTCACCATGGCTCTACCAGCTCATTCACAAAAGACCGATAGATACATTGCATTCAGATATCAAGACTGATATATCGGTACTTGGAGCTGGGATCGCGGGGGTCATGACGGCATATTTTCTTCTCAAGGAAACTGATAAACAGGTTGTGCTTATCGATGCAGGGAAAGTTGCGCATGGTGCAACTGGACACAATGCCGGTCAGCTCGTCGGTGAATTTGAAAGAGAGTTACACGATATCGCAGAAGAATTCGGAGTAGAAAAAGCGGTGCATGCAGAAAAACTGATCAATGGTGCTTGGATTTTAATTGAAGAAATTGTAAGTGAAGCTCGGCTGACCACTCCATATTCGACCTTCTTGGGCTACAATGGGTATCAAAGTATCGGACGTGTTATCGATGAGCTCAAAAACAATGCATTGCGACAAGAAGCAGGTGAGCCGATTCATCAGATTTTTATAGCCGAAGATGCACTTGGCTTAAGTGAAATACCTGCTATGTATACTGGGCTGTACAATGTCATCCCTCGACGAGATATTTTGAATCTACTAGAGACTGAAGATATGGGCTATGTTGCAGCCATGTCTCTTAGAAAAGGTTGTATCAATGGAGCTATGTTATGCGAAGAAATAGTAGGGTATCTTATTGCCCAGTACCCAGGACGTTTTTTATTGGCAGAACATGCCCCGATTGCTGAAGTGATTCTCGGTGAAGGCACTGTTGAGCTTAAAGGTGATGAGTATACTGTGCAAGCTGAAAAGGTGGTTTTATGTACAAATGGGTTTTCAAGATTTAAGATCACCAATACTGTTGGTGTAGATATTGATACATTATTTCATCATCAGATCCACGGGTTTATGGGGTATATGGCTGGATATTTTACTGAGCTCGATCAACAGCCAAATGCACTCGCATACTATAGTGAGCGTTCAAAAAAAGGAAAACATTATGTGCATAATAAAGGGGATTATTATGATGATCCGTATTTCTACCTCACTCGTCGGCCATATGAAGTAGAGAAAAATGAAATCCATAATCTGGTTTGTATCGGTGGACCTGAGGTATATCTGCATGATACATCTGTATATGATCCGCATGGGGCATATGATAAAAAGATGGCAGATGAAATGGATGCTTTTTTAAAGAAGACATACCGACATGTTCCTCAGGAAAATCTACAATTTAAATTTACATGGCATGGACTTATGGGCTTTACTCCAAATGGAATTCGTATGATTGGAGTCGAACCGCTTAATCCGGTGCTTATGTATAATTTGGGTTGCAATGGGGTAGGGATACTCGCAAGTATTTATGGTGCATCTCGGATTGCAGATCTGGTAAATGAGAAGGATGTGTCTCCTACCATCTTTGACCCTAAGCGATGTGGAGATAAAGCTTGTTAACATGTGGTAAGATATAAACTATGTTTGATTGGATGATTGATTTTATCGTGCAACTTACTCCGATTGCCAACTCACTTGGGGGATATATGTACTTGATTGTGCTCCTTGTAGCGGTCTTGGAGTCTACTCCTGTAATCGGGACATTTACTCCTGGGACACTTGTCCTACTCTTTTTTGGTTTCCTGGTATCTTTGACTCAGATTGACCTTATTCCTTGTATCCTTGTTGCAACTATAGGCGCAATACTTGGTGATTGTATTGCATATGTTATCGGGAGGTATGGAAGTAAGTTTTTTAAAGAAAATAAAAAATTCTTGAAACTCTCACACCTCGACGCAGGGAAGGCGTTTTTTTTAAAGCATGGAGGTAAGAGTGTGATTATAGGGCGATTTATTGGTCCAATTCGACCTGTGGTACCTATGGTGGCAGGATTAGTGCATCTCTCAATGCGCAGGTTTATCCCACTCAATTTCATAGGGGCCTTAGTTTGGACAACAACAATTATCTCTACTGGTGCATATGTAGGTAAGGAATGGCAATCTGCTGAACATATACTATCGATTATAGGATTGGTATTAGGAATCGTCGGTATTGCATATGTGGGTAAATGGTTTATCACTCAGAGAATGGATACAAAAGTAGGGTAAGTTTTTTAGCTTGATGTCCATATATCTTTTTTGCATATGAGCAGTATATCTGCAGTGAGATGAAATATATTGAAAGTATGAATTGATATTTTTTTAATATCAAATATGTAGAGTATCGGCATGGTCATACCAATTGTTATTTTCTTTTGTATTGCATTGCTAGTGAATCTATCACATATCTCAAGTTCGCTTTTTCTAGTGCAACAGTACCAAAGAGAAATCGATAAAAAGTTTATGATTGATATGGATATGTTGCGCTGTGTGCGCGTACTTGAGAGATCAATATGGCAACAGGGTTATGCATATATAGATAAGATATATACAAATAGTGAGAGTGTATCTTTGTATTCATTACTAAATACATATAGCTGCATCTTTACTGTCGAATCAGTCGCTCTTGAACTTATGGGTGAAAAAGAATATATATTTGAAGTTCTACTCAAGTCTCAAGGTGGTCTAGATACAAAACAAAGTATCGGTGAAAGCGGTGGAGAGATAGGTATTGGATCGGGAGAGATTGTAAGTATACCTCGGTATATTGTACATGTTGTGGTAACTACTGGAGATGAATTTTATATCAAGCGCATCTTTATCAAAACCTAATCAAGGATGCTTACACTTACACTGTGCGATATTTCGTGCGATTAATAGTAAATAATATGGTTTCTATAATATATGCAAAGCAAAGATACTTTGATTAAAAAAGGTGGGCAAGTAAAAGTAAAGGACACCTTGTCCAAGGGTTTTACTTTGATTGAGATTTTGGTAGTGATTGGTATTTTGGCGATTTTGGCTACACTTGTACTTGTTGCTGTTAATCCTGCAAAGCAGTTTAAGACAGCAAGAGATACTAAGCGTGCAGCAGATGTAGCTACAATCCTTAGCGCCATAGGGCAAAATATGGCAGATCATGGAGGTGTATTTCGTTGTGGAGACGATGGTCTCTTTGAACTCCCAGCAAGTAGTACAGGTATAAGTAGTGATACTGATATGTATGATTTAGCACCATGTTTGGTACCGGTCTACATCTCAGCACTTCCAATTGATCCAGGGCATATCTCTGCTCGATGGATAAATGAGCATGATTACTTCACAGGGTATTCAGTCGGTGTAGATAGTCTTGGGCGTGTGACGGTTTCTGCTTTAGGAGAAAATACCGAGACTGCGATTATCTCAGCGACTCGGTAGTGATATGTATTGGTGGTTAATTGTCTGCTGGAATGGTGTATGATATATCCTATCGATATATCAATATGAAATCATTAGATACAATATCTGCAAAGCAGGACGAAGTGGTGCGAGAAATGAAAAAGTACATAGAGCCAGGACGAGCTCATGTGCTTTCTTCGTTTTTTAAAACTGGAAAAGGCCAATATGGAGAAGGGGATAAGTTTATTGGTGTGACGGTGCCGAATACGCGTCTTGTGGCCAAAAAGTATATCGATATGGATCTTTGTGAAGTATCAAAACTATTGCAAAATCCGATACATGAAATACGTCTTTGTGCCTTGATACTCCTATCGCTTAAGGTATTGAGGTTATATACAAAAAAGGGTAAGGGTGCAATTGATTCTACTCGTAAAAAAGATATTCAGAAGAAGCATAAAGGCATTGTCGATGTATATCTGAAGCAGATGCAATATGTTAATAATTGGGATTTGGTAGATACTTCTGCATATCATATCTATGGATCTTATCTTTTCTTATATCGTAAAATAGATATGCTCGATGTACTTTTGAAGCATGCTAAGTCAAAAAAAATCTGGGAGCGAAGGATTGCTATGGTATCGACACTCTATATCATACGCACAGGAACATCTCTTGATATTGTGACAAAGGTCGCCGAAGCCCTTCTTGGTGATACAGAAGATTTGATGCATAAAGCGGTCGGGTGGATGCTTCGAGAAGCAGGAAAAAAGGATAAGAAAGTACTGATACAGTTTTTGGATATGCATAGCACCAAGATGCCTCGGACGGCACTACGATATGCGATAGAGAAATTGAGTGAGGGTGAGAGGAGAAAGTATATGAAAAGGGCTTAAGGTAGACCTAGAATAGTGGGTGAGATAAGGGTAAAGAACCATGAGATCGATTGAAAGTTTTAGGCTGCATCGAGGATACATAGAGGATATACAAAGGGTATATAAAAGGTTGCGAATCACTGATTTTTTGATATCATATGGGAGTTCATTTACAAATGAATAATATTCCCCTGTAGCTCAGCGGTAGAGCAATCGACTGTGTCATATTTCCAAGTATAATCAGGATATGCCTGAAAAAAGGAAATACGCCGATAGGCGACAATATCTCGTGCTGGCAGTTACAAAGCGGAGACATAAAATCAAGCAAATGGCTATTGAGTATAAAGGCTCAAAATGTCTAATTTGCAACCACTCTAAGCATTCCGGTGCACTCGAATTACATCATATTGATCCTAAACAAAAATCTTTTGGAATAGGTCAAAAAGGGTATACTAGGTCCTGGCAAAAAGTAAAAGAAGAGTTAGATAAATGTGTACTGCTTTGTGCAAACTGTCACCGAGAAGTTGAAGCCGGTGTTACGCAGCTTCCAGAAGAAATTTTGGTTGAAAAACGAGGTGAACTCGGTGAAGTCCAAATGGCTAAAATCATATTGGATAATACCGAGCCAAGCTATAAAGCATAATGCTTTATAGAAGGTGTAGAGACTATCCCAAACGGGAGTACTCGGAACATATGTTCCCAGGAAGCGCCTCGCTTCGTCACGCTTGAATGTCTTGTGTAATTTATCATAGCCAAGGTAATTCATGTGAACGAAGATGATATAGTCCATCCCTTTAAGTAATTTTAGGATAAATGTAATCGATTGGTCGTAGGTTCGATCCCTACCGGGGGAGCAAAGTTGACTAAATAAAAAGAACGTGTTTATATAAACACGTTCTTTTTAGTTTAATGAGCAGTTGGTTTCAGGAGGAACTCTGGTGTCTCGAACAATACACCGAATCAATAACATGATATTCAGAAACTTCGGACTAGTGCCAACAGCTGAAGAAGACAGAGAGTTGCAAAACACAAGGATGCCGAAAGAGTATAAGGTCATGGTGCTCATTCTCATCTCCTTGAAATTGGTCGCCCAGTTTGTTATGTGGCAATATGTTTAATGACACTCTGGCATAACTCGCAGTCTCGAATCGGGAAAACTCACCGCTTCGCGGCTGTGAGTTTTCTTTTTATACAAAACACAAACAGGTTCTCACTTCGTCCAACATCCGGATCAGCGAAAGAAAAAAGCAGATCTAGTATCTGCTTTTTTTTTCGCCTAATATGCCGAAGGGTGAGAAAGCCGGACGAAGTTTTGCAGTGAGGAGCAAGGCGACGAAGCAACACGAGTAGGCCG
>JACCDZ011503658.1_pt1 | contig 16942 bp, 16 predicted proteins | sample 7449551 | NCBI WGS metagenome assembly JACCDZ01 (sample SAMN15323452, study PRJNA562643) | freshwater metagenome | isolation source: river surface water | place: USA:Blue River Watershed | collected 2017-08-18 | reverse complement strand
CCTGATTCAACGTTTTTTTAAAACGCAGTCAGATCTCATGCTTGCGAATAATCCCGGCCAAGTAAAGCTGGGAATAGGAGATGACTGCGCCCTACTAAAAACCGATCCTACTGACGAGATTGCGATCACCAGCGATATGCTGGTCTCTGGGCGGCATTTTTTTCCAGACGCTAATCCAGAGTGGCTGGGCTGGAAAGCCCTAGCAGTCAACCTCTCAGACCTGGCGGCCATGGGTGCTCAGCCGGTCGGATTCACTTTGGCACTCGCATTGCCAGAGCCTAATTCAGCATGGTTAGAAGCCTTTAGCAAGGGTTTATTTGCAATTGCCAATCAATTTTCTTGCCCACTTATTGGCGGTGACACGACTGCTGGCCCACTCAATATTTGCATCACCGCCTTTGGCAGCATTCCGAAAGATAAAGCCATTCGTAGATCGGGGGCATTAGCGGGTGATGACATTTGGGTATCCGGATTTGTTGGTGATGCCAGACTTACTCTTGCTGCACTGCGTCATGAAATTGAATTGTCAAAAGAAGATTTAGCGGACATTGAGGCACGAATGCATCAACCCACCCCAAGAGTGAATTTAGGTCTTGCCTTGAGAGGTGTTGCTAATTCGGCTTTAGATGTCTCTGATGGCCTATTGGGTGACCTGAGGCATACCCTGAAGCAATCAGGCAAAGATGCAGAAATCTTTTTAGACAGAATTCCAAAATCCAGTGCGCTACTCAAGCAATCGCAAGCCATCCAAAATCAATATGCTGCGCGTGGTGGAGATGATTACGAGCTGTGCTTTACCGCACTAAGCAGCAAAAGGGATGTGATTGCCAAAATTAGTGCCGATCTCCATCTTCCGCTGACTCAAATTGGCAGCATCAAATCTATGCAACACTCAACACCCGAGATACGCATCATCGATAGCGATGGAAAAGCATTAAACATTCAAGAATCGGATTTACTCCTGAAATCTTTTGACCACTTTGCATGAATACCCAAACCAATTCGCCAAGCGCCCCCATATTGACCCCCAGCTTTAAGTGGGTCTTTAGTAAACCTAGTCGCGCCCTTGCCTTCGGTATGGGCAGTGGCCTGGCGCCATTTGCACCCGGTACCGCGGGAACTCTGTGGGCCTGGGCTGCATTCTTGATAGGCGAGTATTTTTTATCTACCCAAGCATGGTTATGGATCATTGGTATGGGAGTTCTAGTGGGTTGCTGGATCTGCGGACAAGTCAGCGAAGAGTTAGGAAAAAAAGATTTTGGTGGAATTGTGTGGGATGAAGTTGTCGCTTTTTGGCTCGTGTTGGTCTTCATCATGCCGGCAAGTCTATGGGTACAAATTGTGGCATTTGCACTCTTCCGATTTTTTGATGCCGTCAAGCCCGGTCCGATCGGAATGATTGATCGACACTTTAAACATTTAGAAGGCGGTGATCATTCCTCTCCATCCAATTTTGGTTTAATGCTTTGGCGTGGCTTCGGAATCATTGCAGACGATTTGGCTGCAGCGTTTTTCACTTTACTCACCATCACGCTCTTGCATATTGGATTGAGCTACATCTCATGAAAAATAATAATGATCCTCAGCATGAATTAGCGAGAGCTGTAGCGCTGACACTAATCAATCGAGGCTGGAAGATTGCCTTGGCCGAATCCTGTACTGGCGGTCTTGTCTGCGCCACTCTGACGGATTTAGCAGGCTCTAGTGATTGGCTTGAGAGAGGCTACATCACCTATAGCAATGCTGCGAAATCTGAATGCCTAAATGTTCCAGTAGAAACACTTGAATCCTTTGGAGCAGCGAGTGAACCCGTTGCTAAAGCAATGGCTGAGGGCGCTCGACACAATGCGAACGTTAATGCCGCTATCTCCATTACTGGCATCGCTGGCCCAACAGGTGGTTCACCTGAAAAACCGGTTGGTACGGTCTGCTTTGGCTGGGCAATTAAAGAGACCACTGGAATTGATCTAATCAATACCGCCACAATGACCAAGCATTTCAAGGGTGATCGTCAAATCGTACGAGAACAAGCGCGTGATTTTGCACTCTCGCAATTTCTGGAAATTCTTAAACCTAAAAACGCCTAATAAGGCAGTACTACAGAATTAGCGTGAGCTTAGCCAGCCCTTGTGGCGGAAGTAGCCCAATGGAATCATCGCTGAAATCACCATAGAAATAATGGCAACCGGATAACCCCAAGTCTGCTCTAGCTCAGGCATGTAGCGGAAGTTCATACCCCATACGCTCGCCAATAAAGTAGGTGGCATTAAGGCAACAGATACCACCGAGAAGATCTTGATGATCTTACTTTGATTCAAATTAATAAAACCGACCGTCGCATCCATCAAGAAGTTAATCTTGTCGAACAAGAACGCAGTATGGTTTTCTAGTGAATCAATGTCTCGCAAAATCTGACGCGCCTCTTCTTGCTGCTCATCAGACAATAATTTGCTGCGCATTAAGAAAGATAGTGCACGACGGGTATCCATCACATTACGACGAATGCGTCCGTTGGTATCTTCTTCCTTGGCAATGGTTTCGAGCACTTCTTCTGCATCGTTATCGGTGATGTCATCCTGCAGAACGCGCTTGCCTGCTTGCTCGAGGTTTTCATAAACCTCCTCCAAAGCATCGGCAGAATACTCAGCATCAGTGGAATACAGATCGAGCAAAACATCTTTCGCATTGCTCACTGAGCCTGGGCGCAAACGCGCACGCAAACGCACCAAACGGAAGACCGGTAAATCTTCATCATGAATAGAGAACAAAACTTGCTTGGTCATCACGAAAGCAACTCGCACGTTGCGAGAAGTTTCTTCTTCGTCCAATAAGAAATCGGTACGAATGTGGAGGTGGCCGTCATCAGCCTCGAAATAGCGCGCAGAAGCCTCTAAGTCGCCCAAATCATCCAATTCAGGCAAAAGAACGCCAAAAGCCTCTTTAATCCACAGGAGCTCTTCTTCTTCTGGATCAACAACGTCAATCCAGATAGGGTTGGAGTATTGCAACAATTCATTGCGATCTTCCACTTGCTCTTGAGAGAGGCGGCCATTTTGCAGGACGAACAAGTTGATCATGGTGAACTCCTAAGGAATGGTCGCTAGTTTATCCTATAGATCATGACAGTTTCACTAAAATAAGTTAATCCTAATGAACTCCAGCCCAAATACCTTTACCCAACAACTCCAGTCTGCATGGGCTTCCCAAGGCAGCATGTTGTGTGTGGGCTTCGATCCAGATCCCAAGCGCTTGCCCGCCGTATTTCAGGGTAAGCCTGAGGGGATTTTTGAGTTCTGCCGCGAGATTGCTGATGCCACTGCGGATACCGCCTGCTCCTTTAAGCCCCAGTTTGCTTACTTCGCATCCCAAAGAGCTGAAGCTCAACTAGAAAAACTCACTCGCTACCTCAAAGATAAATACCCCCATATCCCCGTTATCTTGGACTCCAAGCGTGGTGATATCGGCAGTACAGCAGATCACTATGCCTTAGAGGCTTTTGAGCGCTACGGTGCAGATGCGGTGACCGTGAACCCTTACATGGGCTTTGACACCATCGACCCCTATCTAAAACACGCTGGCAAGGGTGTGATTGTTTTATGCCGCACCTCAAATCCTGGAGGTTCTGATCTTCAGTTTCTGAATGTGTCACCCAAGGGCGAGCCACTTTACCTGCATGTCGCCAGACTAGCTGCACAACAGTGGAATACCTCTGGCCAAATCAGCTTAGTGGTTGGTGCAACCTTCCCCGACGAAATTGCCAAGGTCCGAGCGATTGTGGGCGAGATGCCTTTGCTCATTCCAGGTATTGGCGCTCAGGGCGGAGATATCGATGCCACTGTTAAGGCTGGCAGTATCCCGAATAAACCAGGTACTGGCATGATGATTAACTCTTCCAGAGCAATCCTGTACGCGAGCTCAGGCAATGATTTTGCTGAAGCAGCCAGAAAAGTAGCCATCACCACGAGAGATGCATTAAGAGCTGCGGCTATCAAATAAAAAAATTGGGTTGGGTTACAGCAAATCTAACGCGCCTTTGGTTTTGGAGTGGGTGCTAAAGCCACTCTATCCATGTTTTCCAAAATAAAGTCTTGCCGCGTAGGGAAATGAATATTGGCCTTACGGCAATACTGCGCTTTGTCGAAACATTTCGGTGCTGGCAATGCAGAGGCTAAGGCAGCTGCCTGCTCACGATCAAGTGCTGCCGGCTTTACTCCATAGTAATGTTGAGAAGCCGCACCAATTCCAAAAATACCTTCACCCCACTCTACTGAATTTAGATAAATCTCGAACAACCTCTGCTTGGTTAGCATTACCTCAAGCAGGCCAGTAATAATCAGCTCTTGCGCTTTGCGAAAATAATTCTGCTCAGATGAGAGAAAGAGATTTTTTGCTAGTTGCTGTGTAATTGTGGAACCACCACGTAAAGCAGTTTTGGATTTACCGCCCTGTTGATTGAGCTGTGAATTTTTAGCCCATGCTTTTTGCATATCTTCAACTCGCACACCCATGTGCTGAAAAAAGATATCGTCTTCACTCACCAAGACCGCACGCTTAAGATTGCCAGAGATTTTGTCGTAAGGAACCCAACTTGACTGCACTGGGCAAGACCAGGACAGGCCGCAAAGGCGCCAGCGCTCAGCCCTCTGAAAAGCAGTGCTACTGGGGTCCAGCACCACCCACAACCCAATCTGAATGACAAAGTACATTTGCATGGCCAGAAAACCACCCAGCAAACATTTCAGAAGATAAGAAAGCCAGCGCATCAGAGCTCAGCTAGAAACTAGGAATGACGAAGTTCTGCTAATACAGCACGAGGATCGATCGCATTAGCAAGCTCGGCACTACGCCAAATCAAGAAGGCGTCAGCAGCCTGCTCTACTAGCATACCCAAGCCATCACTTACCCGAGCACCTCGATGTAATGCTTGCTGCATAAAGGCAGTAACTTTGCCATAGACCATATCGTAGGCGAAAGATTTTGGGATAAAGATATTGCTTGCTGCCGCATCGCCAATCGGTGATACATCGGATAGGCCGGCAGCAGTGGCATTAATAATGAGATCAAAAGGAGATGAAGTCTTACTAGCATCTTCAAGATCACTTAAAGAAACCGCTTGTAGTGCAACACCCAGTGAGCTAGCCAAGCGACCAAACAATTGAACCAATTCATCAGCCTTAGTATTGGATCGATTGGCAATCATTAATTCTTTCGGCGACTGCTCTAGCAATGGGCCCAGCACTCCGCGCGACGCACCACCCGCTCCCAACAATAGAATTCGAGAGCCTTTAATCTGAATACCCTGCGCCAATAGGTCTCTGACTAAACCAGCGCCATCGGTATTGTCACCAAAGATTTTTCCATCTTCAATGCGCAAAGTATTTACAGCACCAGCAAGCTGTGCACGCGGCGTTAATACGTCCGCAAGAGTCTGAGCATCTAACTTAAATGGTACGGTGACATTCATGCCTTTGCCGCCAGCAGCAAAGAAAGATTGCGCAGCAGTTTTAAAATCATCAAGGGCAGGCTGCAAACGACCGTAGTACATTTTTTGATTTGACTGCTCAGCAAAGCATTTATGAATAGCAGGTGATTTACTGTGTGAGATCGGATTACCCGCAACTGCATAGACATCCACACCAGGGAATTGGGTGGGGTCGGTATGCAACTCAGTAGAAGTGGCTTGACTCATATTGGGTACAGGATAAGCGAAATTGTGTAACGCATGTCTGAATTAAGGGCGCAAATCTAGGCGATCAGATCCATCTCTTGTGAAATCAAAAGTGGAAACCCAATCCAAGATATCAATCTGATTACGCATTTCTACAGGGAAAACTCCAAAGGGAGCAGAAGCTCGAACAATTGCCAAGGCCTGGCGATCTAACTCAGGGTTGCCAGAGCTACGCCCAATACTTAATCCATCTTTACCCTGTGCATTATTCGCAATACGTCCTTGAGCATCAACACTCACCACAATTACCAAACTCCCATACAAGGGACGTCCGTTGGCTCGCGGGAAAAATGCACTCCCATAGGCCTCTATCTTTTGACGCATTGCATCGTAATACTGTGCAAATACAACCGCTTTCGTACTAGCTCCGGTCAAGACTTTACGACGAGGCTCGCGACCATTAGCCTGTAAACGCTTTGCTAACTCCGCCTCTAAGGAGTTCAGTTGCGATGCGGCTTTTTGCTCATCCCCACTTTTACGACCACCTGACATTGCTCGATCTGCTTCGAGCTTTGCCAGCATTTGCTTTTGCTGCTTCTCTAAAACTTCGAGACGGGCATCTGCACCGAGTCTTGCGCGATGGAGTGCGCTAGCATCTTGATTGGAGGTATTGCCGCCTCCATGCAGATCCGCTTGAGCTAATTTATTGGCCTGCTTAGGTGCCACCTGATTACTAGCATTGACCAAGACAACGCTGAGTGGCGTATTCAAACGGCGATTTTCTATTTCACCAATACCCCAGCGAAATGATAAGAAGATCAAGTGAGCCAGAATAGAGAGGCCCAATGCATAGCCAAATGGGTAGCGGCGCCAACTACCATCTAAGCGCTCTACTAATTGAGCGAGTTTAGGTGGGACTTGCATCACTCTCAGGAACTTCTGGAGTTTCTATATGAAGAACTCGCACTCCTGCAGTCAGTTGCAAAAGATCTACGTCAGCAATACTGACTTCAGCTCGAGTCATACGAGGATGCGTAGCCAACTCTGGGACCGGTAAATGCAATGGAATGGGCTCAACCCGGGACATGCCTTCTTTGAGATGTCTCACAAAGACTTGCTTAGGCACCTCATCCTGAGCAACCCAGCGCAAGCACCAATATTTCTCAAGGCGATCCTGGTATTCACCATAGGCTGAATAGCAAGCTTCGAAGTCAGCAGCGATACCCATCAAAGCAGCATCTCGCGGCGGGAATGGCGCCACCATCTTGGCAGTAATGCCATGCTTGGCTATCGCAATCAACTGCCACTGATTCACCAAGTCTGAATAGCGGCGCAAGGGCGATGTACACCAAGCGTAATACTCCAAGCCTAAGCCTTCATGCGGACCAGGGGTTGTCTGCATACGAGTACGCAAAGGGCCCCAGCCCTTTTGAGTTCGGAACAAACCAGGTATCCCATGATCTGCCAACAAACGTCCTGAAGCACTGTTGCAATAAATCATCCACTCAGCAACGATGGTATCCAGGATTGAACCGCGCTGGCGCGGAGTAATGTCTACCCGCTGTGAACCATCCACTTCTTTGATTTGAAAATGGAAGTCTCTCGCCAAAGCATTGGGATCTAAGACCCCTAGTTGCTCGGCGCGTAATCCATTAGCTACTCGTTGCTCCTGGCGACCTGCATGCAATAACTTTGCCGCACCCCACAAAACGCTGAGCTCCTGACGATACGAATATTCAGCTGATTCATCAGCCAAACTTTCTTCTGTTACCAGATGCTCCAAATTCTCTAAGCGCAAATTTGCTCCTATCGGAACCATCTCGGCGCGCAACTGCAAGGAATCTCTGTCCACCACTCCAGCCGAATCGATGTCTACATAAATCGATAAAGCTGGGCGAGGAGCGCCCTCATCCAGTGAGAACTGCTGAATGACAGAGTCCGGCAACATTGTGATCTTGTCACCAGGGAAATACACGGTAGACATGCGAGTGCGTGCGACCCTATCTAAAGCGTCATCCTTGGCGATCACTAGGCCAGGCGCGGCAATGTGAATACCAATACGGTGCCCACCCTCTTCAAGCGCAGTGACCGATAAAGCATCATCAATTTCAGTAGTGCCTGAATCATCTATCGAGAAGGCGCTTACTTCAGCTAAGGGCAACTCTGCAATAGCAGCATCTAATGCGACCTGCTCTACAACTGAACTTGGATCATGTGCAGCACCCCGAGGGAAGTGGGCTTTCAAGAACATGCCCTGGTGATATTGCAAAGGTGAATCAATTGCGCCACAACGGATCATCAACTGTGCCGGAGATTCACCTGACTCGGTACATGCCGCAATTAATGCTTTGTAAGCAGAGGTATTTTTATCCGGAGAAAACAGGAGTTGATTTGCCTGAGACTTCAGCGTTTCTGGAAATACGCCAGCTACGAGTTCTTTTTGCCAAGCGGCTTGCTGCTCCAGCTCTTTTTGCTTACGCTCAAGCGCTGCTAAACCAGCCTGTAATTGCTCCAGCGGCGCCCTCTGAAAACGCCCCCGCCCTTTGCGACGAAAAAATACTGGCGCGCCCTGCAGAGCGATGGCTAATGCAGTTTGTTGTGTGATGCTGGCTTGCGCACCAAAGTATTCTTGAGCAACATCTACCAGGCCAAATTCTTCATCTGGTGCACAGTCCCATAAAAATTGCAGATCAATCTCTTTGGATAGAGCATTAGCTTCATCCATTAAAGCTTGTGGCTCTGGCTTTTCAAAGCGAAGCCAAACTTCTTTCGCCTTTAACTTAATTTTTTTACCAGAAAGGCTGGTTGCTTGCCATGACTCAGCATCTCCTGCGCCGGAGGCGGACTGGACTGTGGCGACCTTGATGTCGCCACCCTCTTCATATAAAAGATGCATGCTTAGAGTGAGATCCCGCCGCTGGCCTCAAGCGCTATGCCATTGACATAACTAGCTTCATCGCTGGCTAAGAATAAATACACATTTGCCATTTCTTCTGGAGTACCTAGGCGACCAAGCCAGCTGCGCCTTTCAATATCTTTCAGAATATTTTCTGGCATGGCTTTGACCATCTCAGTAGCAATAAAGCCTGGGCAAACGGCATTTACCCGAATGCCTTTTGCACCCAATTCACGCGCCCAGGTTTTAGTAAAACCAATCACACCAAATTTCGTGGCGGAATAATTTGTCTGGCCAAAATTTCCGTAAATTCCAACAACGCTCGAAGCGTTGACGACAGCACCTTTACCGGCCTCTAACATGTGCGGCACTACCAACTGCGTGCAGTTAAAAACACCCTTCAAATTGACATCAATCACCGCATCAAATTGCGCTTCGGTCATTTTGACTAAGCGTGCATCTTGGGTGATGCCAGCATTGTTAATCAAGATATCAATACGCCCGTGACGCTGCATGATTTGATCAACAGCCGCTTCAACGCTCGCACGATCAGTCACATTCATCACATAGGCTTCTGAACCTGGAATAAGATCAACTGCAGACTTAACCGCCTCGGGATTCACATCCGCAATCATGACCTTCGCGCCCTCTTGCGCAAAGCGCTTTGCCGTTGCAAAGCCAATACCTTTTGCTGCCCCAGTAATGATGGCTACTTTATCTTTCAGTCTCATACTCATTACTTTGCTTTCTCTTGTATTGCAGTCAATATTTTTTGATGCACGCCACCAAAACCACCATTACTCATCACCAGAATGTGATCACCAGGCTTAGCCTCTTTCGACACCGCATTTACCAGAGCACTTAAATCATCAAACGCTAAGGCACGATCTTTTACTTTGGCATTTAATGGGGCTAAGACCTCATTTAAATCCCAGCCCAAAGAATCTTTACCAGTGCTGGCACCATAAGCAAAAATTTGATCAGCTGCCTCCAAGCTATTTGGTAGTTGTGCTTTCATGACGCCGAGTTTCATCGTATTAGAACGGGGCTCCAAGACTGCCAAAATGCGAGATTGTCCTACACGGCGACGTAAACCATCTACCGTCGTAATAATTGCTGTAGGGTGATGCGCAAAATCATCGTAGACCGTCACCCCATTTGCGACACCAATTGTTTCTAAACGACGTTTCACATTCTTAAACTCGGCAAGTGCACGCGCTGCATCCGTCGGTGAAATGCCAATATGATTCGCAGATGCAATTGCCGCCAATGCATTCAGTTGATTGTGGCGCCCCATAACGCCGGAGTGCAGAGCCCAGGTCACGGTTGCAACTTCGCCCCCATCCTGCAAAACAATAAAACCATCAGCCTCTTGAGAAATTAAAGACCAGGCATTGTGTTTATCTTGCCCAAACTTTTCAACGGGCGCCCAAGCACCTCGTGCAATTACCCTATCTAGAGCAGGCTCTTCACCATTGACTACAACGAGACCATTGCCCGGTACCGTTCGGACCAAATGATGAAACTGCGTTTCGATTGCAGCAAGATCAGCAAAAATATCGGCGTGGTCAAACTCCAGATTATTTAACAAAGCAGTACGCGGACGATAGTGGACAAACTTACTGCGTTTATCAAAAAACGCCGTGTCGTATTCATCAGCTTCAATCACAAAGTATTTACTTTCGCCCAAGCGGGCCGATACCGTGAAATTCAATGGCACTCCGCCAATTAAATAGCCGGGCTTGTAATCGTTGAATTCTAAAATCCAGGCCAACATGGCAGAAGTCGTTGTTTTGCCGTGTGTACCAGCAACTGCCAATACGTGCCTACCAAATAGCACCTGCTCACCCAGCCACTGAGGCCCAGAAGTGTAGGGAAGCCCTTGATTGAGAATGGCCTCCATCAGCGGATTGCCACGAGAAACAACATTACCGATTACAAATAAATCCGGCATCGTCTCAAACTGTAATAATTGGTCGGGCGAGAATCCCTCGATGAGCTCAATACCCTGCGCCTCAAGCTGAGTACTCATTGGTGGATACACGTTGGCGTCACAGCCAGTAACACGATGTCCGGCCTGCCGAGCGATTGCGGCAATGCCGCCCATGAAAGTACCGCAAATGCCCAAGATATGAATATGCATTGGGGAATTTTAGCTAAGGAGTGGCAATGAACCGCAGACAGTGGATTGGCATCATCGGAATTAGTCTAGTAGCACTTGTTGCTGGAGTGCTGACTTCGCAATGGATTTACAAAACAGACTTGGCAAGTGATCCCGCTATCAAAGCCTTTTTTGCGAATCCATGGCAAACACCCGATGGCAAACCAGTTGACACAGCAGAATGGCGTGGAAAAGTCTTAGTTGTGAACTTTTGGGCATCTTGGTGTCCTCCTTGCGTCGAAGAAATGCCAACTTTGGATAAGCTACAAGCAGAGTTCAAGAGTCAAAATGTGCTATTTGTCGGCATCGGTATCGATTCACCCTCTAATATTCGTGAATTCCTTGAAAAAACCCCAGTCTCCTACCCTATTGTGATTGGCGGCCTTGAAGGCAGCAATCTTTCCAAGCAAATGGGCAACTCGCAGGGCGCTCTACCCTACACCATCATCATTAATGCTCAAGGTAAGTCTACTAGCAGTAAATTAGGAAAAATAAGCGAAGAAGAGCTCAGAAAAGCCATTAAATCAGCTTTATAAGGAATTTTAAGAACTATTAACCAGTCATAATGTAGGCAAAAGTGAGATAGTTCTTACCTAAATTTTGCAATATCTGCTCTTAAAATCATAAAAAATCGCCAAATTAACCTTGATTTTTAACCTTGCCAAAAGATTCTAGGGGTATACTTTCCCCGTGCTTAGTGAAGAGGATTCTTCATGAAGTAAGCAGTTTTAGAGAAACGCTTTATTAACGCAATTAAACCTAACTGCCTCTAAAAATATCGATTTATGTCGAAAAATACTTCAATTCTCGTTATTCAAGGCCCCAACCTCAATCTGCTAGGCACCCGTGAGCCAGAGGTTTACGGCAAAACCACCCTAGAAGATATTCATACAAAGCTTGGCGCAATCGCCAAGTCTCACTCAGTCGATTTATCTACCTTCCAAAGCAATCATGAAGGCGAGCTAATTGACCGAGTGCAAAAAGCTAAACAAGATGAGGTGGATTTCATCATCATCAATCCGGGCGCCTTCACCCATACCAGCGTTGCTCTGCGCGATGCATTGGCTGGGGTTGCCATACCGTTTACTGAAATACACCTGTCAAACATTCACCAACGTGAAGAGTTCCGCAAGCACTCCTATCTGTCTGATATCGCTACTGGCGTTATTTGCGGTTTGGGTGCCATCGGCTACGAATTGGCCTTGCAAGCTGCAATTGCACGTTTGCAAAAATAAAGATTAATTAAGAATTACAAGAGAGGAAGCCTTTCCATGGACTTGAGAAAACTAAAAACCCTAATCGACCTTGTTTCTGAATCAGGAATTTCTGAGTTAGAAGTGAATGAAGGTGAAGATCGCGTTCGCATTGTGAATGCTGGATCTCCAGCTCCTGCCGGTCAAGTGGTTTACGCTAATCCAGCGCCTGTTCAGGCAATGCAAGCTGCTCCAGTAGCTGCGCCAGTAGCTGCACCAGCAGCTGAAGAGGCTCCTGCTGAAACTGGTTTTGTAGCTCGCTCGCCAATGGTGGGTACTTTCTATCGCGCACCAAACCCTGAATCTCCAGATTTCGTCAAAGTAGGCGATACAGTGAAAGTGGGTCAAACACTGTGCATTATTGAAGCGATGAAGCTCCTGAATGAAATCGAATCTGAGCAAGCTGGCGTCATTAAGCAAATTCTGTGTGAAAACGGCCAAGGCGTTGAGTTTGATCAGCCGCTGTTCATCATCGCTTAATAGATCCTCCTTAGATCTATTCCAATCCACCGTTACTTAACTCAGAGCCGACATGTTCGATAAGATTCTGATTGCCAATCGCGGAGAAATTGCTCTCCGCATCCAACGCGCATGTCGCGAGTTGGGAATTAAAACTGTGGTGGTCTACTCGACCGCAGACAAAGAGGCTAAATATGTGAAGCTTGCAGATGAAGCAGTCTGTATTGGGCCTGCTCCATCGCCACTGAGCTACCTGAATATGCCTGCCATCATTTCAGCAGCGGAAGTGACTGATGCTGAAGCGATTCACCCTGGCTATGGCTTTCTCTCCGAGAATGCCGACTTTGCTGAACGCGTTGAGAAATCAGGCTTTGCATTCATTGGACCCACTGCAGCTTCAATTCGCCTGATGGGCGATAAAGTTTCAGCCAAGCGCGCCATGATTAAAGCGGGCGTTCCTTGCGTTCCTGGATCTGAAGGTGCATTGCCAGACAATCCAAAAGAAATTATTACTACGGCAAAAAAGGTGGGTTATCCGGTCATCATCAAAGCTGCCGGTGGTGGTGGTGGTCGCGGTATGCGCGTAGTACACACCGAAGCCGCTCTTCTGAATGCGGTCAACATGACGAAAGAAGAAGCTGGTCGCGCTTTTGGTAACCCAGAAGTCTATATGGAGAAGTTTTTAGAGAAACCTCGCCACGTAGAGATCCAGATTTTGGCTGATACCCACGGTAATGCCATTTGGTTGGGTGAACGCGATTGCTCTATGCAACGCCGTCACCAAAAAGTCATTGAAGAAGCTCCTGCACCAGGCATTGATCGTCGCTTGATTGCGAAAATTGGTGAGCGTTGTGCTGAAGCCTGTAGAAAAATTGGTTATCGTGGCGCTGGCACTTTCGAATTCTTGTACGAAGATGGCGAATTCTTCTTCATTGAGATGAATACCCGTGTTCAAGTAGAGCACCCAGTTACCGAAATGATTACTGGCGTGGATATTGTTCAGGAGCAAATTCGTATTGCTGCTGGCTTAAAACTGAGCTATCGCCAGAAAGACATCGTTTTCCGTGGCCATGCCATCGAATGCCGCCTGAATGCAGAAGATCCATTTAAGTTCACTCCAAGCCCTGGGAAGATTGGTTCATTCCACATGCCAGGCGGTCCTGGTATTCGTGTTGACTCGCATGCCTACAGTGGTTATGTTGTGCCATCCAATTACGATTCGATGATTGGTAAGCTGATTTCTTATGGCAATACTCGCGAACAAGCGATTCGTCGTATGCAAATTGCGCTTTCTGAGATGGTAATCGACGGCATCACAACTAATGTGCCACTACATCGTGAACTGATGCTAGATCCGAACTTCATGGAGGGCGGAACTAGCATTCACTATCTGGAGCATCGCCTCGAAGAGCAAGCTGCTAGTCGCGGCAACCCGAAGTCTTAGGTCAATTGATGCCCGTTTGGAGTCAGCATGTCCTATCGTGAACTCGTTTTCACGGTCCCAGCAGAGATCGCAGAGCCTTTGGGTGATGCCCTGCTGGAAGTGGGCGCACTCTCCGTCACCGTTGAAGATGACGCTGCTGGTGGTTACGATGAAAACCCACTCTATGGTGAGCCAGGACTTTCGCCAGAAGTTCAAGCTTGGGATCGCTCTTCTGTAACCGCCCTATTTAATCCAGAACTGGATGATTCGGATGCAGTGGACTTCATTCCCGAACTACTCGCATCCCTCAAAGAAGCGGGATTCAATCTCCCAGCTCCAGAAGAAAAGATAGTTGAAGAACAAGATTGGGTTCGTTTAACCCAGAGTCAATTTGCTCCGATTCAGATTGGTGAGCGTATTTGGGTAGTGCCTTCCTGGCATGAAGCGCCTACTGACCCTAATGCAATTTGCTTGGCAGTTGATCCAGGCTTGGCATTCGGCACTGGCAGTCACCCGACTACGCACCTTTGCCTGCTTTGGCTTGAACAAAATACACGGCTTGCGAATCAAAGTTTGCTTGATTACGGCTGTGGATCTGGAATTCTGGCGATTGCTGCCGCAAAACTTGGTTGCCAACCCGTGGTTGGTACTGATATCGATCCCCAAGCGATGGTTGCGGCACGCAGTAATTCAGAAATTAACAACACGACCATTCGTTTTGTTCTGCCCAACGAAAACGCTCCAGAACTCGCAGCAGAAACCAAATACGACATCGTAATGGCCAATATCTTGGCCAATCCACTGCAAGTACTTGCACCTGCCCTGGTGAACAAGATGCGTCCAGGCGGAAAAATTGTGCTGTCAGGAGTGCTTGCGCGCCAAGCAGATGAGGTGATTGCTACATACAGCCAATGGTTAAGCCTTGCTGTTTGGAAAGAAAGCGAAGGCTGGGTCTGTCTGCACGGCACACTTCCGATAGAGGGTAATCAAGCAAGTTTGGCCGTTAAAAACACAGACACCTCAGTACCGGCTCAAAAAAAAAGTCTTAAATTAATCCTCCTTAGCCTTTTTCTCATCTTGCTCCTGATTGTTGGCGAGCATCTTTCTAGAAACTCTCTACTGCCAACCTTAGCAACGCGGGTTGATGGCAGCTCTTCTGCGATTGCTACAAGCACTTTTTCTCTTTTACAGAAGTTGGATGAACAATTGTGTCGTGCACTAGGGTGTGTAGATCGCTCTGTGAGCGATTTTTCTGCTTGGAAAATAACTTCGGTCACTCTTTCACCTGAAAACGCGAGAGAGAGCCTTAAAAACGTTTTAAATCAATCTGTACTGCAAGTTGAAATACAAAATCGTCTTGCGCTACCAGTTTTATTCCCCAATTTAGAAATTTCTCTCACAGATGCGGAAGAATCTGAGATCAAAACGATTCGATTTACTCCGCAAGAGTGGTTACCAAGCGCTTGGCAAGAATCACATCCTGAATTTTTACGCCAAGGCGCGCCTTCCGGTGAAATTTTTTCTACCGAATTGCCGATCTCTCTTCCACAAAACGCTGCTGGCTATCGCGTGAGAGTTTTTTATCCTGAAAAATAGATTGCAAACCCTATTTCACATTCAATTCAACTGATTTTTATTAGAAAGTAATTATTTATGGCCAGCCTGATCTGCGGTTCCATCGCTTACGACACCATCATGAACTTTGAAGGCAAGTTTGCCGATCACATCCTGCCAGAGCAAATTCATATCCTGAATGTCGCGTTCTTGGTTCCTACAATGCGCCGTGAATTTGGTGGTTGTGCAGGCAATATCGCTTACAACCTGAACTTGCTTGGTGGTGATCCCATCATTATGGCAACAGTGGGCGGTGACGCAAGCCCTTACCTCAATCGCCTGCAACAACTCCAGATAGATGCGACACATATTCGCCAGATAGATCAGGCGTTTACTGCTCAAGCCATGATCACGACCGATCAAGCTAATAATCAAATTACTGCCTTTCACCCTGGCGCCATGGGCGAATCCCATTTAAACCAAGTTTCTGCAGTCGTTGCGGAGCGCAGCAAGAACGCAAAAAGCGCTGCAAAGTTCGGCATTGTTGCCCCAGATGGTCGCCAAGGAATGTGGGAGCACTGCCATCAGCTAGCTGAAGCGGGCATTCCATTTGTATTTGATCCGGGCCAGGGTTTGCCGATGTTCAATGGTCCAGAACTGCTAGAGCTCGTAGATATTGCAAGCTATCTTGCTGTAAATGACTATGAGGGCGAAATGCTTTCTCAAAGAACCGGTTTGAGTTTGTCAAAAGTGGCTGAAAGAGTGAAAGCTTTGATCGTGACCAAGGGTGCCGAGGGTGCAGATATCTACTTTGAAGGCAAATGTATTGCGATTCCACCAGTACCAGCAGCAAAAGTAGTTGATCCAACTGGTTGCGGCGATGCATTCCGGGGTGGATTGCTATTTGGATTGGAAAATAGCATGGATTGGGAAACTACTGGCCGCTTGGCCAGCCTAATGGGTTCAATCAAAATTACTCATCAGGGACCACAAAATCACCAAATGAGCAAAGAAGAAATAGCTGCTCAATTCAAATCCGCGTTTGGATTTGCCCTCTAAGCCTGGTCATTCTCCGAAGTAGTAATAAAAAAGGGATCTCGTGAGAGATCCCTTTGAACTTCACCCACCTATAAGCAGAGCTTATGGGCGTGTGCCAGTTGGGAAGGGCCAAGCAGCGGCTGGATTCAACGTTGTTGAAGCGGCAGCTTTTTTAGCCACGGGCTTTTTTACAGCTTTGCCCGCTTTCTTCGCAGCAGGCTTACTTACTTTTTTTTTTGCAACTTTGCGAGCTACTTTCTTAGCAGCAGGCTTCTTAGCAACAGCTTTTTTAGCTACTTTCTTAGCAGCAGGCTTCTTAGCAGCTACTTTGCGAGCAACTTTCTTAGCAGCAGGCTTCTTCTTAGCTACTTTCTTAGCAGCAGGCTTCTTAGCAGCTACTTTTTTAGCAGCAGGCTTCTTCTTAGCTACTTTTTTAGCAGCAGGCTTCTTAGCAGCTACTTTTTTAGCAGCAGGCTTCTTAGCAGCAGCT
>JACCDZ010032822.1_pt1 | contig 16947 bp, 15 predicted proteins | sample 7449551 | NCBI WGS metagenome assembly JACCDZ01 (sample SAMN15323452, study PRJNA562643) | freshwater metagenome | isolation source: river surface water | place: USA:Blue River Watershed | collected 2017-08-18 | reverse complement strand
TGGCGGCCTCGGCGTCGGTGCGGGCCAGGACGATGGTCGGAACGCCCATCACGTCGGCGGCGAAGCGCGCGGCGATGAGCTTCTCGCAGGCTTCCTGCGTAGGCACCAGCACCTTGCCGCCCATGTGGCCGCACTTCTTCACCGCGGCGAGCTGGTCCTCGAAGTGCACGCCGGCAGCGCCGGAGGCGATCATGTTCTTCATCAGCTCGTAGGCGTTGAGCACGCCGCCGAAGCCGGCTTCCGCATCGGCCACGATGGGCAGGAAGTAGTCGATGTACTCCTTGTCGCCGGGGCCCACGCCACGGGACCACTGGATCTCGTCGGCGCGCTTGAAGGTGTTGTTGATGCGGCGGACCATGGTCGGCACCGAGTCGTAAGCGTACAGCGACTGGTCGGGGTACATGGTCTCGGAGGTGTTGCCGTCGGCGGCGACCTGCCAGCCGGAGAGGTACACGGCCTCTAGGCCGGCCTTGGCCTGCTGCATGGCCTGGCCGGCGGTGATCGCGCCGAAGGCGTTCACGTAGCCCTTGGCGGCGCCGCCGTTGACGAGGCTCCACAGCTTCTCGGCGCCGCGCTTGGCCAGGGTGTGGTCGATCTGGACCGAGCCGCGCAGGCGCACGACGTCGGCGGCGGTGTAGCCGCGCTTCACACCTTTCCAACGGGGGTTCTCGGCCCAGTCCTTCTCCAGTTGGGCGATCTGCTGTTCACGGGTGAGGTGGCTCCAGTTCGACATGGTCTTGCTCCTGATGAGTGGATGAAAAAAACGAAATGCGATGAGATGCACTGTAGTCTTGTAGAAGACCTGCGGAGCCTCTTATGTCTTATACAAGAGATAAATTTTTACATTGAAAATCAACAACTTAATCTCTTCATTCCTCAATATGGGATTGCGATTCTTATATTGAGAAATTTTGCGGCGGCGCACCATCGTAATTTTTTGCAATGCGAAAGCCGTATCAGTGGCTGAAATGACCATCCATGCGCGCCCCGCGCAGGGGTCGCCCTCCGGCGCTGATGCATGATCGGCCGCACCTCCGCACCCACCAGGCCACCGTCCTTGCCTCCGTTTTCCGCCTACGCCGCACTCGCCCTGAGCATGTCCCTCGTGGGCGGCTACGTCGCCCTCTCGAAGCCGCTGGTGGCGGTGTTCCCCGTGATGCTCCTGGCCTGGCTGCGTTTCGGCATCGGCGCCCTGGCGATGCCCCATTGGCTGCGTGCCGCGCCAGGCGATGCGCGACTCACCCCGCGCCTCCATGCCCTGGTGTTCCTGCAGTCCTTCTTCGGCAACTTCCTCTTTTCCCTGTGCATGCTGGCCGGCGTGTCCCTCACGAGCGCCGTGTCGGCGGGCGTGATCATGGCGACCCTCCCCGCTGCCGTGGCCGTCCTGGGCCGCGTGTTCCTGCAGGAGCGCATCGATGGCCGTACCGCGCTGGCCATCGCCCTCGCGGCGGCCGGCATCGCCCTGCTCGCCTGGGGCCGCGAGCCCGGCGCGGCCGGTAGCCCGGGGGACGGCACAGGGCGCGCCTGGCTGGGGAACCTGCTCGTCTTCGGCGCGGTGCTGTGCGAGGCGGCCTATGTGGTGATCGGCAAGCCGCTCTCGGGCGCGCTGCATCCGCGCCGGGTCACTGCCCTCATCAACCTCTGGGGCCTGGCCCTGACCACGCCGCTGGGCGCCTGGGCCGCGTGGCACTTCGACTTCGGCGCGGTGCATACAGGCACCTGGATGCTGCTGCTCTTTTACGGGCTCGCGGCCAGCGTCTGGACGGTATGGCTGTGGATGACGGGCCTTCGGACGGTGCCCGCCGCGCGCGCCGGGGTCTTCACCGTCATGCTTCCGGTCTCCGCCGCGGCAGTGGGCGTGCTCGCGCTGGGCGAGGCTATCGGCCCCCTGCAGGGCGTGGCGCTGGGGCTGGCCGTGGCGGGCGTGCTGCTCGCGACACTCCCCTCGGGAGAGGCCCTCTCGACCTCGGAGGCGGCCTCCCATTCCCAAGTGGCGCCCCCAGGGAGGCCCGAAGGGGCGCCCACTGTGGCGTCTCCAGAGGAGGACGGGGCGCCACACCCATGAAAAAAAGCGACATCTCCCAATGAAAAAAGCCTGTTTTCCTTTGAAAACGGGCTTTTTCTCCATTAGCATCCGCTTTGCTGGAGCGAACAGATGTTCACTCTGGCGATCAATCAACTTCTAGAAGGAAATCCAAATGGCAACTGCGAAGAAAGCTGCGGCGAAGAAGGCCCCCGCGAAGAAGGCTGCTCCGGCCAAGAAGGTCGCTGCCAAGAAGCCGGCTGCGAAGAAGGCTGCTCCGGCAAAGAAGGCCCCGGCGAAGAAGGTTGTCGCCAAGAAGGCCGCTCCGGCTAAGAAGGCCGCTCCGGCCAAGAAGCCCGCCGCCAAGAAGGCCCCGGCCAAGAAGCGCACCCCCAACGCCGCGTTCATGAAGCCGCTGACCCCCAGCGCCGCTCTGGCCGCCGTGGTGGGCTCCGCTCCCCTGCCCCGCACCGAGATCGTCTCCAAGCTGTGGGTCTACATCAAGAAGAACAAGCTGCAAGACGCCGCCAACAAGCGCATGGTCAACGCCGACGACAAGCTCAAGGGCATCTTCGGCAAGTCGCAAGTCTCGATGTTCGAGATGGCCGGCCTGATCGGCAAGCACGTCAAGTAAGCCCAGCGCTTCCGGATGTGACAAGGGCCGCGCAAGCGGCCCTTTTTCATTGCCGCACGCGCAAGCGGCCCTTTTTCATTGCCGCACGCGCAAGCGGCCTTCTTGTCTTCTCTCACCTCACGCGGGCTTCACTCCCGCCACGCGCCGCACGTTGAGCGCCGTGAAGATCAGCGCGACCTGCACCCCGGCCAGCCCCAGCCACACCGCCTGGTACTGGTGGCCGTCCATCAGGGGACCGAAGAACAGCGGCGCCACTGCCTGGCCGATATCCAGGCCCGAATAGACCACGCCGTACACGCGCCCCGAGGCATGGGCGGGGGTGGACTTCTTGATGACGAGGTCCCGCGAAGGGCTCGCGATGCCGACCGCGAGGCCCATGCCGCCGAACATGACCGGAATCGCCAGGGCCGGCAGCGGCAGCAGCGCGACGAGCAGGGCCAGGACCGCGGCCGATGCGATCGCCACGCCGATGATCCGCTCGCTGCGCGAGCCGTCGCCCACCAGGAAGCCGCCGATCACCCCGCCGCTGGCATTGGAGACCATGTAGACGGTGAGGCACACCGCCACCAATGCCACGGGCACCTCGTGCAGCTGGCGAGCCGCCTCGGGCGCGAAGGCCTGGACCGCGCTCAGCGCACAGGCGGAGAGGAAGAAGAAGCCCCAGCACATCCAGACCGAGGGCAGGCGCAGGAAGCCCAGGCTGCCGCCCTCCTCGACGCGCGGCTTGGCCGCATCCGTGCCGGGCGCGGGCGCCAGGGACAGACGGTCCCGTTGCAGCCAGATCAGCAGCCAGACGCCCCAGGCCACGGCGGCGGCGGCGACCAGCGCCACGCGCCAGGAAAAGCCCACCGCGAGCGGCACCAGCAGGGCCGGAGCCACCGCCCAGCCCAAGGCCCCGGAGACGCCATGGACGCTGTAGGCATGACCCAGACGGGGCGCGCTGACCTTGCGGTTGATCACCGTGTAATCCACCGGGTGGAAAACGCCGTTGCCCATGCCTGCAAGGACGGCGAACGCCAGCAGCATCGGATAGCTGTTGGCGGACGCAAAGCCGAGGGCCGCAGTCCCCAGCAACCCCAGCCCGCCCAGCAGCACTGGCAGCGGCCCGAAGCGGTCCACCAGGAAGCCCGAGGCCGCCTGCACCACGCAGGAGACCGAGAAGAACACGGTCATGACCAGCCCCAGCTCGGTGTAGCCGACCTGGAAAGCGTCCTTGAGCCAGGGAAACAGCGGCGGGAGCAGCAGCTGGCAGAAGTGGCTCACCATGTGGGCAATGCCCACCAGGCCGATGACGCCAGCATCCTGGCGCAGGGGCACCGGCAGCGGAGAAGCGGAGGAAGAACTCATCCGCGGATGCTAGCGGGAAAGCGGCCCGTGGCACCCGGCCGATCCGGCTCGGGCGCGGCCCGGGCGACGCGCAGGCGACAAGGCCTGCGGGGAGCGTCTCACTCCAGGACCGGGTCCTCCGGAGCCGGGCGCGGCGCCCGCAGGTCATGCAGGGCCATGCCGGCGACCATCGAAGCGAGGAACAGCCAGGCCTGCCAGTGGCCCGCGCCGGCAGCCACCAGCGCCGGACCGGGACAGAACCCCGCCAGCCCCCAGCCCGCGCCGAAGACCAGGCTGCCGGTGACCAGACGGCGGTCGACGCCCTCGTTGCCAGGCAGACGGATGTCGCAGCCCAGAAGGGCCAGGTGGCGGCGGCGAGCCACCATGAAGGCGAAGAAGGCGACGCAGATCGCGCCGCCCATCACGAAGGCCAGGGAGGGATCCCAGTCGCCCGCCAGGTCGAGGAAACCCAGGACCTTTCCCGGATCGGTCATGCCCGCGAGGATGAGGCCGAGGCCGAAGGTCAGTCCGACCACGAATGCCACGATGGTTTGCATGTCGGGCTCCTCAGGCGACCAGGTGGCGGACGACGAAGACGGTGGCGAAGCCGGTGCCCATGAAGCACAGCGTCGCCACCAGGGAGCGCGGGGACAGGCGGGCGAGCCCGCAGACCCCGTGGCCGCTGGTGCAGCCCGAACCCCGGCGGGTGCCCCAGCCGACCAGCAGCCCGGACACGACGAGCAGGGCGGGCCCAGCCTCGATCCGCGGCACGACCGGAAGGGTGACGGCCGCCCAGACCGCCGGGGCGAGGAGCAGCCCGCCGATCAGGGCCAACCGCCAGCCGCGGTCTCCGCGCCCGGCGCGCAGCAGCCCGCCGAGGATGCCGCTGATGCCCAGGATGCGGCCGTTGAGCAAAACGAACAGGGCCGAGGCCAGCCCGAGCAACAGCCCGCCCGCCAGGGAGGCCCAGGGCGTGAAATGATTCCAGTCGAGTGTCATGCGGGCTTGTCTCCAAGGTGCGCCGTAGAGGCGCCGGGTCGAATTAGGATGGGGTACCTTACCAAAATGAGGCCGGCATCCCGGCGCGCCCCGGTGACCGGCCCGGGGAAGCCAAGGAATGTCAAGGCCAGCCCAGGGAGTGTTGCGATGAACCCGGTAATCCAGTCCTTCTTCGACCCGGCCACCTGGACGTGGTCCTATGTGCTCCACACCGGCAGGGGCAGCGAATGCGCCCTCATCGACCCAGTGCTGGACTACGACCCCAAGTCGGGCCGCACCCGCAGCGCCAGCGCGCAAAAGCTCGTCGACTTCGTCCGTGCGCAAGACCTCTCGGTGGCCTGGATTCTCGAAACCCATGCCCATGCCGACCACCTCAGCGCCGCCGCCTGGCTGCGCAGCGAGCTGGGCGGGCGCATCGCCATCGGCGCCGGCATTCCCCAGGTGCAGGCCGTGTTCAAGAAGATCTTCCACCTGGACGACCTGGTGCCCGACGGCTCCCAGTTCGACCGGCTGGTGGCCGACGGCGACACCCTGGGAGTGGGCCCGCTGCAGCTGCAGGTGATGGCGGTCCCCGGGCACACCCCGGCCTGCGTGGCCTACCGGGTGGGCAATGCGGTGTTCGTCGGCGACACCCTGTTCGCGCCCGACGTCGGCAGCGCGCGCTGCGACTTCCCTGGTGGTGACGCGACCACCCTGTACCGCTCGGTGCGCAAGCTGCTGGCCCTGCCGGGCGAGACCCGCGTGTTTCTCTGCCATGACTACCCGCCCGGTGGTCGGGCGCCGGTGTGCGAGACCACGGTGGAGGCCCAGCGCAAGGGCAACATCCATGTCCGTGAGGGCATCTCCGAGGCGGACTTCGTCGCGATGCGCACGAAGCGCGATGCCGGGCTGGAGATGCCCACCCTGATCCTGCCGGCCATTCAGGTCAACATCCGCGCGGGGCAGCTGCCGGCGCCAGAAGCCAACGGCGTGCGCTACCTCAAGATTCCGGTCGATGCGCTCTGAGAGACGCCGACCCCCATACCCACAAGAGGAGACGAGAATGAACATGGCAGGCAAGGTGGCAATCGTCACAGGAGGCGGCAGCGGCATCGGCGCGGCACTGGCGCGGCGCCTCGCGGCGAACGGCGCGCGAGGCGTGGTGGTGGCCGACATCGACGCCGGCCGGGCGCAGGCGGTGGCCGAATCCATCGGTCCGCAGGCGATCGCCCTCCCCTGCGACGTGAGCCGCGAGGCCGACATCCAGTCCCTGGTGGCAGCGACCCGCGAGCGCTTCGGCCAGGTGGACGCCTTCATGTCCAACGCCGGCATCATCGGCCGCCAGGGCGGCATGGAGCTGGAGGACCCTCTGTGGAACAAGATGTGGGAGATCCACGTCATGGCCCACGTCTGGGCGGCCCGCGCCGTCATGCCCGAGATGGTGGCGCGTGGCGAAGGTGCCTTCGTGGTCACCGCCTCGGCGGCGGGCCTCCTGAACATCGTCGAGTCCGCGCCCTACGGCGTGACCAAGCACGCCGCGGTGGGCATGGCCGAGTGGCTGCGCATCGCCTATGGCCGCCAGGGGGTGAAGGTGGTGTGCCTGTGCCCGCAGGCGGTCGAGACCGAGATGACCCGCGCCGGCGCCGGCTCGGCGGGCCTCAACGGCGTGCTCGCGCCCGAAGCGGTGGCCGAGGAGGTGATGCAGGCCCTGCAGGCGGGGCGCTTCCTCGCCCTGCCCCACCCCGAGGTGGGCGAGTACATCCAGGCCAAGGCCTCGCAGTACGACCGCTGGCTCGGCGGCATGCAGAAGCTCTACGCGCAGTTCAAGGGCGAGTCCGGACTGGGCGAAAAGGCGCGCTGAGCAGCCCCTGCGCGCACCCGGAGAACCGTGCCCGCACCCGGCAGAACGACATGGCCACCTTCTTCCGCAGCAGCCAGGTCTGGGTGATTGATTACCGCTACCAGGGGCGCGAGCGGCGCTGGTTCAAGGCGCTTCCCACGGGCGCCGATGCGGAGCGCTGGGCGTGCGACCTGCTCCAGGACCTGTACGAAGGCCGGGCCACGCTCGAAGGCGTGCGCCCTGCGACGCCCCAGGAGGACGCCGACTACCTCCACGACAACCTGCCCCGAAACGCCTACTGCCCCAGCGGGAAGGGGCCACTGTCGGAGCCGAGGCCGCCGCGGGAGGACGACTGAGCATCCCCGCTGTCAGGCCGGATGCGGCGTGGCCGCGGCGCCAGGCTCAGGCCGACGCCCCCTCGGCCTGCGCGAAGTGGAAGACCCCGGGCTCGCGCACCGGGTCGACCTGCACCTGGATCTCGCTCTTGGGCGGGAACTTCCCCTCGAGGATCAGGCGTGAGAGCGGGTTCTCGATCCGCTGCTGGATCGCGCGCTTGAGGGGCCGCGCGCCGAACACCGGATCGAAGCCGACCTTGGCCAGTTCCTCCAGCGCCGCGTCCGGCACCTGCAGCTGCAGGTCCATGCGGGCCAGGCGCTGCTGCAATGTGGCCAGCTGAATGCGGGCGATGCGGGCGATGTGCTCGGCGCCCAGGCCATGGAACACCACCGTTTCGTCGATCCGGTTGAGGAACTCCGGCCGGAAGTGGCTCTTGAGCTCGTCCCAGACCGCGTCCTTCACGTCCTCGTAGGGCTTGCCGACCATGGCCTGGATCATGTGCGATCCGATGTTGCTGGTCATGACGATCACCGCGTTCTTGAAGTCCACGGTGCGGCCCTGGCCGTCGGTCAGGCGGCCGTCGTCGAGCACCTGCAGCAGGATGTTGAACACGTCCGGGTGGGCCTTCTCGACCTCGTCGAGAAGGATCACGCTGTAGGGCTTGCGGCGCACCGCCTCGGTGAGGTAGCCGCCCTCCTCATAGCCCACGTAGCCGGGGGGGGCGCCGATCAGGCGGGCCACCGAGTGCTTCTCCATGAATTCGCTCATGTCGATGCGGATCATGTGCTCTTCGCTGTCGAAGAGGAAATTGGCCAGGGCCTTGCACAGCTCGGTCTTGCCCACGCCGGTGGGACCCAGGAACAGGAAGGAGCCGGTCGGCCGGTTCGGGTCCGACAGGCCCGAGCGTGAGCGGCGGATGGCGTTGGCCACCGCGGAAATCGCCTCGTCCTGGCCCACCACCCGCTGGTGCAGGCGGTCTTCCATGTGCAGCAGCTTCTCGCGCTCGCCCTGCATCAGCTTGGACACCGGGATGCCGGTGGCACGCGCCACCACCTCGGCGATCTCCTCCGCGCCCACCTGGGTGCGAAGCAGCTGCGGCTTGCCGCTGCCGGCCTTGCCGCTTTCCTTGGCCTGGGCCTCCTTGAGGCGCTTTTCCAGCTCGGGCAGCTTGCCGTACTGCAGCTCGGCGACCTGGTTGAAGTCGCCCTTGCGGGTCAGGCCCTCGATCTGCTGGCGCAGGCGGTCGATTTCTTCCTTGATCTGGGCGCTGCCCTGGGCCTGGGCCTTCTCGGCCTTCCAGACTTCCTCGAGGTCGGCCAGTTCCTTCTGCAGCTTCCCGATCTCCTCCTCGATCAGGGCGAGGCGCTTCTGGGAGGCCTCGTCGGTCTCCTTGCGCACCGCCTCGCGCTCGATCTGCAGCTGGATCAGGCGGCGATCGAGCTTGTCCATCACCTCGGGCTTGGAGTCGATCTCGATCTTGATCTTGGAGGCGGCCTCGTCGATCAGGTCGATGGCCTTGTCCGGCAGGAAGCGGTCGGTGATGTAGCGGTGCGAGAGTTCGGCCGCGGCCACGATGGCCGGGTCGGTGATCTCGACGCCATGGTGGACCTCGTACTTCTCCTGCAGCCCGCGCAGGATGGCGATGGTTGCCTCCACGCTCGGCTCGCCGACCAGGATCTTCTGGAAGCGGCGCTCGAGCGCGGCGTCCTTCTCGATGTACTTGCGGTACTCGTCGAGCGTGGTGGCGCCCACGCAGTGCAGCTCGCCGCGCGCCAGGGCGGGCTTGAGCATGTTGCCGGCGTCCATCGCGCCCTCGGCCTTGCCGGCGCCCACCATGGTGTGCAGCTCGTCGATGAAGACGATGGTCTGGCCCTCGTCCTTGTCGAGTTCATTGAGGACGTTCTTCAGGCGCTCCTCGAACTCGCCGCGGAACTTGGCGCCGGCCAGCAGGGCCGCCATGTCCAGGGACAGCACGCGCTTGTTCTTGAGGGACTCGGGCACCTCACCCGCCACGATGCGCTGGGCCAGGCCCTCGACGATGGCCGTCTTGCCCACGCCGGGCTCGCCGATCAGGACCGGGTTGTTCTTGGTCCGGCGCTGCAGCACCTGAATGGCGCGGCGGATCTCGTCGTCACGGCCGATGACCGGGTCGAGCTTGCCCTGGCGGGCCCGCTCGGTGAGGTCCAGGCAGTATTTCTTGAGGGCCTCGCGGTTGCCCTCGGCCTCGGCACTGTCGACCTTCTGGCCGCCACGCACTGCGTCGATGGCGGACTCGAAGGCCTTGCGCGAGAGCCCGTTCTCACGGGCGATGCGGGCCAGGTCGGTCTTAGCGTCGGTGAGGGCCAGCAGGAACAGCTCGCTCGCGATGAACTGGTCGCCGCGCTTGAGCCCCTCCTTCTCGGCGGCCTGCAGCAGGCTCACCAGCTCGCGGCCGACCTGGACCTGCTCCTGGCCCTGCACCTGGGGCCGCTTGTGCATGGCGCCCTCGGCGCCGGCGAGCAGGCCGGGCACGTTGACCCCGGCGCGCTGCAGCAGGGCCCGGGGTCCCTCCTCCTGGCGCAGCATGGCCACCAGCAGGTGCTCCGGCTCGATGTAGGCGTGGTCGTTGGCGAGGGCCAGGGTCTGGGCCTCGGACAGGGCTTCCTGGAACTTGGTGGTGAGTTTGTCGAGTCGCATGAAGTCGCTCCCGGAGGAATCTCCGAATTTCCTCCCAGCTTAGGCCCGGATCAGGGTTTTCAAGCCCTGGCAGGCGCTGGGCCTTGAGGTGCCTCAAGGTGGCGGGCACGGGCCACCGCCGGGCCTGCCCCGGTCCGCCCCCCGTGCCGGGTTCCGGTATTCTTGCCCTGCCGCCCTGCCGCCCTGCACGGCCCGCCCGGATCGGGCGTGACCTCACGTCCCCTGGAGTCCCAATCTGACCATGAACCGTCCCGCCACCCCCTCCGCCCAGCCTTCCATCCTGCGCCGCCGCCTGCTGGCCGCCTCCGCCCTCGCCGCCACCGGCGTGGGCACTTCCGCCTTCGCCCAGTCGGGTGGCAGCGTCCGCCTGCTGGTGGGCTTCCCGCCCGGGGGCGGCACCGACGCCATCGCCCGCGCCCTGGCCGACAAGCTCAAGGACCTGCTGGGCGTGCCGGTGGTGGTGGAGAACAAGGCCGGCGCCGGCGGCCAGATCGCCGCCCAGGCCCTCAAGGCCGCGGCGCCCGATGGCACGACCCTGTTCCTGAGCCACGACCACAGCGTCTCGGTCATTCCGCTCACCATCAAGAACCCCGGCTTCGACCCCGAGAAGGACTTCGCGCCGGTGGCCGGCTTCGGCACCTTCGCCAACGTGCTGGCGCTCTCGGGCGGCACCCCCGCCAAGACCCTGCCGGAGTACGTGGCCTGGGTGAAGAGCCGCGGCGGCAAGGACACCATCGGCGTGCCCGCGCCGGGCTCCATCCCCGAGTTCCTGGTCGGCCTGATCGGCGCCAAGTACGGCCTGGACCTGCAGGCCGCGCCCTACCGGGGCAGCGCGCCCATGATCGGCGACATGTTGGGCAACCAGATTCGCGCCGGCATCGCCTCCACCGCCGACTTCATGGAGCAGCACAAGGCCGGCAAGCTGCGCATCGTGGCCGCCATCGGCGACAAGCGCCAGCCCCTGCTGCCCGACGTGCCCACCTTCACCGAGCTGGGCTTCGCCAACCTCGAGGACCTGCCCTACTACGGCATCTTCGCCCCGGCCGGCACCCCCGCGCCGGTGGTCGAGCGTTTCGGCCAGGCCCTGCAGAAAGCGATCGCCATGCCCGACGTGCACGAAAAACTGGTCGGCCTGGGCCTGTCGGTGGGCTACCAGAACCAGGCGCAGTTCGCCGGCACGGTGCGCAAGTACGGCCAGACCTGGGCACGCATCATCAAGGCCAGCGGCTTCCAGCCGCAATAAGACGGGCCGATCAGCCCGACGATCCAGCCAGGCGACCGCCTGGGGCAGCCGGGGCCGCCTCAGGGCGAGCCTGGCCCCCAGCGCCGCAGCGCGGCCTCGTCCGACTCGCGGGCGTCGACCCAGCGGGCCTCGCCGCCTGCCAGGGTCTCCTTCTTCCAGAACGGCGCCCGGGTCTTGAGGTAGTCCATCAGGAACTCGCAGGCCTGGAAGGCCTCGCCCCGGTGGGCTGCACCCACAGCCACCAGCACGATCTGGTCTTGCAACGCGAGCGGGCCGATGCGATGGATCACCGTGACCGCGCGGACGCCGAAGCGATGCCGGGCCTCCGTCACCATGGCATCGATGGCCTTTTCGGTCATGCCCGGGTAGTGCTCGAGCTCCAGCGCCGACACCGCTGCGCCCTCATGGCGGTCGCGGACCGTGCCGACGAAGGCGCAGACCGCGCCCACACCAGGGTCGCCCGCGCGCAGGGCGGCGACTTCGGCGGAAAGGTCGAAGTCCTCCCGCTGGATGCGGATGTCGGTGCGGCCTGTGCCGGCGTTCTGGGTCATGTCGCTCAGCCCCCCGTCACCGGCGGGAAGATGGCCACCTCGGCGCCCGGGCGCAGGGCGGTGCTCTCGTCGCACATCACCTGGTCCAGCGCCATGCGCAGGGGCCGCTCCCGGCCCAGGGCCTGGGCGTAGGGGCCGCCGCGGGCGATGAGCTCGTCGCGCAGGGCACCGAGGCTCGACGCCGCAGAGGTCACCGTCTCCCCCTGCCCCAGGGCCTCGCGCACCGAGGCGAAGTAGAGAACCCGGACCTCGGTCACAGCAGGTCCGACAGCGCGATGAAGCGCACCCCGTCACCCCGGGCGATGGCCTGCCCCGGCGGGTTGTCCACCAGGCCGTCGGCCCAGGCCAGGGAGGTGAGCACGCCCGAGCCCTGGTTGGGGAACAGGTCGAGCCCACCGTCCGCGTTACGGCGCACCCGCAGGAACTCGCGGCGCTTGTCGGGCCGGGGCCAGTCGAAGTCGGCGCGCAGCCGGGTCACGGGCGCGGCCAGCTCGGTCGCCCCCTGCAACCGCAGCAGGAAGGGCCGGGCCAGCACCAGGAAGGTCGCGAAGCTCGAGACCGGGTTGCCCGGCAGCCCGATCACATGGGTCTCGCCGATACGCCCGTAGGCGAAGGGCTTGCCCGGCTTGACCGCGACCTGCCACAGGTCCAGCCGGCCCAGGGCCTGCACCGCCGGACGCAGGTGGTCCTCCTCCCCCACCGAGACGCCGCCGCTGGCCAGCACGAGGTCATGGCCGGCCGCGGCCTCCCGCAGGGCCTGCTCGGTGGCGGCGCGGGTGTCGGGCACGTTGCCGAGGTCGGTGACCACGCAGCCCGCGCGTTCGAGCAGGCGGCGCAGGAAGAAGCGGTTGCTGTTGTAGATGGCGCCGGCGGGCAGCTGGTCGGGCGGCACGGTGCCGGGCATGACCAGTTCGTCGCCGGTGGACAGGAGCGCCACCCGGGGCCGGGCGGCCACCGGCAGGCGGTCGAAGCCCATGCTGGCCGCCAGGCCCAGGGCGGCCGGGCCCAGGCGCTCGCCGGCGCGCAGCACGATGGCGCCCTTCGCGATGTCCTCACCGCTTCGGCGCACGTTCTGCCCCCTGGCAGGCAGGGTCTTGAACCTGACCGCACCCTCCCCGGCGGGCTCGGAGTCCTCCTGCATCACCACCGCGTCCGCGCCCGCGGGCAGCGGGGCGCCGGTGAAGATGCGCGCCGCCGTCCTGGCTGCCAGGGGCTGGGGCATGGTGCCGGCCGGAATGCGCTGGCTCACCGGCAGCACCGCGCCGGCCGCCGCGGCGTCGGCGGCGCGCAGGGCATAGCCGTCCATCGCGCTGTTGTCGTGGGGCGGCACCTGCAGGGGCGAGGCCAGGTCGGCGGCCAGGACACGGCCGTCGGACTCGACCAGGGGCACCGTCTCGATGCGGCCGAGGGGCCGGGCCTGGGCCAGCAGGTCGGCCAGGGCGTCGTCCAGAGGACGCAGGGGGGGACAGCTCGGTGCGGCGCTCATCGGGGATCGGCCGCGCGGCGCGGGAGGGTTCGGGGCGTCATCCGGCCGATTGTGGCGCGTCCTGATTCCCCGCCGGGGTCCCGAGGCCACTGTCACCTCGGCGATGCGCCGGCCGGGGCGGAGGCGACCGCCTGGGCTATCGTTGGCTCCAACTGCCACCTGAGACGCTGGGTGGCGCCGGAATTGCCAGAACGAGGAGCCTAGACATGAGCCATTTGTTCCAGAGCCTGCAGCTGCGCGAGGTGCGCCTGCCCAATCGCATCGGCATCCCGCCCATGTGCCAGTACTCGGCAGTCGACGGCCATGTCACCGACTGGCACCTGGTGCACTACGGCACCCGGGCCACCGGCGGCGCGGGCCTGCTGATCGTCGAGGCCACTGCGGTCGTACCGGAGGGGCGCATCAGCCCCGCCGACCTCGGGATCTGGGCCGACAGCCATGTGGAAGGTCTGGCCCGCATCGCGGCCTACGCCAAGTCCCGCGGCTGCGTGCCCGCCATCCAGCTGGCCCATGCGGGCCGCAAGGCCAGCGTGCCGGCCACCTGGGAGCCCCAGCGCACCCTCGGGGGCGACGAGGGCGGGTGGACGCCTGTGGGGCCCTCTGCCCTGCCCTTCGGGCCGGCCTATGCCACGCCGGAGGTCCTGGACGAGGCCGGCATCGCCGCGGTCATCACGGCCTTCGTCGACGCCACCCGCCGCGCCCTGGCCGCAGGCTTCGAGGCCGTCGAGATCCACGCCGCCCACGGCTACCTGCTGCACCAGTTCCTCTCGCCCCTCACCAACCGGCGGACCGACCGCTGGGGCGGCAGCTTCGAGAACCGCACCCGGCTGGTCCGGGAGGTGGTCACCGCGGTGCGCGCGGCCTGGCCCGCGGGACTTCCTCTGCTGATTCGCTTTTCGGCCACCGACTGGGTCGAGGGCGGCTGGGACGTGGACCAGACGGTGGAACTGTGCCGGCTGCTGAAGAAGCTGGGCGTCGACCTGGTGGACGTCTCCAGCGCGGGCACGGTGCCCGACGCAAAGATCACCGTGGGCCCCAACTACCAGGTGCCCTTTGCCCACCGCATCCGCCAGGAGGCGGGCATTCCGGTCGCCGCCGTGGGCCTGATCACCGAGCCGGCCCAGGCCGAGGCCATCCTGGCCGAGGGCCAGGCCGACCTGGTGCTGGTGGGCCGCGAGGTGCTGCGCAATCCCTACTGGCCGCTGCAGGCCGCCCAGGCCCTGGACGAGCCGGCGCCCTACCCCCTGCAGTACCTGCGGGCCCTGCCGGCCGGCGCGAAGGCGCCGGAAAGGAAAAAGCCCGCCTGAGAGACCCGGGCGGGCTTGGGATCGGGGCTCCCGCGCGGCACCTGGCCACGGCGGGATCCGTCTGAACGCGGACTCAGGCGCAGTGCTCGGCGATGTAGCGCTTGACGCCTTCGACGTCGGCCTTCATCACCGTCACCCGCTTGGGCAGCTGCTCGATGCCCTCGAAGCCGGCCGGGCGCTCGGGCTCGCGGCCCAGGGCCTCGACGATGGTCGAAGCGAACTTGATGGGCAAAGCGGTCTCGAGCACGATCATCGGCACACCTGGCTGCAGCTGCTCGCGCGCCACCTTCACGCCGTCGGCGGTGTGGGTGTCGATCATCGTGCCGAAGCGCTCGAAGGTGTCCTTGATGGTGGCCAGGCGGTTGGCGTGTGTGCTCTTGCCGCTGGCGAAGCCGTAGCGCGCGCGCGCGGTGGCGACTTCGTTGGCCAGGGAGAACTGGCCCTTGGCCGACAGCTCGGGGCCGAACAGCGCGCGGGTGCGCTCGCCGTCGCGGCCCAGCAGGTCGAACACGAAGCGCTCGAAGTTGCTCGCCTTGGAGATGTCCATCGAGGGGCTCGAGGTCTCGTAGGTGTCGGCGCTGCCCCGCACCCGGTAGGTGCCGGTGCGGAAGAACTCGTCGAGGACGTCGTTCTCGTTGGTGGCGGCGACCAGGTGCGCGATGGGCAGGCCCATCATGCGGGCCACATGGCCGGCGCAGATATTGCCGAAGTTGCCCGAGGGCACGGTGAAGCTCACCTGCTGGTCGTTCGACTGCGTCGCCTGGAAGTATCCGGCGAAGTAGTACACCACCTGGGCCACGAGACGCGCCCAGTTGATCGAGTTGACGGTGCCGATGCGCCACTGGCGCTTGAAGGCCAGGTCGTTCGACACCGCCTTCACGATGTCCTGGCAGTCGTCGAACACGCCCTCGACGGCGAGGTTGTGGATGTTCGGGTCCTGCAGGCTGAACATCTGCGCCTGCTGGAAGGGGCTCATGCGGCCGTGCGGCGAGGTCATGAAGACGCGCACGCCCTTCTTGCCCTTCATCGCGTACTCGGCGGCGCTGCCGGTGTCGCCCGAGGTGGCACCCAGGATGTTCAGCTCCTCGCCGCGGCGCGCCAGCTCGTACTCGAACAGGTTGCCCAGGAGCTGCATGGCCATGTCCTTGAAGGCCAGCGTGGGGCCGTTGGACAGGGCCTCGAGGTACAGGCCGTCCTCCAGCTTGCGCAGGGGCACGATCTCGGGCGTGCCGAACACTTGGGCGGTGTAGGTCTTGCGGCAGATCGCGCGCAGGTCGTCTGCCGGGATGTCGTCGATGTACAGCGAGAGGATCTCGAAGGCCAGGTCCGCGTACGGCAGGCCACGCCAGCGCGCCAGGGTGGCGGCGTCGACCTGCGGGTAGCGCTCGGGAAGGTAGAGGCCGCCGTCGGGCGCCAGGCCCTCCAGCAGGATCTCGCAGAAGTGCTTGCGGTCGGGGTGACCGCGGGTCGACAAATACAGCATCAGGCGAGTTCTTCCTTGCGGATGCGGGTGATGGGCGCCAGCACCGTGGGCAGGGCCTGGAGCTTGGCCAGCACGTCGTTCATGGTGCCTTCCCGGGCGTCATGGGTCAGGATGATCAGATCGGTCTGCTTCTCGCCTTCGCCGGCTTCGCGCTGGAGTACCGCGTCGATGCTGATGCCGGCACGGGCCAGCAGGCCGGTGACCTCGGCCAGCACGCCGGCCTGGTCGGCCACGCGCAGGCGCAGGTAGTAGCTGGTGACGACCTCGGCCATCGGCAGCACCGGCAGCTCGGACATCTGGTCCGGCTGGAAGGCCAGGTGCGGCACGCGGTGGGCGGGGTCGGAGGTGTGCAGGCGGGTGATGTCCACCAGGTCGGCGATCACCGCGCTGGCGGTGGGCTCGCTGCCCGCGCCCTTGCCGTAGTAGAGGGTGGTGCCGACGGCGTCGCCGTGGACCATGACCGCGTTCATCGCGCCCTCGACGTTGGCCAGCAGGCGCTTGGCCGGCACCAGGCTCGGGTGCACCCGCAGCTCGATGCCCTTGTCGGTGCGCTTGGTGATGCCCAGGAGCTTGATGCGGTAGCCCAGTTGCTCGGCGTAGCGGATGTCCTGCGCGCCCAGCTTCGTGATGCCTTCCACATAGGCCTTGTCGAACTGCACCGGGATGCCGAAGGCGATGGCCGACATGATGGTGGCCTTGTGCGCGGCGTCCACGCCCTCGATGTCGAAGGTCGGGTCGGCCTCGGCGTAGCCCAGGCGCTGGGCTTCCTTCAGGACCACGTCGAAGTCCAGTCCCTTGTCACGCATCTCGGACAGGATGAAGTTGGTGGTGCCGTTGATGATGCCGGCCAGCCACTGCAGGCGGTTGGCGGTCAGGCCCTCGCGCAGCGCCTTGATGATCGGGATGCCCCCGGCCACGGCGGCCTCGAAGGCCACCATCACGCCCTTCCTGTGGGCGGCGGCGAAGATCTCGGTGCCGTGCACGGCCAGCAGCGCCTTGTTGGCGGTGACCACGTGCTTGCCGGCCTCGATGGCCTCCATCACCAGCTGGCGGGCGATGCCGTA
>JACCDZ010112601.1_pt1 | contig 16957 bp, 13 predicted proteins | sample 7449551 | NCBI WGS metagenome assembly JACCDZ01 (sample SAMN15323452, study PRJNA562643) | freshwater metagenome | isolation source: river surface water | place: USA:Blue River Watershed | collected 2017-08-18 | reverse complement strand
TTTGGATGGTGAGAATATTCCCTTGAGAAAAATAATAGGGCCTGTCAGGGAATATTCTCACCATCCAAATCCCTATTCTACCGAAATTAGACAATTGATTAATATATTGTAAAGAAATTGTGTAAATTACTGCGTACGCACACCCGCACACAATAAATTCACTCATATTGTATTTAATTTAATTCGTTATTTATTAAAATTAAATTTCAAATATATAGTTATAGAATTATACAAATGGCGTTTCAAAAAAGAAAAGATGTAAAATTTGGAATGGATAAAGAAAATAATTTATTGGAACATATCAATGAACATTTCGAATTAAATTTGCATAAACTTCCAAGATTACATCCATTTGATTTTACAGATGAAAATAGTGATAATCATTTTGAACTTAAAAGTAGAAGATGTATGCGATATACATTTAGTGAAACAATGGTAGGTCATAATAAAATATTATATATTAAAGAACACCCTAACAGAAATTATTATTTTGTATTTAGTTTTACAGATGGTTTATATTATATCAAATATAATGAAGAATTATTTAATACATTTAGAGTTCAAGTAGGCGGGCGATGTGACAGAGGAGAACCAGAATATAAAGATCATATTTACATCCCAGTTGAATATCTTTTATATATTGGTAATGTATAACAATATTCAATTCTTTTTAAACCCTTGATTTTAATTTTAAAATAATTAAAATAAAATAGTTTAAAACATAAAATTATTATATATTAATATATTATAGTAAATATACAATGACAACAATTAAGCAATTAAGAAAAGAAGCACTTAAATTGATCAAACAAAATATTAATACAATTGATGGTAGAAGCATTGCAAAGTATACACAAATTGCAACAACTGCCAGAACAGACAAATTACAAGGTATGATTGAAACATTAAAAATATTAAGATCTCCAGCAGTTCCAACAGTTCAAGATTATGGATTAGATAATGATGTAGCTATTATTGAACAACCAAAGAAACAAAAGAAATCAGTTACTATTAAAGACATAGTATATAAGAAAAAATCAACACCATCTAAGATAGTTCAAATGGTTGAAGTAGATTTGAGAGTAAAAGTTAATTATAGTATTATGAACTCTTCAAAATATGGATCAAAATCTTTTAACAGTAATAAAACGGTCCAAGAGGTAAATGTCCAAGTAACTGTCCCAAAAAATCAAATTCATAATAAAGAATACTTAAGATATGCCGTACTTAATGATTCTACTAATATAGAGTATGAAATTAATGGCTTTATTGAAGACTCAATGAAGTTAACTAAAATTGATGATATTCAAGTATTAAGTACAGCAGTTGATAAAAGTGAAATGTATAAAACTAAACCCGATATTAAGGGAATCAAAATGAGAGATGCCGAATTTGTTAACCTAGATATTGATGGATTAACTGACTATAAGTTTAAACCTTTCCAATGTGTGTATGGTGCATTGAAATATAAGTATGGGTTTGAAGCTGAAGCATTATTAAAGACATTTCAAGAATATGAAGATTCTTTGCAATTAGATCAATTTGTACCTGAACCATTAACATTAACATCGGGTGTATCAACTAATATGATTTTACATTTAGCAAAACTTAAAGACTTCTCTGTATATGCATTAGATATCAATAAGAAATTATTTGCCAAGCATATTAGAAAGAATCATAATAGATCACCGTTAGTTTATGTTCTTCATAATGAACACTTTTATTTAATCAATGATCCAATTACTATTTTATCAATTAAAAATACCAACAGAGAAAAGAAATCAACAGAACTTTCATCAGATTTATTTAGAGATTATGAGTCACCGATTGACACATTAGCAACATTACCAATATTGGAAGATATACCAGTTGCCGAATATTCAAATTATTCTAAATGTAATATTATGTATCAAACTACTGATTTATATTATATTCTAATGGATCTTTATAAAACATTCAATCAACAAATTAGTACAAAAAATATTCATATTAATGGTGATAAACAAGTTGTATACTTTTACTTTAAGAAATTTGATCTTCATATTTATGCTGATGTTAATTTTGATGTAGAAACAGGCACAACATACAAGGATGTTCAACAATTATGCAAACAATTGAATATTAGATTTAAGAATCAAACAATATCTGCAATTGTATTAGAATGTGAGAAGACATTTTACAAACTTAAATCAGAGCGTATAGAATTAACCAAAGAACAGAAACAAGAAATGTTAGATGAATGTGAATATAAATGTAGCAAATGTGAACAACAAGTTAAGAAAGGTAAATATCAATTTGATCATATTGTTCCGTTAGCTGCTGGAGGTTCTAATGAAGTTGATAATATACAAGTATTATGTATTGAATGTCACCATAATAAAACAAGAGAAGAACAACAAAATAGTGATTATATATTTGTTAATAAATCAGAATCATCATTTAATCAAGAAGTCAAAAATATATTCACTTCTAATGATGCTAAACCTTTTGCATTTATTGAGAATGTACCATATAGTTCAAAACAAATTGAACAAGAAGGATACAATAAATTATTACATATTGATATCTGCAAAACTAGACGTAATATATTATTGTACAATGATAAAGAATTACCATCATATACAGTAATGGATAAAGTTGAAGAATTTGATAAGACAAAAGATAGTAATATTCAAGTAGGTATTTATTATATTGTAACTTCTTGTTATTTTCCTTGCCGCGGTAATGGTTGGTATAGTCATAATATGGTACAACATTTATTGGATACTCAAAAAATTACATTAGATGATATCAAATATAAATTAGTTTCTACTTTGACTTTAGAACCTGATTATTTTACAGCCTTCTTTAATTATATTGTCAATAATTTTGGTGATAAATATGGCAAGCTTGGACCTAATGCAATGGTTGGAATGTTCAACAAACGAACTACTACAAGATCAAGACTTCATATGACTTCATCAGAAAAACAAGCTATTAGTCAATTTTATGATAGTCCAGATAAGAATGTACTTTATGATAGTGATGTTGGATTATATTGTATATACGAGAATCAACAAGTAGAATTTGATGAAACTAGAACACCATTATATAAATATGTTGTTGAACAAGAAGCGATTGAAATGGACTTATTAAAATCCAAAGTTGAACAAGCAGGTGGAATTATTACAAGATATAATACTGATTGTGTTAGTGCTTATTTTAAAGATGACAATAAAATTAAACATATTGTTCAAAATACATATTGGGATGAAAACAAACAAGTAAAGAAATATAAATTTGAACAAAAGGATAACAATAGTAAATATCCAGAAAGAATGAAACAATACAAAAGAACTAATAATTATGAACATAATTTTAATAGAGAATGGAATATTACAAAAGATAATGATAATTTTGATGAATTAGCCAACAATATAATTACAAGTAATCAAGGTATATTAATTAATGGTCGCGCTGGTTGTGGTAAATCAACACTATTAAAAAAGTTAATGTCCAAATTACCAGAAAATTCATATATTACCTTAGCACCAACTAATAAAGCTTGTAGAGTAGTTGATGGTCAAACAATTCATAAGTTTCTTGCTGGTGCTTTCAATAATAAGAAATCATTAAATAGAAAATTGGAAGGTAAACAATATATCATAGTTGATGAAATTAGTATGGTCAAAGAATTATTTTATAAAGTATTCTTATCTATCAAACGTATTAATCCAGAAATCAAATTTATCTTATGTGGTGACTTCAAACAATTGAAACCAGTTAATGATAGATATGATTATGATTATCAAAATTCTCCAGCATTATTTGAACTTTGTGATAATAACAAATTACAATTAACTAAATGCAGAAGAGCTGATACAATTATGTTTGATTTATGCAACCCATCTAAAATTAATAAACTAGATATTACACAATTTGGCACTAAATTTACTGAGAGACATTTAGCCTTTACCAATAACAAAAGAATTCAAATCAATGCAATCTGTATGAAAAACTTTATAAATCAACAAATTGAAATAGCCAAAAAGAATAAGAAGAAGCAGCCAACACCTTTAAAACTATCCAAATTAGAATTTGACAATAATAGCCAAGATGTATTGTTATTACCTAATATGCCAATTATTGCAAGAGTTAATCACAAGCCTTATCAAATTGCCAATAATGAGACTTTTACAATTGTATCTATTGGTGATAAAATAGTGGTCAAATCTGATAGTACAGGACAACAAATAACAGTTCAACTTAATGAATTTCAAAAATTGTTTTATATTGCTTTCTGTATAACTGTTCATAAATCTCAAGGCTGTACATTTAACTTTCCTTATACCATTCATCAATGGAAATTATTCGACAAAAGACTTAAGTATGTTGCATTAAGTAGAACCACTAAGAAAGAATATATTAATATTATTCAGTAATAAATTCAAAACTTTTTTCTATCTAATATAGTATACAATTACAATGAATACAATATTGGAAGAAACTTTTTATGATCCTAAATTTGGTTTAATGTCTTTTGATAAATTTAGAGCTAAACTCAAAGAATTACATCCAGAAATAAAAACTAAATTTATTAAAGAATTTTATGCTAATCAAGAAATCAACCAATTAGCCAAGAAACCAATAACAAACCCAAACAATAGTTATAAAATAAATGGTCCTGAGTTATCATTTCAAATTGATTTGATGTTCATACCCAAAGCCATTAAAACGAAAGAAGCACAAATAAAGAAAGCTAAACAAGAGGGATTATTTCCAAAGAATTTATTTTATTGTTTCCTGTTGTGTATTGATATCTTAAGTAGGAAGGCTTATGTATATCCTTTACCAAATAAACAATTGTCTTCAGTGATAGAAGGATATATGGAATTTCTTAAAGATGTGAAGCAAGATACTGACACCGTTAAAGATACTGAAGATTACTTTGAACATAATCAACCATTTGCAATAGTTACAGATGATGGCTTTGACTTTGAGGAATTCCTTAAACTCAATGAAGAAAAAAATATATTGGTAGATGCTTCCACCGCTTATGATGATCATATTACAAATGGTAACCGATTAGGTATAATAGATAGATTAGTTCGAACAGTAAAAAATTTATTGATGAAATATGTATATGCAACAAGTGGTAAACAATACTCCATAAAAGAAGTTATCAAATCAATTGTTGAGAATTATAATAATACTCCACATAAATCATTAGATAATGCAACACCTAATGAAGTCTTTAATAGTAAAGCAGCAAGAATGAAAATATTTAATGCAAATCTTGAACATAATGAATTAATTGACAATACAATGAAATATGAAGTTGGTGATACAGTTAGAGTATTAAATAGAAAAGAAGCATTTAGTAAAGAAAAGCCACAATTTAGTAAAGAGATATATACCATATCAGAACAAACAGGTTATAAATATTATGTCAAAGATTCAGAAGACAAGCAACTAAAACGTAGATTCAAACCAACAGAATTATTAAAAGTAAATATTGAAACAGTACAAAATAAAAATCCTGTAAATATTGACAAAGAAATCAAAACCAATAAGAAGAAAACAAAAACAGATCAAGTATTAAAACAATTAGATATTCAACCATCCAATATATTACCAGAAAATGAAAAACGTAATCGAAAACCTAACTCAAAATATCTCTAAGTGTATTTAAACTATTTTATTTTAGAATTAATTAATTATTTGAATTAAAATATTTAAAATTAAAATATATACTTATTAATATAAATACTATAGAATGCAAAATACTGAAACTTCAAATATTGAAACTACAAATCAAAATGTTGAATTAGTTTTGAATACTGAACTTATTGAATTTGTTCCAGTAATAGAAGATATTAATACTATTACTACTGATATATCGCATTTAAAAATTAAACTACCAGAAGAATGCAGTCCAACAGAAGAATGCAGTCCAACAGAAGAACCAAAAGCACCTAGAGAAAAATCACAAGCTAAACAAGGTAGGCCAAGAAAATATAAATATATTGAAATTGATTCTACCACTGAACAACCAGTTGAAGTTGAACGTAAAGTTAAATCAAATTATTCATCACAATATTATCAAAATCATAAAGAGATTAAGGTAATTTGTCCAATTTGTTTAAAGAATGTACAAAAGTATTCAATTGGTAAACATCAAAAAACAAAGTATTGTCAATTGGTAGCATCCTTTAAAGAAACAAAAACTGATAATTTCGTTGTACCAAATGATGATCCAGTATTTATTCAGGAAATTACAATTTAGTTAAACAAATGAAATAAACTAATTTATTTATTTCATAGGTTTTTTATATCAATAACAATAGAAGAGCAATTATCGGAGGTTTAAAGCCAAGTTGCAATAATATTGTTGAAATCATTTTACTTGTCCATAATTGATTTATTAAATATTTTCCTGTTATTATCATTAGTCGTTTTTTAAAAAGAATCTTGCAACAGTACGTAATGTTGAAACTGATTTAGAAACTCTTTTAATACGTTTTGAACTGTGAAGATCTTCAATGATTTCACTAATTGCTTTTTTCTCTACTTCATTAAAAGTACCAGTAATAAAAGATTGCATTAGTTTAATTACTTCATCTTTTTTATTTATCTTTTCATTTTCTTTGTTGTTCTTTGAACTGTAGGCTTCTTCGACAAGACAGCAAACAAATAGTATAAAAGAAGGCATTGTTTTAAGGTCTTGTTTATTTACAACTTTACCAAAATGCGCTTCTATATGCTCTGCAATTGCTGTACTGCCACTTACTACCTTTGATTTATTGGTTGGTTTGATAAGATTTAGATTTTTCAATGGCATTATATATATATATTATTTAATGAGAAAATTTTTATTTATTTCTATTGCTAATTTAATAATAATATGCCTTCAACCAAACAATTTATCAATAATAATATTAGTATCAAATTATTAGGTAAACAAACTAAGAATAAATCTAAAAGTAAGAGAAAGAATCAAAATAGAGCTAATGATAAGAAAGTATTACAATCAAAACCAGCCTTTTCAAATTTCCAATATCCACAACCCATTATTATTAATCCACAACAACAAAAACAATTAGATGAAAATTATTCAAATAAATTAGCTACATTAATGCAAAAGAAATTTGATGAGGAATATGCAAAAAAGGAAAATGAAAAAGCAACTCAAAAGATGAATCGAGTAGGAGCATTTCAAGCTGTGGATAATGGTAATGGATTTAGTCAACCAGTTAATTTACTATCAAAACGTAATGATACTTTTGAAAGACCAACGTTACAATCAGAATCTGAACAACAACCAAGAATTAATCCAATAGTGCAAAGTCAAGTACGAAAAAATCCAGTTGTATATAATCCACCAACAGATTATTATGCTCAACCTATAGTAGATGGTTATACAACAGATGCAGTTCAAGGAGAACCATTGAACCCATTATGGCATTGTGATGTTTGTAACAGAGAAATGCAACTGAGAAGTAAACAAGCTCATTTAAAAACTAAAGGACATAAGGAAAAATTAAAAGAACAAGAGCAAGAACAAAAACAACAAGAACCAGAACAACAAGAACCTCAACAAAACCAACCTATTATAGATGCAAACAAAGAGATAAGTATATTAAAGAAACAAATGGGAACACCTCCACAGAAACAATATGTAGATGACACTATGATGATTCAATCACCTATTCTTCCAATTAATAGAAGTGTGCCGCCATCACTGTTAAAGAGTCCTGCATATGAAGCAAGTTTAGCAGAGTTATCAACTACCACTAAAAGAAACAATCTTATAGATGAATCACAATTTTTGAATGGTAATTTATCAGATTTGTTTAGGAGATCTAAAATGTATGATTCTGATAATCTTGAAGAAACTATCAATCCTTTGGCTGCATATGAAAGAAAACTAAAAGCAGAATCTGATAGAGTACTAAATAGTAAATTGTATGCAACTCCCAACAATAAAAGTGAAGATCAACAGCCTTCTATACAAATTCATTAATTGTTTTTATATATAGTATTATATAACACTATATATAAAAGATCTATTTATTTAATAAGCTATTCTAAATGCTGGATATTTTGGAGCAGGTACAACAATAGGTTGATTATATTCTGGTTCTGGTTCCTTTACCACTTTAGTAGTTTTCTTTGATTTTGGTTTACGTTGAACAATAACAATTTCTTCTTCATCAGATTCACTAGTAGTACTGTCATCATCATCTGGTGGTGGTTGTTCAACATATACAATTTTCCTTTCTTTCTTTGGTTTAGGTTCTTTTTGTTTCTCTTTCTTTTGTTGTTCTTCTTCTAACATTTTCTTATACATTTCCTTTTCTACTTGTTTACGTAATTTATCAGCTTTCTTGATAACTTTCTGTTGTGTTTCTTCTTCTTTCTGCTTTAAATATTCTTGTTCTAATTTCTTTCTCTCTTCCACTTTAGACATTCTAATTTCTCTAGTTTTAATCATTGATTGTCTTCTACGTTCTCTTTCAGCATCAGATAAATTTAATTTACGTTTTGGTTTTACTTCAATGTTATCCAAATTAATCGTCGCTTCAACTTCATTCAATGATGATTTCACATTACGTAATTCAATTTCATCATCGCTACTTGATGCTTCTTCCAAATTTTGTGTAAGTGCCATTTGTTCTTTCTTTGCAATCTTCAACATATTTCTATAATAATAACAATAGAAAATATTTTTTTAAATCTATAATAATTTTAATATTTTTAATAATAAATTGTAATATTATTTTCTTTTGCCAATATTATGAGTATAATTAAAGACACTAAACAGTACTATTTGAATCCAGCTTCTGATGCCATTAAAAATAACAATTGGTATTCTGATGTAACCTTTAATATAAGTGGTTTATTAAAAGATGATAATAATATTTTGTACAATACAATATCAATAGTTCATTGTGAAATTCCTTACAGTTTTTATGTTGTCAATGAAAGTAATAATAAATTAGTGTTATCAACTGGTACAATCAATGTGCCATATGGCAATTATAATGCAAATTCGTTAATGAAATATATAAATACACAGTTACCAGTAAATATGATACTATCATTTGATGCAACAACAGGCAAAATGAAATTAACATATAATCAATGGTTTTCTATCTTATCAACCTCAACAATACAAAAGTTATTAGGTTTAGCAGTTAATACAACTTATTCATCAACTAGTAATGTAATCGCTTTTCCATATCCAATGAATGTATTAGGTACAAAGAACTTATATATCAAGAGTAATGTAATGTTGGCTAATTATAATTCATTAACTAAAGATTATGTAACGTTGTCCTGTATTCCAGTGAATGTTGAACCATATGGCATAATTTTATACAACAATTATTCAAATTCTGCTTACATAATTCGAAATAAAAAATTAGACAATATTGAAATAAAAATATTTGATGATAATAATAATTTTGTAGACTTTAATAACATTGAATGGAATATTACAATTGAAATTACAACATATAAAGAAGTGACATTTGATAATGTAACATTAAACAGTTATATGGCCAATAACTTAATTAATTAAATTATTTATTTAGAATTAATTTTATTATAAGAAATAATTTTCTATTTATAGTATTATACAAATATATACAATGAGCAATCAAATGACACCCGTAGGAGTTCCAGCAGAAATGGTTTTTGATCTTCCAGCCTCTATGTTGGACTCTAGAAAAATTGAACAACGTATTCAACCTTATTCACAATCAACATATAGTACTGCTGGACAGATAGCAAAATTTACAATTCCACAAACAGATAGAACTTTAATTAATGGACAAACTATGTATTTAACAGGTAATTTAGAATTAACTACTTTGGGAACTGCAGATACTAATTCATATGCAATTTTAGGATCGTTTTATTCTTTATTTTCTCGTCAGGTAGTTAATGCTAATGGTACTGTTTTAGAAACAATTGAAAGACCAGGTGAATTAGTAAACCAACTAATTAATATGACTATGAATGCCGCTGAAAAAATCGCACAAACAAATTCATTAGGAACATTCGCACAAAAAGTATCAGATGATTATGTTGCTGATTGTACAACGAATATAGGTGGTCCCTTAATAAATACGGCATTATTAAATCTTGGAACCAATAATAATAACTCTTTGACTTTTGCTATACCAATTATTGGCATATTAGATTCTGCTAAATTTTTACCAATGTGGAACTCTAATATAGATTTGGAATTAACAATTAATGCACTTACTAACTGGTTAACTATTATAAGTGGTACCTTTTCAGGAACCGCTGGGTTTACTCTCAGTAATTTAGAACTTGTTTTTGATGCTATTGAATTGTCCCCTGAATCATTTGGTATGGTAATGGCAAATTATCCTCAAAAAGTTGTTGTCAAATCATCTACGTATTTAGCTGGTACAGGTTCTTTAGCTTCTGGTGTTTCTGGTGGACAAGATATTCCTATTAATGCAAGATTAAGTTCAATGAAACAATTATTTTATTATTTTAATCAAGCCAGTTGTGCAGATCAAACATTTGGTGGTATAAATCCTAATGGTACAGATGTTGTCTTTATTACGAATGGTAAATATTACCCTCAAAGACCTATTAAACTAAATAATCCTTCTGAAGTATATATGCAAATTCAAAAAGCATTTGGCTCAATAAAATCATATTCACATTCTGGTTCAATTGGTAAAGCAGAAATGTGTAGAAGACAAACTGCAAATAACTTATATGCAGGCCCAATAACTTCAAAAGCAAATTTACAGTTTACTGGTAATAAATTCTACTTAGCAATTGATACTGAAATTGTCAATACAAATAAAAACAGTTTATATAATGGTATTCAAACAGGAGTTAATAGTAATATTAGATTAAATATCAATGAAGCTTTGACTGCTGCGATGACTTGTTATTATTGGTGTTGCTATGATGCTCTATTAGAATTTGACTTTACAACTGGAATTACCAGAGCAATTTATTAAATAAAATTAAGTTTGATAAAATATTTTCTATCCATATAGTAATAAATTATAGAAAGAAAGTATATGATGAAAATCAAAAAGAATGAAGATGTTGTCTTAAAAATGCCTCAAATGTTGGTTGATCATCCATTGGCTTCCCATTTGGAGAATGAACCTTTATTAAGTCATTTAAATAAATCATTTGCTTGTTCATTTATTGGACGGGCTGGTTCTGGTAAAACAAGTTTAATGACAGGACTATTACAAACTAAAAATAAACTGAAGAAAGTATTTAATAAGATATATGTATTTATGCCTTCCTATAGTAGAGGTTCAATGAAGAAATGTATTTTTGATTGTTTACCAGAAAATCAAATATTTAGTGAATTAACATTAGATAATCTATTTCAAGTCTATCAACGATTGGAAGAAAACACAGAAGACAAGTTATTAAGTTTAATTATATTTGATGATGTACAAGATGCATTTAAAGGTGAATGTGAAAAGTTATTATTGAAAATTATTAACAATAGAAGACATTTGAGAACAAGTTTAATGATTGTTGCACAGAGTTATAAAAAAATGTCATTAGATGTTCGTAAAGCTTTAACTAATCATTTTTTATTTAATTTATCCAAAGAAGATTATAACCAAATTTATGAAGAACGAATTTATATTCCAAAACATTTATGGGAAACTATTTTAGACTATTATAGAAAAGGTAATGATAGAAAGGGCAACTTCTTATTTTTAGATCCAGAGAAACAAAAGACATTTATAGGATGGGATGAAGTAATTATTGATTCAGAAGAAGTTTAGAAATTATTAATTAATATGTATTATTCAAAAATAAAATATCTAGTATATTTATAATACATATTATACAATGGGAATATTTCAAAAAGTATCAAAAGGAGCAAACAATTTTTTTAAGAAGGTTGACAGTGGAGCAAATCAAATGTTTAAAAAAGTAGATCAAGGAATTAATCAAGCTGGTAATTTTGCTAAGAATGCATCGACTCAAGTAACTGGAGTAGCTAAACAAGCAGGTAATTTCTTAGAAAAGAATGCAGGAACTATTGCTGATGTTGGGGCGGGGTTAGCGGTTGCTACTGGTGTTGGTGCTGAATTTGCTCCTGCTATTTTGGCTGCTGGTAATACGGCACAACTTGCAGGTTCTAGATTAAAGCAAGGAGCAGTAGGAACTAATAAATTAATACAAAACAATATTAATCAATCACAATCAAAAGCATCGGATTTTAATAATAGTTTGAAAACGGCTGTAGCGGGTGCAGTAAATCAAGGTAATACAACTAGTCAAAATATGATTAATCAAACTCAAAATAAAGTAAATAATTTAGGTGATCAAATAAATGGCGCTATTGCTTCAGCTTCTAATAGTATCAATAGTTTAAGCGTTCCACAAATACATTAAACATTTTTAGTTTTATTTCAAAAATTTAATATATATTACTATTATATATTAAATGATTGGATACAATACATTACAAAAATCTATGAATGGTGTAAAGGTTTTAACTGATGGTGTTAGTTTTATTTCTGATGGTAATGCAGAACATCAAAATATTGTTTATTCAGAATTTATTAAAAGTGACACTGGTCATACAACGCTTTCAGATAATAGTTTAACAACGGATGATGTTAATTGTGTAAATATTACTTGTGATAATTTTGATGCATCCGATATTCAAACAGGAACTATTCAAGCAAACTATTTAAAAATATTAAATCAATTAACTTCTGCTATATTATTAGAAGTTGATGGTATTACACAAAATAAAATTATTGCAAATGTTCAAATGACAATGAACAATATATTACAATTAGTAAATGCTGATATTCAACAAACTCAAACGGGAAGAATTTATCAACAAGGTACTAATAATAATTATTTGAAAGATACTTATATTAATGGTTATTTACAAGTTGGTTCAAATATAACTCAATCTGGCGGTTCTGCTTCTTTAAACGATCTAACTATTGATAATCTAACAATGAGAACTGATAAAGGAATTATACAAAGTGGTACTAATGTAACTAATTCATTTGGTGGAACTTCTACAATGAAAACTTTAATTGTAACTGATTCAGTAACATTACCATCGAATGTATCAATTCCAAATGTAACAACTAGTAATGATATGATGATGCAAAGCGATGCAGTGATTATTCAAGATATTACAACTGTAACAACTAAAAAGAATATATTGAGAAATACTAAGACATTAACGTTTGAAGCAGATGGAGATATTACGCAAATTAAAGCAGGATCAACTGCAACATTTAAAAATACTATTATACAAGGTACATCACAAATGCAAGGAGATATAACACAAACTGCAGGTACTTGTATATTTAAAACAATTAATTGTAATAATATTACTCTCAATGCGGATCAATTAATTACACAATCAGGAACAGGATATATTACGCAATCAGGTACAGGACAAAATGTATTGAAAGAAATTAATTTATTAAATAATGCTAATATAATCTTTAATGGTACTGGTATTATTAGTCAAGCATTAAACGGTATAAACATATTATCTCATTTTCGATCTGCTGGTTATGGAATAATTGGAGGACGTAACAATACAACATTTACCAATACACAAAACATACAAAATAATAATGGTTTGCAAATTCAATTTAATAGAGATAATTCAAGTCAATACAGTTTTATAATGAATAATAGAGGTACTGGCGGTAATGGTGGTATTAGATTTCAACGTTATGTAACTGGTGTATATTTAGATGAACCTATGGTAATTGATGATAATATAACAATGAATAAAAATCTAAGTATTCCTGGTGGTTCATTAACTTGTTCTAGTGCAACTATTGGCAATATATCACAAAGTGAATTGGATTGTTTAGATAACTGTAATCAAAATATTAATACTAAATTTACTTCATTAGATGCTCAAATTCTAGCATTACAAACATCAAGCAGTAATTATAACACCGCATTAACTGGAATAACTTATAATTCTACAGGTGATTTAACGACAATAGATAATAATTTAACTATTTCAGCAGGTAAAAATTTATTAATTGGTACAACAAATGTTTTAACATCTTTAACTAATGATTCAAATAATATTTCAACTTTAACAACTAATATGAATGGTATAACTTATAGTTCTTCAAATACTAATTTTAGTAATCAATGTATATTTAATGGAAATGTTCAATTATCTAAAACATCTGGTTCAACTTATGTTTTTTCTGATTTCAGATTAATTAATAATATAACAAAAAATACTAATGAGTTTGGTCAGATGTATTGTGCTAATAGCAACTGGGATAATGTTTTATATAGACCTAATGGTAATTATCAACTTCATATAAGAAATAGTTTAGATACTTCAAATATTCAAATATTACTAGCAAATTTAACAAATTTCAATATAAAAAATACTAATTGTTTAATAGATAATAATTTAACCGTTAATGGTACTACCAATTTAAAAAATACTAATATAACAGGCGATCTTATTGTAAATGGTTTAAATATTAAAAATGAAATTGACGCATTAGATACAAGTTTTACAACTGGAACTATTAACACTAATGATTTAGTCACAGGTAATTTAACAGCAACAGGAACAACCAATTTAAAAACAACTAATGTTATTACTTCAAATGGAACTTCTTCTACACCTTCATTAATTGTTAGAGATAATGGAAACTCCACTTTTACAAGAACCCTTGCAATAATTCCTAACTCATCAAGCGGTGCATATAATTCAAATGTAGCCTCAAATGATTTAAGTATTGTTGGAACAGGTACATCAAGTAATCAAACAACATTATCTATATGTACTTGGTCATCTACTAAGTCAGGTTTTAGAACTGGTCCTCAATTTTGCGAATTAACAGCAGGTTCAAATTCTATTTTTATTGATTCAACAGCAGGAACAGTAATAAATGGTTCAACTTCTATTACTGGTCTTGTTACTTATGCAAATACTACACCTTCATCAGTTTCAAACACTAAAACATTAAGTACTTTTGCAAATTCAATTTATACTTCTCAACTATTTTCTATATCATTTTCTGGTTCTCAAAAAAGAACTTTAAATATTGTTTGTCCTATAAGTTATTATAGGTCTTCAATAATTGGAACACAAGGAATAAATATATCAAATGTTATTACTACTACAATTAATAATTTAACTGTAGATATTTACAAAAATAATTCTCTAATACAAACAATTACACCATCATATAGTGAAACTTTACCAAAAACAATTTCCGCTAATAAATTACCAAATTCAACTGGACAAACTTATTCATATGAAATATATTTGGGGAAAATAACTTTTAGTTATGATATTGATACTCCTACAATAGATACTTATATATTCAAATTAAATTGTGTTTTATCAAATGTTTATGAAAGTGAATCATTAGTATCAACTGGTATTTATACCAATACAAATATAGTAACAGCTTCATATAATGCATACATTGCAAGTATTACAGGTTATTCAACAAATTATTCTTCACCAAGTTATACATTTACCGATTCAGTAAATTATCTTACAACAGGTTTATTAAATACAAATGAAATAATGAATAATACTTTAAGAAGTAATACGGCAAATATTAACATATTAAATGTTTCTAGTGTTTCATCAAATGTAAATTTTTATGGTAATCTTAGGTCAAAATCATTTATTGCTGGTTATTTAGTTGATGGTTCAAAACCATATTCGTTAAGTCCCGTTTTTTGTTCATTAAGTGGTATTTCTCCTAATAATGCAGATGATTATTATATAATTTTTCCAGGTTATCGTTTTGAACTTTATGATGCTCAAGATTACGGAGGAACTAAAACAACATTAACAAATACATCTGCTGATAATCTACCAGAAATAAAGGTTGTACCTTTAACTAATACTACTTCGTCTATAAAGGTATATTATAGACCAACTAATAATGACAATTTTGTAGAAATTACAATGACATATATTTCTTAATTATATTTTTTTTTATGTTCATCTTCATATAAACCATATATTGAAAATGAATAATTAATATCATAACCACCATTTCCAGTATTAACAGCATTACAGGATGCACTAGATCTTACCAAATATGGAACAATATTTATGTTTACAAAAGGGTTATCTGGTTTTCTAAATACTATACCAGATTGAATAGATGAATTGTACCCACCATAACCATTTATTGGTAATGTAAATCTATCTGGAAAGTACGCAATTTCATTACTGATTCCGTTATATGTTGAATTCATCCAATTTAAACCTTTCATTCCTAGAGTCCACATTGCAGTAGCATTTAGACCTACTGCAGCACCAGCCGTATATGACGATACCGCATTCCAACAACCAAAAGAATTATAATAAATAATGAAATAATCATATTTGTCATACATTTCGCCCATTACTGCTTTTAAATTGATAGTTGCATTATAATCCATAGCTTTTGTAAATGCTATTGCTGAAATATAAGAATTATCAATTTCCATATTTGCGCATTCAAAACTTTGTTTCATTTGTATATATTATTATATAATAACATTAGATAATATTTTTTTTAGTTTAATTCATATTTATCAAAATTGAAATCAAAATACTTAAAGCCAGAAAACAAATTCGGTGAAATATACGTCTATTTTTTGGAGACCATTTTTTGAAAACAATTGAAAGAATTTTATGAGGTGATGGTCATTGTTGTTTCAGTCTGCGGAATTGCCTCTATCTCGTTATTTTCTTTATGTCGCTGTGACCGCCGACGTCTTGCCTGACCATACCTCGGAAATCCACGTAAGGGATTTTTCTTTTACTGAGCCATTTACATCTGAATTATTTAATGACTATCCGTAGGTCTTGCCTTATGATAGATAGTTACTTTGTCATTCATCATTCAACAAAATAAAAATAGTCGAGAACCACCAAAAGTAATCAACAACGTCAGATTAATCTAAATGATTTGAT
>JACCDZ011355938.1_pt1 | contig 16960 bp, 24 predicted proteins | sample 7449551 | NCBI WGS metagenome assembly JACCDZ01 (sample SAMN15323452, study PRJNA562643) | freshwater metagenome | isolation source: river surface water | place: USA:Blue River Watershed | collected 2017-08-18 | reverse complement strand
TGTTGGCACCTGAGCTTGAGTCAATGTTCGATGACGCTGTAGAGTCGGCGGATTGGGCACACCGCATCCGTTGTTGGGGTACGCGGGTGACGCCGAATCAGTTGCTGGATATTATCCGGCGTGAACGGGAGCGTCTACCCGAAGAAGAAGGCGAAGAATTGGCGATGTTTGCCGTTGACTACGCGCAGGTGTTCGTCGACGCCAAGGGGGATGCTCCAACGGTGTTGGCCGACCTAACCTGGCAGCTCAACGAGCTGACTAAAGACCGCGACGGTTTACCTTCGATGGCTGGTGTTTTGCTGTCCCAGGTGGTGTCACCCGAGATTGGGAAGCGAGGCATGGATGCACTCAAAAGCTGGCGGTTCGCCAACCGCACCAAAGAGAACCCAGACCCGGTGCCAGACCGACGAGCAATCGATGGTTTTCGACCGCTACCCACCGACCTTGCCTGGGCTCCCCAGGCGCTGCTCCAAAAAAGTCGAGACGGTTTTATGGTATTTCGACCTAATGCTTGGCTTAGGAAAATCGCTGGTGTTGACGTACCGGACGACATCGTCGAAATCCATCGGTTCAAGTCGAACTACAGCGAAAACTCAAAGCCGCTTGTACTTTCCTGGAATGGACCCTTGACAAAAATATCATCTCCTGTTAAGAAACAAACATGGCAAGAGAACACACTTTAACTTTACACTCCTACTCTAAGGCTATATGCGTACGATAAAAGTTACAATTACGAAGGTGCGCCCTCCTTTTATGTCGTCAAAAACGAGGATGACTTAACCAATGCAACAACTTGAGTTATTCAGGGTGACGCTCAATATTGTCTACGTAGATTCGGAGGACCAGCTTTCAACAAAGCCTTACGTGGGTTACACCGTAAATGCGAGCGGTAAGGTCGAAGAGTGGCACCTCCGGCGTGTTCTGGCCGGTACGCGATACGGTGAGGTAGCACATGCGAATGCAATCTAGCCAGGCCGATTGCGGCCCGTTCTCACTGATGAACGCGCTAAAAGCCCTGGGACATCATCGCTCATCTTTAGAGCTGTCGACGATGGCCAAAACAACCGCCCAAGACGGGACGCCACCAGCCAACCTGTTGAAGGCGTGCAAGCTGCTGGCTGAGAGTTGTCAGCTAAACCCCGAGCGGTTGCGCACACGTTCGTCGTTAGAGGCTGAAGCTGTACTCCTGAACAAACTCCGACTCGGGCGCCCTGTGATTCTACTAGTCGATAACGACGAGCATTGGGTGGCTGCAATCGGACTACTTGGCGCGACAGTCGTGTTAGTCGCTGATTCGGCTGATGCTGAGCTTGTCTGCGCAGCCGACATCGCGGATGTAATGACGCGATGGGGTTGTGTCAATACCACAACAAAAGGCACCCATACAACCTACGAAGGGATTGTGCTATGAGGCTGGAGACCGCTGACTACTACCGTTACATCACCGACACACGGCGCGACACAGCCGAGTTTCTCTCGGATATCGAGGAGCGCATGGCGCAAGCCGCAAGCGCGGGCTATGGGTATGTCACGTACAACACGGCACTGGCTGGTTACTACTTACAAACACCTCCTGACGAAGACACGTTTGCGCAAAGCGTGTTGGCGACCGTGGCCGACCTAATGGAGCCTCGTGGGTTTACTGTTGAGTTCGCCACAGTGGGTTACGGTGAGGACGTTGCGGATGACACTAGCACGCTAAGGGTGTCATGGTAGACGATACTCCGTTTTTATTAGAGCTTGGCACGTTGTCCGACCGTGGTGAGGTGCCGACTTACGCACACGAACCCGCCGTATTGCGTCACGTAGCGCGGCTGAACGCACGCCTGGGTGATAACCACCCAGAAATCGACAGTGCGCGCAAAGTGGTGCGTGCGCTTGAGCAAGATACGCAAACGTTTGTTGCACTAGATACGGAGTTTTACGGCTGGTGCGACGGTGACTGGGACCCTACGTATAGTATAGCAACTCGCTCTACCGTTGGACGCGTGGCACCGTTTCTAACCAGTATCGCCTATTACTCTAGCGTTAATGACAAGTTCACATCATATGTCGTGGCTGGTCAAAAAGACGCGGCTACCGTTGTGAAGTGTTTGAACGAAACGGCCAACTACGTGTTGGTGCACAACGCGCCCGTCGACTTTCACGCGTTGACCAACATCGGGCTAGCGCCAGAGCGTGTTATTGACACGTTACAACTCGCACGTCTTATTCTCCCTGGTCTCCAGGGTTACGGCCTGGATGACCTTTATCGCCGTTATATGCCACTACGCGACGCCAAGCCGGCGAGCTATCGCGAGTTTGTACACGTCGAGGAGCGGTATGATGCCGCGTTTACGACCGAAAAACAGACCGAGGTGTCACGCTGTATCTGTGGCGACGACGATTGTCGCAAACGGAAAGAACCCCATGAGCGCTACAAGACTACAGTCACCAAGCCAACAAAACAGCGCCGCGCAGGCGTCTATAGGTACGCACTCGACCCGACCGAGCTAACTACCCTAGGTTTGATGCCTGCATTCGCGACGTACTGCCGTCACGATGCCGAGATGTTGTTCGAGTTGTGGCAAGAGGTCTTGCGTCCAAAACTCGAACGCGAGCGTCGCACAACTATTGCGTACCCGTTTGTGGAGGACTATGCTTATTAGAGAATCTGACCTGCTGCGCATTAAGGCCGAGACCGCTGTCATTACATCTGTAGAGCGCACCGGGTTTGCGGTAGACGTACCTTATTGTCGTACAACGCGCGATAAAGCCGAGGCTGACCTGGCGGAAGTGCAAGATGGGCTGAATCAGTACGCCACCATCAACTGGAACTCGGCTCAGCAAGTGGCGTTGTTTTTGCACAACGACCTGGGGCTGCGGAAGTCCCCGGTCTGCCGCAAAGGCAAAGTCAAGCGCGACAAAACATCCACCGACGCGACGGCGGTACAGTGGCTGGCTACGCGGTATCCAGACTACAAAGACCTTTTCAGCCGTATGCTCCAAGCTAAACGGATTCAGAGCAGCCTGAAGTACCTGAAGAAGTTGCCGCAACACATCGGCAGCGACGGCCTGGTACATCCGGTTGTTGGCGCTACATCCGACGACGACACGCGATTCGGCGCTGTGACTGGACGCTGGGGGCTGAAAAACCCCGAAATGTCGCAGCTACCAAAAGACGCACGCAAGGACGCCTACGGTGTCCGCAAAGCCATCACTGGCACACCAGGTGAGGTGCTCCTGGTGGCTGACCAAAAGCAGCTCGAAGTTGTGGTGCTGGCACATATCGCCACTCGTCTGTTCGGCAACGTCGGTGTAGACCTGGCAAACGCCTTGCTCCCGGGTGCACCGGACTTTCACAGCACCAATGCGCGCAAGGTTTTCGGCGACTATCTCCAACGTCAACACACCGACGGACGCCCGCTAGCCTCCATCCCGCTAGATGCGTGGAACACCGACCCTTACCTCCAACTTATGCGCGGTGACGTTAAGGCCGTGTGGTATGGCCTGATGTATGGTAAAGAGGCCTATGGTTTCGGGCACTCGCTGTTAGGTGTAGATGGTATGCCTATCGGTGAGGAGGCCGCGGCACCACTGGTCGACGCGCTGCGGAATGCAGTACCCGCGCTGGGGCTTTGGCGTGAGTGGGTAGAAAATCAACTACGCACGCAAGGCTACATAACCACCCTTGCTGGACGTGTGGCGGATTTTCGGGCCACCATGCGCGCCGGTACCGAGTATGAGCAAGCGGCGGCTATCCGTAAAGCGCTGAATTTTCCGATGCAAGGCGGCGGCGCCGACATTATGTTAGGCGTGATGGTAGCCGTGACACGTTGCCCTAAACTAAAAAAGTTGGGGTTTCGCTTGATGTTACAAGTGCACGACGAGATTGTGTTACGCGGGCCCGCGGAGAACGCCGAGGAGGCCGCCGAAGTTGTAAACAAGCACATGACTCAGTCCGTAAAACTCACCTTACCTTTGCAGACCTCCGTTAACTACGGCATCAACTACTACGAGGCGAAATAGAATGAAACTGACAAACACGACCCTGACACTCACCCTACTAACAGCCCTCTGCGCGCCAGGCTGCAAAGAGTCCACGACGGCGCCAGCAACCCGGCGTGGTTTATTCGAAGTCAGACCGAACCCGGCGGTGTTTAACGTGCTCGACTACGGCGCGCTACCCAATGACGGTATCGATGACCGCGCTGCGTTTTTAGCGGCTATCGACGGCGCCGATGGCGTTCGTGGCGGTGTGGTCTGGGTACCGTCAGGTACCTACGACATCGACCAAGCGGCGGGGCAATACATCACCCTACCGGCCAACACACAAATCCATGGCCAACATGAGAACGACACGGTTATTCGCCAGATGCCGGGCGCACAGGCCGCTGCACGGATTTTTTACGTGGCTGGTGACAACGTGTTGTTGTCGGGGTTCACTATGGACGGTCGGAAGGACCTCCAGTCGGCCAACGACCAACGGCACGCAGTCTTTGCCGACACCAACGCGGTGGCGGCTCCTGTGACTGGTTTGCGCATCGACCGTGTGACTGCGCGGAACTTTAGCGGGGACGCCTTTTACCTCGGCAAAGTCGACAATGTCGTAATCAGCAACAGTCGCGGCTACAGTAACGGGCGTTCTGGGGTGGTGGTCGGCGGCGCGGCTAACGATATCATGGTGCTGGGCGGCTACTATTACGACAACGCAGGCCAGCAAATCGACATGGAGCCCGGTACTGGCAGCGCAGCGTTGGCTTCGCGGATTGTCGTCAACGGTGTGTCAGTTACGGCACCGGCGGCGGGTAACTACGCCATCTCGGCGGGTGGTAGCGTAAGTGACGGCACCTACTTTGGCCGCGACCTGGTCATCGCAAACTCTACGATTGTGGGTGGTATCAACATCGTGTGGGCTCGACGCGTGCTCGTCAGTAACAACACCATTACAGCAGTCAACGACAAACACGGCGTACGCGTGTATCGTACGACAGAAGGCGTAACCATCCAGGACAACACCATCACTGTTGGTGCTGGTACAGTGACGGAATTGGCGGGTGTGGCTGCGGTAGCTACGGGCTCTACGCAACGCGCCTCGTCGTTATTGATTCGTGGCAACGTCATCAACGTCACACGCACCAGCTTGTTTGGTGTGTTTTTGCACAGCTCTGACTCTGTTGACATCGAGAACAACACCATCACGGGACCTCGCCTGAACGCTGGTTTTGGCACGGGGGTTTACTATCGGTGTACCGTGACGGGTGCCGACGCTGCGCGGTTGGCGATTCGCGGGAACACGATTAAAGACTTCAAGACCAATGCTGTCTGGGTCACCGGCCTTGATGGCAGTTCGGCGGCAACCTGTAAGCTTTACAACTTGCAACTCACAGGCAACACGTTTGCAAATAGCTTCGGTGGTAGCGACGCCTATATGACGGCAGACTTGCTACACGACGTGGGTGGTTTGACGGTAAACTTCAAGGTCATCGCTGGCAATACCTGCACCAACCTCGACGCTGCGGCGCCGTTCCCAACCTGTACGGCGGCGACCATCTAATGCGACCGCCACGTGGTTGGCCTAAAGGCATGGCCTGGACCGATAACGCGGCCTTCAACGGCTGGCGGCCTCGTCCGTCTAGCATGTTTCGGTTGTTGCAGTGTGCACACTTTACAACCGTCGAGCCGTCGCAGTTCTCGATTCTGACGCCAGACCAACTAGATAAAATCGAAGAAGGTACGCGGACACACGTTGCCTTTGCCGCCAACAAGCTCAAGAACCCCGAGGTCGTTATGCCGTTTGTGGGCGAGAATCACGAGGTCCAGCTCGGCTACGACCTTCGCGAGCGCGAAGCCATAATTCCGTTTTGGGGCGACGACAACGACAGGTTTCGCCGGCACGCTGAGAGTCGTGCCTACATCATCGGCAGCACAGATTATCTACGGGTTTACGAAGATGACGGTCTCCGTTACCGCGTTGTGCTCGACTTGAAGACGGCCAAAAATGTGAAAACCGAGTACTTCTTTCAAGCCAAGGCTTACCATCGTATGCACGAGGCCGAGGTTGACGAGGAATCGACGTACGTCTGGCACAAACGCGCTAGGACTGACCAGGTTTACAAGCCCTCGTGGGTGGGTTACACGGAAACCCAGCTAGGCAAGGTTGTAGGTGACGTGTTCGAGAAGGTACGGGCGCTGTTGTTTGAAGGCCCTTCTGACTTGACAAAACCTAGGCCCGGTGACATGTGTGCCTTCTGCCCGGCGCGTTACGAGTGTGACGCTTATTACGACGGTTACGTCATGAAACAACCAGGCCCACTGAAAAACTATTTGATTAAGGAGCTCACAGCGTATGACAAAAGTGTATAAACTATCCGATTTGAACGATGACCAGTTGGCCGTGCTGGTGAAGGGGTTTCAGCGCAACTACCACCTAAATGACGACGGTATTATAGGTCCCATGACGATGAGCCTTTTGACATCGTTGCAAAAGCCAGATGGACGCTATGTGTTCAAACCATTCGGCGACTCTAAAGCCTATGTAACATCTAAATTTAAGTCCGACAACCACAAACGACCTAAACACAACGGCGTTGATTTTTTCAGAAAATGGGAACCAGGCATGCCAACTCTGATTGGCGACGGTGGGGGTGCTGGTCGCGACAGTGAAGGCAACCCGGTCTGGTGTGTGCCTCCAGGTACGCAAGTAGAGCTACCGCTTGTGCTTCGCTCTAGAGATGACTTACACGTCCTTGTTCAGCGCAGCGTTCACTTTCGCAATACGCCAACGGGGATATTCCTTTGGGCGCAGTATACACCACCAAAATTGCCGAGCAGACTAGCGCAGGCAGTGCCGTCGCACCTTTGGCTTGGTTTTGCACATTTGGTTGATGTAGTAACGACGGGTACTACTTACTTGATGACACTTGGCCACAACCCCAAAGACACTGACGCAATCCACGGACACATGGAGGTCGCCACAGGTGAGGCTGACCCTCGCACCGATTACCCGAACCGCGTGGTCAATCCGCTTGACTACTTCGTGATTGAGTAAACTTTTCTGCAAAAAGTGCTTGACTTTTACTACAAACGTGAGATACAAGAAGGACACAACGATGAAGAAAGCAACCAAAATGAAAAGCAAGAGCAAAAAACCAAAAACCAAACAACAACAACCAACCGGCGTTAACGCGCTTATCGGCACTAAGGTAATCCTGGCCACGTCGTCGCGCCCGTGGTCTGTTGTATACGGGACCCTAGAAGAGGCATACACGCTCGGCGATGACGTGTACTACGTACTTAAAGATGCACGTATGCTCGCCTACTGGGACGCCTCATCGAAGACGCTGTTGGGTATCGCTAGTAACGGTATTTCGTCAAGCGGACGTGTGTCTGAGGCTGCGTCCAAGGTGCGTGTTCGTAATGTTGAGCTCATTATCGGCGATTTGAGCCAGAAAGCCATCACCAGCATCGAGGCTGCCCCATGGGGGTAGGTGACTCCCCGAAACCCAGTAACACAAACAGCCCTGTTAGCTCGCTTTCACCAGGCGAACGTCAATTTCTCTTAGCTGTGGCAGGTGGCTGTAACCGCTGGGTGGGTTTAGTGCGACGTGACGTGACGACAAAAACAGTTAGGTCACTGGAGGCTATCGCCTTCATAGACGCAACATGTGCCAACTACAACTATGACGTTTGCGGCACTGGATACGGCCAAATAACAGGCTCTGGATACGGCGAGGACTACACCGGCGACCACATAGGCCGTGGTTATGGCGATGGATACAGCTCCGGCTCCGGTGACGGCCTGGGTGGATTATCTGTAGATGTAGCCGTATACATCGCCCGCTGTGGTTGGGTGGGACACCATCAAGCCAAGCAAATAGTTGTTAGTCTTTATGAACAAATCACCAAAAGTGTAATGAAATGACCGACGAAGAACTTAAAGAGCTAGAGGAAGTCCACGCACGCTCTACGCCGGGTGAGTGGGTTGCGTGCGGTGCAATCTGCTGTAGCGACGTGGGTTGGATAGATGGGACCAATAGGGTCGTCTGCTCACACTACACACCAAAATCAACCCACGCCATGGACTACTACGACGCCGAGTTTTGCGCGATGGCCCACGAGAAGGTCCCCGCGCTTATCGCCGAAGTGCGGCGCCTCAAAGCACAAATTATGGAGTTAACCTAATGACCGAAGAAGGTGAAGCCATGACATTTTTGGCGAATGGTCTGTACACAACCGCTAGCTTACAGTTTCTATTGGCACTGAGCGGGGCTTGCTACACCTGGATTGGGTACGCTCGTGATATTACTAACTTAGAGTCTGTACATCTTCACAGCACTAACCTGGTTGACGCCGAGGAGGCTATTCCTTTTGTGGCAAACCTGTGCCGGGGCAACGGCAGCGGCCTCGGCAACGGAACCGGCCTCGGAACCGGCCTCGGCCTCGGCCACCGCCACCGCCACGGCCACCGCCACCGCCACGGCAACGGCCACCGCAACGGCCACCGCCACGGCAACGGCCACCGCAACGACCTCGGCCACCGCAACGACCTCGGCCACCGCCACGGCAACGGCCACCGCAACGGCAACGGCAACGGCAGCGGCCTCGGCCACGGCCACGGCCTCGGCAACGGTCACGGCATCGGCATCGGCATCGGCGACGGCAGCGGCAGCGGCTGCAGCGGCTGCGGCAACGGCACTGCGCGAGGGACCGATGTAGAGATTTTCATCGAAACACTCGGGTGGGTCGGGCACGTTGAGGCTAAACAGGCGTTAGTAAAACTCTACGAGGACCTCACCCGTGTTTAAGAGTATTCCTTTTGTGGCAAACCTGTGCCGGGGCAGCGGCACCGGCCTCGGCAGCGGCATCAGCAGCGGCATCTACCGCATCGGCCAAATGCGCGCCGTGCGCGTGCGTTACCTGCGAGCGGATCACTTTATCGACAAGCTGGTCTTTGATGTGCTCGACATCAAAAAGCAACTCATTGCGCGCGTTGTCGATTCGGCGGCTACCACCGAGGGGCTCGCATGATCGCCGCGTTGTTCGTCGACGCCAATGGCATTTACCGCGACGTGGCCGCGTGCGAGCTCTGGGACGTCGACCGCGATGCGCGCAACTACAAGGGACCGTGGCCAGTGGTGGCGCATCCGCCGTGCTCGCGCTGGTGTCAACTTGCCGGGCTTGTCGAAAAGCGATGGGGTCACAAGCGTGGCGACGATGGCGGATGTTTTGCGGCGGCGCTCGCAGCAGTGCGAACGTATGGCGGCGTGTTAGAGCATCCCGCCTACAGCAAGGCATGGGCAACGTTCAACCTGCCGACGCCATCTAGGTCTGGCGGCTGGCAACGTGGGCTGTTCTGCGGCGGCTATAGCTGCTATGTCGAGCAAGCGCGCTATGGCCACGCGGCGCGCAAGGCCACGTGGCTCTATGCTTACGGCGTCGATTTGCCGGCCATGCGATGGGGTTGGGCGCCGGATCATGCCGGTGGCGCGCTCGTTAGTTGGTGCGGCAACAAGGTTGACGTCGGCCGCGAGCGTCGACGCTTGGGCAAGAAAGAAGCGAGCGCGACGCCGATCGAGTTTCGCGATGCATTGATTGCGATAGCGCTTACCGCAAGGCGGGACCATGGCGCGCCTTGATCCGCGGGATATCGAATTGATCGCCGATGCCGTTGCGGAGCGGTTGGCGAACGGACAAACGTCCGGATCGCAAAACCCAAGCGAGCCCGTACATTACAGTAAAGGAGATAAAATGAACACGCCGATGGGTACCACAAGCTGTGTCATGTGCGGTAAAGAGACTACATGGGAGGTGTTACCTGACTGGTGGCACGAGCAAAACATGCGCCTTCCCCGCTACTGTAGTTTAGAGTGTTTCCGTGCGGCAATCGCGTCGATAAAGACTAGAAGCAGTGAAAGAGAGGAAAAAGAAGGAAAATGACGCCACTTAACTTTGTATACTGGCTCCAGGGTTGTATTGAGCTTGGATGTAAAACCTTCGACGAACACCAGGTACGCGTAATCCGCGACCACCTGGAGCTGGTTCTAAAGAAAGAGACGCCTCAGCGCGAGCCATACAAAATCAGCACGCCGGACAGGGAAGCGTTGCGCAAACTTTTCGGTGAAACCGGCTTTCCAAAGCCAGCAGTAACACTTTGTGCCGCACACGATGATACCTACAAGACCTCGTCGAGGTGAATAAAGAAACCCACGCCGCTATCAACGGGTGGGTTTTTCGCTTTTCGGTCTAAGCTTACTTCTTATTAACCAAGTCTTCCAGCGCTTTGAGGCGCTCAAGGACCTCCAGAAACTTGTCGTCGATTTTGGTCTCAGTGCGTGGCGCAATCACGGTTAAGGCCGCAACAGCGCCGGCCACGAGGCCACCTACAATATACAGTGCTAGCGATAAGGACATTTGGTTTTCTCCAGAAAAGGTTGCAGTACGCGCATTACAGCCGTACGGACATCAGCGTCGACTTCGCCATTAGTTAAACGCACGACCTGCCAGTTCAGTTTAGCTAGGCGCTCCGTGCGGGCGGCATCTTTGGCGAGGCCTTTGGGCGTAAAGTGGTCTTTGCCGTCAATCTCAAGCGCCAACCGCAACGTCGGAAAGGCGAAGTCAAGAATCGCTTTAGCGGCGAGTACCGGGTGCTGAAACCGATAAGGTATGCCGAGGGTAGCCACGACCCCTTCCACGGCCAGCTCGTGGCGTGTAGGTCGCGAGTAAAGCTGGTACCAGTTACCAAGCAGGGGGTTTGCCATGGAGGCCCTCAAACAGTCCGCCACAGGTCTCCAAGAGCCCCGTCGTACTCTCACAGCGGATGGCGCTTGTGGTCACACCAACGACCTGATTGCCGACATAAACACCACCACCGGAGTTACCGGGGAACACGGGTAGGCTGTGGACGTAGGCGCCGCTCGGGGTTCGACCAACGACAGGCCCGCAAATTAGGCGCCCAACGGGGTGGCGCGCGTGAACACACACGATGTCGCCGGTGCTAAGGCGCGGCACGCTCGTAGTTACCGGGTTCGCGAACAATAAGCTAAGGTACGCCAGGTCATCACCAGTCGGACGCACGGTTGGTTTGCCTTGCCACACAAAATCTTGACCTACGATAGTCAGGCTAGTGAACGGGCAGTCAACGACGTGGTAGGCGGTTAACACACCATCGCGCGTTACAACACCACTGCCAACGGCCACACCGTCGGGGCACTCGGCGGCAATTTTCACGTCGGCGCGCATATCAGCAATCCGGGTTGCGCAACCACTGAGTCCCCAGAGGCTTAGGGTAAATGCTAACGCTGCTTTAACGCTGGACATTGGTCTAAGGCCATTTCACGGTTGAGGTAGAGGTCGAGCCAGGCGGCGAGTTCGAGGGCAGTGCTCCGACTCAGCGTCACACCGTCAGGGGTATCGACCGTTGTAATCTCGGGCAGGGGAGGTAGACGCATCACCTCGCAAACAATGGTCGGTTTCGGTGGGTTACTTGCGCAGGCTGCGAGCGCGAGCAAGCACATCGTCAAGAGACTTTTTAGCCACATCAGGTTCCTTTGCAAGCCGGGCGCGCTGCTCGGCTAGTTTTGTGCGCACTTGCTCGGCGCGGGTTTGTTGCTCCATAAGCACGGTCTTGAGGCGCTCGGTGTAGATGTCAGCCACGGCGACCGAAATTGCCGCCGCTTCGCCTAGCTCTTTGCGAGCACGGTACAGCAAGACGCTTAACGCGCCGGCGACGGCAGCCAGCGCTACAATAGCGTAAATCACTTGAGGCCGTTCCGCTCCAGCAACGCCTCGTGGTCATCGACCCGCGAGGTCAGTTGCTCTAGGAGTTTGACGGTAGACTCGACGAGCCTTGATAGTTTCACGTATAGACCCAGCGCCACGGCGCCCATGGTCGCGTCGGTCACGAGTGTAATGATGGTCTCCATCGTTAACACCCCACAGCCACTTCACCGCCGATGGCGCCGGACCCGGAGGCGTGCACGTATTTCAGGCGGTAGCGGGTCAGGCTGGCCTCGGTTTCGCTGGACTGGACGTGGAACTTGCCAGCGGCGCCGGCGGGGTTGACAATAGCGGCGTCCACGATTTGCACCCAGTCGGTGTCGTCAGCAAGACCGGGATTGCGCTTAGTCGTACCCCACAAAGTGAACGTACCGGTCGGCGTACCGGTGTAGCGGACGATAGCGGACCAGTCCTCGCTGCCCCACACCTGCGAGTAGTGGGTTGCGGCGGCGGCAACAGGCTTAGTGGGAATCGTCTGTTGGGTGGCACCAGAGGAAGCTGGGACGCTGCTAAAAAGGGTGATATCGTATTTCATCGTTGACTCGTTTTCTGCGCTGCGGTTTGTTCGTAAGGCTCAATAGGGCGGGCTGCGTTACCGCGCGGGCGTTTGGCGGCTGGGTCGGACTCGTCAGGGGCACCCGCGGCGGCGTGCGCGGTTTGCATTTCGACAATGTAGGCGGGGGTATCGCTGCCCTCGGCCTGAATGTCTAGGAAGCGTGCGTACTGGCGGCGGCTGTCGTAGGGTAGTTTGGCGAGGGCTGCTACACCGTCAGGACCCTCGGCCAGGAGCTTCTGCGCGACATAGAACTGGGCCTCGGCAAAGGCGTCAGGTGACGTGCGACGGATTACATTTAGCTCCTTGGTAGGGAAGTAGCCAGTCTCCACAGCACGCGCGAGTGTCTCTGTTGGGTAGTAGAGGGCCTGAAGCACACGCTGTTGCTGCGCAATCCACATACGCGATAGTGGGGGGTCCTTCATTTTAACGTAACCGCGAAACTGTTCCGGGTTGGCTTCTTGCGTCATTTCACCTAACACCTGGTAGCGCACGGTCAAGGCTTCGTGGAGGGCTTGCGCACCCTTCGGGTTACTCGGGATGAGGTGCTTGACCTGGTCGTAGGCGTACTCCGCAGCGTTGGCGACGGCGGCTGGTGGTACGCTAGCAAGCACTTTGCGCATCAGGCTCTCATCGTCGATAGGCCCGCCGTAATCTTCACCTGCGAGTTCGCGCAGTACCGCGCTGCCTGAGTCCGGTGGGAATACTGCCGACATGCGACCAGCCAGTTGCCCACCGCGCGCGCTACCACTGAGACGCTTACCTGCTGTCACCGCCACTTCAGCCGCGGCAGCGAGGCGACGCTGGCGACGCGCGAGTGCAACGATGGCGTCATCGGACATAACGCGCTTGCCTCCGCTAACCGCTTGTTTTGCGGCGGCAGCACTTAGCGAACCTAGCCCGGCGAAACCGGCAGCCTTGCCGAGGGTACCCAGGGGACCCCCGAGCATCATACCGACCTTTGAACCGAGATAGCGCGAACCGATAACTGCCGCCTCACGCAAGGGTGCAAGACGACCTCCCTCACGGCGCACGAGACCTAGTTCGCGGGCCTGGTTTTCGAGGTCCTTGGCGCTTAATGCGTTGGTTTTGTTAACACCGGCAGTGGCTTTCTCCGTCTGTTTGAGGCCCTTCTTCGCTTCTGCCAGCTCCCGCGAGGCTTTCGAGACACTGTCACCATAAACCGCTTTGGCTGCGGCGGTCGTGTCACGAAGTTCGCGCCCGGCGGTGGCAATGGCCTCCCCGTGGGCAGCGCGTGCGTTGCGATGGGTATTGCGGAGTACGCGTAGCCCGTCAAACGGTGTCGCATAAGCCGCAGCGTCTAAACCGCTACGCTCCAATAGGCTGGTGATAGATTCTTCAACGTGACCAATGGCGCGGTAGGCTTCAGGAACATCGCTGGCTTTGGCTGCCTTGGCCGCAGCCACCCACGCGTCAAGCTGGTGGTCTGCCATTTTGATAAACTGTTCCGGGTTCTTCGGCAGCTTCAAACTACGCAAAGCCTCACCAGCGGCGTTGATTTTGTTGACCCGGTCGACAGCTCCCTTTAGTTCGGCGCTGTAGTCCGTCTTTGGCTTAGGCCCAGGGTACGGGCGTGCCGGGACGTTTGGCCGGTTGTCGACGTAGTTAGGGGCCAGCGCCGGGTCGAGGCTGGGACGAATGCGAGCTTCTGCCGTTGGCACGAATTGTTCTTCCAGCGAGTGCAGCAGCTCCGCTCGGGTGCGCGCCGCGCGCTCGGAGAACTGGGTCGTCCGGAGGGCGTGGCTTTGGAGGGTCTTAGCGTCGGCGTACCCAATGACACCCGTGACCTTACCCAGCAACGCAAAGCGCGTGGTGGGTGATAGTGCGCGGAGGTAAACTTGTTTGCCGGCGTCGTCAAGACTGTTGTACACCTGCACCATCCGACCGGTGCTGAGTTGACGCGCTTGTTCAGCAGAGAGCTGCATTTTGCGCTTGCTGGCGTCGCCGATTTGGCCGTACAACTCGTAGGTCCGTGTGGCCTCGTCGGCATCCAGCGCGCGGAGACCGTCCTCGGGTAGGTAGCCCTCAAACATTTGGTCAGCGGCGTCAACGACCTCGCCGGTTTTTTGTTTTACGGCTTTAGCGTCGGCCTTGCGAACATAGCCATTGCGCGCCGCGATGTCGTCGAAGAGTTTGAGGAACTCTGCCTCGGTGGTAGGCACGGCGTCACCTAGTGCGCTAATTTCGCGCATGTAGGCGTCTGACAGATGACCTTGGGCCACACCTTCCGGCAGCAAATCACCACGGTTTTTGCGCAGCAGCCAGTTATTGAACTCGTCGTCAAGGTTGACCCCAGCCTGTGAGTAAGCTGTCATCTGTTTTTTGCCAACCTCACGCTCCCAGGTCTTACGCAATACGTCGCGCTGACTTTGAACGGCGGGCGACACTGTATCAGCGAAATTCGCACCAACGCTAGCAACACGCGCTTGCTCTGCGGCGTTCCAGCGGGCTTCAGCGGCGGTATGCGCCTCGATATCCTTAGGCACGTTGGCTTGGAGGCGCTCCAGGTCGTCGGCGCGTTTGTACAACTCGTCGTAGTTGGCCTGGATGTCGGTTTTGGTGACCTCATCGACACGTTTAGTTAGCATGTCCCATTGCTCGGCGGGTGGGCCTGGAACTTGGGTATTGCGTAACACGTCGAACTTGTCGCGCGCCTCGTTGATGGTTTTGTCGCGCGCTGCGAGGCCTTCACCGAACCGTGCGTTGTCGAGTTTGTCGGCAGCCGCGGTTACAGCCTCACCAGCCTTCGCCTCAGCGGCAATGGCCTCTTCTGTGGCAGCCGTGGTTTTAGCAGCCAGGCCCCGCTTCTCGGCGAGGAATGCGTCCGCTACGTCGGCACGCGCTGAGAGTTTAGCGGCTTTGCCGTAGAGTGGTCCAGCTACAGCGCCGACAAGCGCGTATGTACCAGCGTCAAAGTGCACGTCAGCCATGCGGCGGTCACCGAGCGCGACAGCCGCGCCTTGAGTCACAACGTCCTGGACGGCGGTTTCGAGTGCTGCCTCCGCTGCCCCGATACCTGCGCGCGCTAGTTTCGATGTTTGTAGCAGGCGTTTAGCCTTGAGTGGAGCCGATGCAACCGACGCAACCTTGTTGGCCGGGTTGAAGGGGTTCACTAAGCCTGCGATGTCGCCGACGAGCGCCGCGTTAGGGTTGTGCTTGGCTTGGAGTTTGGCCGTGGCAGAGTCGTCCCGCAGCAGACCAAGCGTTGTACTGCCGATAAAGGCGTTAGCGCCGGCAGCGAGTTCATCACCTACCGTATCGAACTCACGAGCCTCGGCGGCGTTGGCCGCTTCGGTAGCCGCTACGGCAGTGCCCACGGATGCAGGTTGCCAGCGCCCTGACTTGTCGTTCAGCAGGCGCGTTGCGGTGGCCTCGTCGACTTCACGCGAGACCTTGTCTACAATATCATAAATGACTGGCATTGGTTCTACTTACCGTATTTAGCGACAATTGCGGCGCGTAGCAAGCGGCGGGCCTCTTCTTTGACGTTACCGAACTCCGCTGAGTCTGCGGGTATTTCTTCTTGTGTGAAACCGAGGCGACCCTCAGGGTCGTACTTGCGCCATCCTGCATTGGGGCGGGTGGTCTTCAGCTTAGGCGGGCTACCCAAGCCTAATTCATGGTAGACGTGTGCCAACTGGCCCCCAATGTCACCGGGCTTGAGGTCACGGATAGCGGCACCCACCGCAACGTCGAGCGTGTTCTCTAAGTTATCGACCATGGCTTGTTCGTTTGAGCTACGCTGTGAGGCCGGAACTGCCTTAGCGGCAAACGCGGACTCAAGGTAGTCTTTGCGGATACGTGTACCACCTGGCGTCGTGACAACGCGCGTATCGTAGAAGTCAATGGCCTTGCGAGTGTCGCCTTCGTACGTAGTGTTATCTGGCCCTTTCTTTTCGCGGTCATAGCGAATCGCTTTCTCGGCTTCTTTTTGTGCGGCGGCAGCATTACGTTGACCTTTGAAGTCAGGCTCGTTGTCACCCGCGGCCTGGTCACCGATGCCTTGTGTGGCTGAGTACGCGCGGTTAAGTGCGGGATTGGCAAGCGCGCGGTGAAGGTCTTGTTGCAATGCGTCACCGTTTGCAGCGGACGGGATGAACACGCTGTTAGAGGCGAAACCGTCAAGGGCCTGGCCGGCATGGTCCATCCAGATTTTAACGGCGATGCGACTGTCGCCATTAAGCATGGCCGACTTGGCGTCACCGGTTGCGAGCAAGGCCGCCATTGTATTGAGGGCGCCAGTGTTGCCGATATCGGACGGGAAAATTGCATCGCTCTTTTCCTGCTCCAGACCTGTAACCGCAGCACCAAATAGTGCGTGGCGTTCCTTGGCCACAATAATCTGATAAGCGGCGCGAGCCTGTGCGTATAGCGACCGCAGCTCAGCGTTCTCAGGCGTCGTAATCCTAAGGCGCGCGGCGAGTAGGCCTGGCGAGGTAAGGCCGTTTTTCGTCAAGTGTACTTTGAGACCGTTCATCGTCTTTTCGTATTTCGCGTAGGCGTGCTGAATTTCGTTGTACGCACGCAAGGTTTGCTGTGCCCGCTTGGCCTCGTCACGGTTGTCGTTTTCGTTAACAATAATACCAAATGGCGTCATTTTCCCATCAGGCGTGGCTTTGTAGGCTGGTA
>JACCDZ010225603.1_pt1 | contig 16968 bp, 19 predicted proteins | sample 7449551 | NCBI WGS metagenome assembly JACCDZ01 (sample SAMN15323452, study PRJNA562643) | freshwater metagenome | isolation source: river surface water | place: USA:Blue River Watershed | collected 2017-08-18 | reverse complement strand
GTCAAGCTCAATATCATCGCCCCGTCCGAATATGTCGGCCCCGTATATCAGCTGCTGTACGATCATGAAGGCGAGCTCGTCGATTCCGAGACATTCGGAGACGGCAGGACGAGCATGACGATCAAGATGCCTCTCCGCGAGCTGATGAGGAATTTCTTCGACGAACTGAAGAGCGTTTCTTCAGGGTACGCATCGCTGTCATATGAGTTTGAGTCATTGAGAAAGGCAGACGTGACGCGCATGGACATCCTGGTCGCGGGAGAGCCTGTCGAGGCATTCACGCGAGTGGTCGCGACGCGCCGCGTCGACGAGGAGGCGAACAAGGCCGTGGATCGGCTGGAGGCAGTCCTGCCTCAGCAGATGTTCGTCACCAAGATCCAGGCTCAGGCCGACGGGCGAATCATCGCTTCCCGCACCAAGTCAGCGCTGCGTAAGGACGTGATCGGCCATCTCTATGGCGGCGACGTGACTCGAAAGAACAAGCTCCTCGACAAGCAGAAGAAGGGAAAGAAGAAGATGAAGGAGCGAGGCCAGGGAAATGTGAATATCCCTCACGAGGTTTTCCTCAAGATGATGAAGACGGGGGAGTAGAAAACCCTGCCGCAAGAAAAAAGAAAGAGGCGCCGTTCCGACATGTCGGAACGGCGCCTTGCGTTTTTTAGCTGCTATGCAGGCGGTTTCTGCGAGGCTTTCTTTTTCCTCTTGACTGCCACATGGGTATATAGGGTCACGTCGCCTGCGGCGAGAGGGATCGATCTCAGGAGCCGCTGCGAGGGCTTTTTCTTTATGCGAAACGGCAGGCCCGCATCCCTGAGGACGGTGTTCATGATATTTGCCCGAGAGTCCCACATCCGGGTTATTCTTGATCCGGCCCCAATGAGCATCGCATCCAGTTCAGGAAGCGGGACGGGACGAGGCCTCGCATCGAATATTTTTCTCATGAGGTTCGTGCTGAGGAGCGGGTGATCCTTATCGTCTCTTGCGCGCCCGGATGGGCTCGCCTCTATGATCTTTCTCAATACCGTCTCCCACTGAGCATTGGTAAGGTTGGAATCCTCCGGTCCTCGCTTGGATTCGTCGAAAGGGACGTATTCTGCGCGTGTCGCGGAAGACGTCACTGTCGCGGTGGGTTTTCGAGCAGGCTCTTTTCTGCTCAGCGTGAATCTTTCCGAACGATGCACTTCGTTTGGCACCGCCAATATGCGAAAGAGGATGTCTCTCTTGTGCCAGCGCTCATTGATGGCGTTGACGATGCTTTTGATCTCCAGATGTCCGGGGTTGCATGATTTGCGGATGTCTGTTGAGGATACGGTCAATTCACGCTTGCCCATGCAGCCTTCGAACGCAAGAAGCAGACTGGCTGCTCTGCCATTGAGAAGGGTCTTGAGCGGTGTTCTCATGGATCTGAACTCGCCCCTTGTGATCGCTCCTGGGGATCTTGCCGGCGTTTCCGCGACTATCGCGGTCGCGGTTTTTGCATCGGTGTCGGCCTCGGCCTCGATCGCGGCAGCGCTGTCTGTGTGAATGTTCATGATGTCTCTCTTTTTTTGTGTTGATACGCAAAGGCTTGCTCCTAGGTATGTCCTGGCAGCTTGCCTCGTTTCCGGTATACAGACTAATGCAGGGGCGGGGAGGTGTCAACAAAAGAGCCGCATATGAAAAGCGCGAAAAGGCACCCGTGGCAGCCGGCTAATAGCCGCCCGCGATTCCTGGCATGTAGAGCATGATCATGGATATGATGATCAGGACTACCAGGATGTACCAGATGATGTTGATCGCTTTCTTTGCTCGTGGGTCGAATAGCATGTGTGATGTTTTTATGCCGAATGGTTAAGTGATTGCTAGTGTACTATAATACCCCTGTCCAATACAATCGCCGGCATGATCGCGATCGTGCCGCCTGAACGCCATGAGGGAATTTCAAGAAAAGCAAAAGATACAAAAGAGGATATATTCCAAGACATCGGCCCTGATATTGCTGATACTGGTATTTTTCATTGCCAAGGGCGTCTTCGGCATATACATAAAAGAGCGCGATAGCCGCCAGGAGCTCGCCCTTTTGGAAAAGAAGAAGGCCGAGCTCAGCGATCGCCTCGCCAAGGTTTCTCTCAACAATGACAGGCTGAAGACCGAAGAGGGAATCGAGTCCGAGATCCGCTCCAAGTTCGATGTGGTCAAGGAAGGGGAGGGCGTCATCGTCGTGGTCGACGAAAAGCTTCCTGTCCCAGAAGAGGATACGCGGGGGTTCATGAAGAAATTCTGGGATTCCGTCACGGGAGTATTCAAGAAAGACGATCCCGGCAAGGCCTCATCCGAAGATGCTTCGAGCCAGGCTCCCGCAGGGCGGCAAAAGGCTCAATAAAAGGCTCGTTAAGACCCTATAAATCGTGCTAAAATAGGCCTTGACTTTTACACACAAGTATACTATACTGGCATCGGACTTGAAAAATTGTTGGTAAATTCCCCCTCTTTCCGAAGGGGATGACTGCTGAAATCTTGCACAAAGGCAAGGCTCTCACTAGGCCTCGGTCGGGTCTCAGTTTCCGAGGCTTATGCCGATGGCGCAAGGTTGCCCTTTATCCCCCCATTCAAAGGGCTGATAATATCGACGGTCTGTCAGGCCGTTGATCCCAGAGTCATCCGTCGGAAGGAGGGGGTTCAAACCCCCTCCAACCACTCGTTCTTTCCAGTTCTTTCCGCCTTCTGCCTTAGGGCACCTGGCTATCATCATTCAAACGAAGCTCGCTTTCATGCCGCTTCGTTTTTTTTGTGCCTGTCCGAACGGCATGCACAGCTTTGTTCGCGATCGCGTTTTATTTTTCCAAACTAATGCTAAAATTCATGCATGAAACAACAAAGACTGGATGGGCTGGCGGATGGGATATTCGCGATCGTCATGACGCTCTTGGCCATAGAGCTCCATGTTCCTTCGGTCGCTTCGAATAGCGCGCTCGCGCTTTGGATAGAGCTTGAGAAGATATGGCCCGTGCTCGTCAGCCTTGTCCTCAGCTTTGCCCTGCTTTTCACATACTGGCGCGCGCATCACTATATCGCCTCGATCTATGCCAAGAACGTGACGGTTCCCTTTGCCAATATAAACGCGCTGTTCTTTCTCACGATCGTTTTCGTGCCGTTCACCGCGCATCTTCTCGGACAGTACAATCACAATAGGGTAGCGATCGCCATATACGGCATCAACGTGATACTGATCGGCGTGACGCTGTTTTGGATGAGAAAGCATGCGGAGCACAATCCGCATATCGAGACATCTCCGGTTACCAAGGCGGAGCATAGGAGCGGGTATATCAGGATCCTCGTGCCGGTATTCGCCGCGATAGCCGCCATCGCTGTCAGCTTTTGGAGCACGACGGCTTCCCTCATATTCTTTACCCTGGCGATCCTATTCAACCTGATTCCCGCGAGCTCGAACATCATACACAGGTGGCTCGATCTGTGGTTCACGGATGACGAGGAGCTCGTAGAGAGCACGTATCTCGGAGGCATAGACGTTCATGAGAACGTGCATCTTTTCGCAAAGGACCTGAAGCAGGAGCCGCCTCGCAGCCCGTATGACAAGATCGCCGGATTCGCCATGCTGCCCCGGGCGATCGATATCTGCCGAGCGCATCTCGTGCACAAGGTCGGGGAATACCGGTTCAATTGCCCGCTGGCGCAAAAGCTGTTCGCATTCAAGGACATAGACAGCGAGGAATTCGCCAAGGCCGTCGCGCGAGGGCTTGACGATGTCGAGCTCGGAGAATGGTTCCTCACTCACGGAACGGACAAGGCAAAGCGGGAGATAACGATATGGAGCAAGAGCTGGGACGGGCGATTCGACTCGATCGTGCGCGACGATGAGGAGACGTTTGCGAAAAAATAGCAGCGATGCCTTGCTTGCATAAAAGCGATTTTGTGGCACTATTTAGCTGTTGCTGCGTCTCGCGGCAATGGACAGCCCTCATGGGCAAGATTGGCATCTTGTCCGTTAGTGAGGTAGGGTTCGACCCTCGACAACGCCGCGCTTCGGCTGCGGCTTTCAGGGAAAGTCCCTAGTACCTCTCGGTGATTTCCGAGGATCAGGCTAAAAGCGTCAGACGCGCCCGGCCACAATATGGTCGTGATCAGAATGACCCGTTTCTCTTTAGTCCATCATGCATCTCTTACAGGGGGAGAGGCTGATACGGACAAAAAGGGGAACGGGTCTTTTTTAATGCTAATGCGAAACTGATGTATACTGCCATCATGCATACATGGGATATGGACAATAAGGAAGAGCGGGAGAGGCATGCCGAGATCGTGGGCAGGATCGCCGAGATAGAGGGCCTGATGTCTGAGCCCGGATTCTGGGCCGACAATGCCGCTGCTCAGGCAGTCGTGGCCGAGTATCAGGCGCTCAAGGACGAGCAGGAGACAGGGCCGCGCAAGATCGATATCAATGCCAGCCCGTATGACGGAGGCGGGGCGATCGTGACGATATTCGCCGGCGCCGGCGGCGATGATTCGGAGGATTTCGTATCCATGCTGTTTGGCATGTATTCCAAATATGTCGCCAAGAAGAATTGGGGAGCGGGGATACTGCACGAGCATGAGAACGATCACGGCGGATACAGGAACATTTCTTTTGAGGTCAATGGCAAGGCTGTCGGAGGCTATGGCCCATACGGATTGATGAAGCATGAATCGGGCGTCCATCGGCTGGTCAGGATTTCTCCATTCAATGCGAAGCAGCTCAGGCATACCAGCTTTGCCCTCGTCGAGGTCATTCCGAAATTCGATACGGCCGGAGGCAAGGGCGGCGCTGCCGGGATGGACATTCCCGAGGATGAGCTGGAGATCACGTATGCGCGCGCCGGCGGCCCTGGAGGCCAAAACGTGAACAAGCGCGAGACCGCCGTGCGCATCGTCCATGTGCCTACCAAGATTTCCGCAAACGTGAGCAATGAGCGGTCTCAGGCTCAGAACAAGGAGCGCGCCATCGCCATCATCAAGGCAAAGCTCTATGCGCGCCAGGAAGAGGAACGGATGGCAAAGGAGAAGGGCATGTATATATCAAAGACCACGGATGCCGAATGGGGAAGCCAGATACGGTCTTACGTGCAGCATCCATACAAGATGGTCAAGGATCACAGGACCGGATTCGAGACGAGCCAGATCGACAAGGTGCTCGGCGGAGAGATAGACGGATTCATAGAGGCCATGCAGAGAGGCGACGTGGCGGGAGAGAGCGCGGGCCTTGAGGAGTAGGGGCACAGAAAACATGAAGAACAGATGAGGCGCCGGCTTCCGCCGGCGCCTTTGTCATGATTGCGCCACCCCTCCTAAATTGCTAAAATGAACGTCATGCTCAGACTTGAAAACATAACGAAGCTGTATACCGACAACTCGCTCGCGCTAGACGGCGTGACGCTGCGCATCAAGCCAAAGGAATTCGTCACCATCGTCGGGCATTCCGGCGCCGGCAAGTCGACCCTCCTCAAGATGGTTCTCGGCGAAGAGAGGCCTACCGACGGCCACGTGCTCTTCGAGAGCCTGGACATATCCAATCTCGACAAGAAAGAGATCAACGAATACCGCCGCCGCATAGGGACCGTATTCCAGGATTTCCGATTGCTGCCCGACAAGACCGCATATGAAAACGTGGCCTTCGCCATGGAGGCAGCAGGGCGAACCGATGACGAGATAGCCGCGGACGTGCCTCATGTCCTCGAGCTCGTCGACCTGCACCGCAAGATGCATTCTTTCCCGCATCAGCTTTCAGGAGGAGAGAAGCAGCGCATCGCCATCGCCAGGGCCATCGTCAATCAGCCCGATCTCATCATAGCCGATGAGCCGACAGGGAATCTCGATCCCGCGAACACGTACGAGGTCGTGCAGATTCTAAAGAAGATCAATGATCTCGGCACCACGATCCTCCTAACCACGCACAATACCGGCATCGTCGAGCATATCGGCCGCCGCGTGATTTCCATGAAGCATGGCAAGGTCGTCCATGACAGCCCTGATGGAAAATACGTCATCTAGCCCTAATCACAAAAAAACACATGCTCATCACCAAAATAAAGAGAACGCTCAAGTCGGGATTCATAAGCTTCTGGAGAAACGGCTACGTATCTCTCGCATCCGTGCTCGTCATGACCGTCACGCTGCTCGTCATGTCGTCGATGTTCCTCTTTGGCGCGATGCTCAAGTCGACGCTGAATACCATCCAGAACAAGGTAGACATCAGCCTGTACTTCAAGACAGACGCTCCCGAATCGGACATCATGGTGTTCAAGAAGCGGCTCGAGGGCCAGCCCCAGGTGTCTTCCGTGGCGTACGTTTCCAGGGATCAGGCATACGAGGATTTCAGGCAGAGGCATCAGGATGACAAGTCCACTCTCGCCGCCTTGGATGAGATCGGAGGCAATCCGCTCGGCGCGAGCTTCAATATCAAGGCAAAGAGCCCTGCCCAATACGAGGGGATCGTGGCATACATAAAGAACGTCCAGGATTCAGATTCTTCCAATCGAAACGAGGAGGGCGTCAGCAATGCCGCGCAGATCATCGACAGGGTCAACTATGCGAACAATAAGCAGGCGATAGATGCCCTGACGCGGATCATCGATTCGTCGAACAGGCTCGGATTCGCGCTCATCCTGTTCTTCGCATTCGTCGCGATCCTGATCACGTTCAATACCATCAGGCTCGCCATATACGTGTTCAGGGAGGAGATATCCGTCATGAGGCTCGTAGGGGCCAGCGAGATGTATATCCGAGGCCCATTCGTCACCGTAGGGCTCATGTACGGCCTCGCATCGGCACTTCTCTCGATACTGATCCTGATCCCCGTCGCGTACTATGTCGGGCCGATCACGGTCAGCCTCGGCACGGGCATCAATATCTGGAGCTTCTACATGGAGCACTTCCTCAGCGTATTCGGCATCGTAGTCGGCGCAGGGCTGCTTCTCGGCATCATATCGAGCTACCTCGCGGTCAGGAAGTATCTCAAGGTGTAGGCGGCTGGTAGGGGTGCAAGGGCGGCTAGAGGCAGTCAGGCAGGGGCGGCGGTTAGGGGCGCTTAGGAGGGCGGCCAAAAAAAAGAGAAAAAAAAAAGGGGGGGGCGGCGGCGGTTAGGAAAAAAATGGCAGGGAAGAGGGTGCGGATAGCTGCCTGGCAGGAGGAAAAAGAGGCAAGATGCCGGCCTCCGCACATGCTTGGCCAGAGACCCTCGCTGCCGCCCGAGCATTGATTTTTTCAGCAAAAAGTGATATCTTTTTGCCTATTGGGAGATCGTCTAATGGTAGGACAAACGGTTCTGGTCCGTTTAATTGGGGTTCGAGTCCCTATCTCCCAGCTCGAAAAAAACAAATACCGCACAAGGCATCAGCCGGGTGCGGTATTTGTTTTTTTCGCAGACAGGGAAGGCAGGGGACGAGAAGGCCGGACGCAGTCGCGCAATGAGCCGGAACCGTGATACAATCGCCTCATTATCAAGGCGGCGAAGCGCGACAAGGAGGCGGGGTAGCGGGGCTTTTTGCGGAGCAAAAAGAACCCGTGACCGAGTCCCTATCTCCCAGCAATCAAGTTTTTCGTACCCGGTGACCTAGAGGGGTTAAAAGAGTATAATTCCCTCAATGCAAAAAGTTAGTGAATATTACAAAATAGATCCCTCAGAGCTCGAAAAGAGAGATGTTTTTGACGCAATTATCGGCACAGATAATCGCTATTTCTTTGATCCATCTTATCTGCCCTTTACAGAAGTAGCGGAGTTCGAAAACGCACGCGAGGAACTGCTTGAGCATTTCAAAAAAGTTATTGCATTAATTAAGACAAGGAAGGCTGCTTATTTCGAAAAAGCAGTTGAATTACTAACACATCCTGATTTAAAGGGTGCAAGTACAGGTTATGGTGAAAGTGACGACGGTGCTGGCGTTGGTCCAAGGTTGGCAAAGATTTTGGCAAACAATGCTAAGGATCTTATCGAGTCTGGAGCGGATGACCCTATACTTTTTGAAGTGATTGGGATGTTTACACCTGAATTTGGCCCTGACAGATTAGGTGATCTTATGAACGGTATCTTGAAAAAGAACATCTATCGTTTTACAGAAAGAATAGCGAATGAGTTTGGTATTGAAAGAACATATCAAATTAAAATTGATAGCGAAGAGTTTAATCTTCCGACACATCCGCACAGTGATAAAAAACCTATTTTGTTTTTTCCCGCAAGCGTTCTTTCTCCTCTACCTATAGTTTTGTCTTGGGATGATATGTACGCAGCAGCGGTCTTGAATAAGGAGGCAAGGGATAAGTTTAATGAATTTTTAAAACCGCTATTCAGTGATTCTGCAAAACCAACCAAGGAAATGTTGAAGAATTACCTTGTAGCTGAGGATGCAAACCAGAGAATAAAAACCTTTTTGGATGTTTACAAAGCAGTGGAGCCTGAGAAATATGATTTTAAGAAAGACCCGGCGGGTTTTTATAGATGGTATGAAGACGCAAAAGAAATCTTCAATGAGGTTGAGCTCCCTAAGGTAAAGAAAGCGAAGACTTTTGAAGATTTGATGGAGGGGGTGGAGGCTATCATAAAATACTTCAAGAAGGGAATTGAAAATTACATGTGGAAACATTCTTATGAAGCAGACGGTACTCCAAAGAATGAGTTCTATTTTCAAAACCTATTCCTATACATTGCTGAACCAATGTGTGTGGAGAGGGATATTGATGTTTCGCCAGAGTCAGACAAACGTAGGGGGCCTGTTGATTTTAAGCTTAGTCGAGGTAGTGAAAATATAACCGTTGAGATGAAGCTTACTAGCAACCCTAACCTATCTAAAGGATTTAAGGTGCAGTTACCAATTTATGCTAAAGCAGAGGAATCTAGGCATGCTTTCTTTGTTGTCATTCGTACAACAGAAATAAGCAAACAGCTTGAAGAAATTGAGGCTTTGGTGGACGAAGATGAAAGCGAAAATATCAGCTTGCGAGTGGTTAATGCGTTGCCAAAAGAATCAGCAAGTAAGGCAAAAAAGGTCGATTAAAATAACTTATCCAAGAACCACTTTCTTGTGAATAAGTAGTAGTCTGCTCTTGAAAGATTGCATTAATTCTCTTTTTTCCTCAATAGTTCCTTCCTTAAGTAGGTATTTTGCATATGCTCTCACATCAATTTTATTTTGCTTTTCTTCTTGATCTTCGCTAAGGCCGAGCACTTTATTTCGGAAGCTATTAAACCTACCCATCTCTTGCTCTAGTTTTTGTCTCACTCCAATCTTATCCAAATCAATTTTTTCAATAATCTCAATGAGCTGGGTTAGCAGTTCTTGTTCTGGTAGATAAGTGTTCTTACACGCCTTGTCGTAGAATCTGGTACAGCTGTAGTAGATATGCTTTCTCTGTGTTCCGTCTACGAGGTTCTTAAATTTTTCTTGAGCAGTTACTCCTGAGTTGCAAAGCCCGCATTTCATTAGTCGTGTGAATGCAAACTCTTTAACAGCGGGCCCATGTTTTACGTGTGAATCAAGCTTCTCCTGAACCTTCTTAAAGAGCTCTTGGCTTATGATTGGTTCGTGCCTTCCGACAAACCACTTACCACTCTTCTTTGGGTATTCGAGTAATCCGCAGTAGAAGGGATTTCGAAGAACTATAAATACGTTACTGAGCGTAAATGGTTTATTTCCTCTCGTCTTGAATTTAAGATCATCCTTCATCCATTTGTACAAATCTCGCCCGCTCCATTTTTCATACGCCACCTTCTCGAACATTATCTTTATTGCGTGTGCACGATGTGGATCTTGAATCACGTGGCACTTCATTGTTCTGTCAGGATGGTTCAAATATCCAGTCGGGGCGATTGATGGCTACAGCCCCATCTCGATCCTTGTTCGTAATCCTCGTTTTACGTTGATGCTCTTGTTGTCGTTCTCAAGTTTTGCTTGTGATCCGAGGATCATCAGGAGAAACTTCTCGTTTGGATTGTTTGTAAACTTCTGACTATATGTTCGAATCTCGACAAGCTTTTTCTGATCAAGAAGATCAACCAGGGCTCCGAGGTCTCCAGCGTTTCGCGCGAGTCTATCTGGGTGCCATACGAGGATCCCTGTGAATTTCCCAAGTCTGATATCGGCAAGAAGTTGGTTGTAGACAGGGCGTTGTCCGCAGTCCTTGGCTGAGTGTGATTCTCGGTAAATTTGTCCTACCTCGAGTCCGTTTCTCTGTGCAAGCTCCAACATCTCCTTCACCTGGGAATCGATGGACAAAGCCTGCTTTTCCTCCGCCTCGCTCGACTTGCGGGCGTACAGGGCGTATTTGGTCGTTAATAATGGCGCGATCTCGTCAGGAGTCACTTTTAGCGGGTTTTGTATTTGCACAACAACACAAGTACCCTAAAGGGTTTTGGAAGTCTAGCGATGGAGGGGATAACTTAACATCATCAAATGTAGTCCATTTTCTTAGCCATATATTGTGATGATTGACATTCGGTGTTAATACTACGGTCTGAAATGTCTCATTGACAGCTGAAATCATAGGTATAAAATTGTAGTATAAAATATTATCAACTTAACAATCATTTTATGACTGAAGAAAAAAACGGAATTCAATCAATCGATAAAAAGCTGAATGCTGTTATCGCCCTTCTATTGCGAATCGCAAATAATGGAAACTCAGTAACAGCAAAAGATCAGATCGGTGATCTTTCATCTCTTGGAATGAGCTCAGCTGAAATTGCAGCTATCTTGTGCAAGGAGACTCAGTATGTGAGTAAGGAATTATCAAAAATTAAAGCCGCAAAGAAAAAATAATATGGAAAACACAGAACTTTTAAAATCAATTTCTAAGAGACTGGGGGTGATGATCGCTCTGCAAATAAGCAGCAGGTCTGAAAGTGTTTCCGTCTCCGAAGGGGTCGAATTACTTACTCGTTTCGGTCTCGCTCCAACTGAGATAGCAGAGATACTGAACACCTCAACCAACACTGTTAATGTAACAAGAACCCGACTTAAGGGTAAAAAGAAATAATATGGACACAAAAAACCTTGAAACCAAAATCGATGCCTTAAAAGCCTCAATGGACGTCCTGATAATGATTGAATTCTGCAAACGTGGAGCAAAAAGAGATGATGTCAGAGCGGCCTTAGGATCGTTAGACAATAATCTTTTTTCAAAGATTAATAAGATAATTAACGGTAAAACACAAAAATAATATGGCAAAGAAAAAAAGCGAAAAATTGGAACCACTCGAAGAGATAAAACGTCTTTTAATTCTTGGTCTTGTGAATCAGGGTGTGAAAGCGAAAGATATTGCAGCTCTGTTGGAAGTCGATCCAGCGATTATCAGCAGACTACTCAATGGAAAATAAAGAATCAATGAACTGGAAGAAGAAGCATGAAAAATTAAGAGAACGAGTTTTTAAGGCTTCAGGAGCTAAATCTGTCTCTGCTCTGGATAAGCAGGTTACCCGTGCTGCGGTTGGGATGACCACAGAAGAGGCTCTTTTTGTTCTCGCAGATAAATACGAGGTTGGAGTTTCTCGTGAATTTGCCAAATTATCACCAGACAGCCAACAGAGGGTGTCTAGTCGAATCGTTCAAAAAGTGGCTATAAGCAATACCACTAAGAATGTAAAGATAGACAAGAGAACACTGCATATAAATTCACCAGTTCACAACCTATCTTTTGGTGATAGAAATACTGTGAGTCAAAGTGTTGTTAAAATCGATGACCAGCTGGCTGCTTTGAGTGAACAAATAGCCAAAAGCAAGACGCTTACTGATGACGAAAAGAATGATTACAAGTCTGATATTCAAACAATAGCAAGTCAGATTGGTAAGAGTAAGCCAAACCGAAGTATTGTTAAGGCGGCATGGGAGAGCGTGAAAGCTCTCGGCGATATTGAGGGCTTTGCACAATTTATTGTAAGGATCGCCCCCCTTATACAAGCTTTTATCTCTTAGCTATTATGGAAATTCAAGAACTGGTTGCAAGAGCACGTTTATTGTTTGAGGGCGCAACAAAGCGTCGCGAGGTTTTTAAATTGGTAAATGGTAAAAGGTCTGCAAAAGAAATAGCTCGCAAAAGTGGGAAAACCCTTGCTGGTGCACTGAAAGATTTGCAAATGATGCGTGATATGGAAGTGATTGCACCACGTAAAAATGAAGATGGTACTATATTCAAACGTGACAACTCTGTGGTGTACGAAGTATCTCCTTTGCTCAAGCATCTATCAGCTTCTTATTTTAATGAACCTGAAAAGTTGGTAGCGAAGAAGCCTAAGGATAAGTCAGTAAAGTCAAAAAGGTTTACTATAACCAGCATCTCAACTCCTTCAATAGAGCAAACTTTGGATATATGTAGTTCGGGTGAAGATCAATTGTATGAGTTTAAAGCCGCGGGAGTTGCCGCTGAAAAACTATCAAAGGAAATCTGTGCTTTTGCGAATGCTAAGATGGGAGGAATAATATTTTATGGTGTAGAAGATGATGGTTCTATTGCAGGTTCAGATATGTCTCGACAAAAGTTTGATCAATTGATCCAAAATAGTATTAAACATAATATCACTCCAACTCCGGCTATTAAGCTAGTTGAACAAGATGTCCTTGGCTATAAAATTATTTTGATTATTGTTCCAGCCTGGAATAAAAAAGATGTTCATCACTTTCAAGATGCTACCTATATTCGAAGAGGTACAAACGTGTTTAAAGCAAAGGCAGATGAAGACAGAAAATTGCATAATGGTGAATATGTAATTTAGGTCTACACAAATTTTTCCACCTAAGCTACATTACTGACTAATAGCCCGTAATGGGTTATTATGTGGAAGTTCAGACAATCAGACCTAACCCCAAGCAACCCTTGGGTATGGTCGCATAATAAAGCCGCTACAGTATAGAAGACTCCTCGTCAGAGTCACTGTAGCGGTCGTGTCTGGGAAACCAGATATGGGTTAGGCCGAAAGGTCCGATCGCGATGGCGAGGAGTCTCCCGTCTTAAGGCTCAACGGTAGGACGACATACGTACCCGGCCTCATCATGCAGCGTGGTAAACGCGAAAGCAGACGCACTGAGGCCTCGAGCACCCCCCGAGACCCTGCCGCCCAGCACCTAAATCCCTGTCTGCTATACTATCCGCATGAATCAATTTGAAAAAGGCGCAGACCCCATCCCCGATGAGGAATCGGCGCCATCAACACCGGAAGACGCAGAGCTGCTCAGCAAATACGAAAGGATCAGGGCATATGCGGAATCACAGGCCGAAGGAGGCTTTGTCCGCGTGTATCGAGCGGAAGGCAGCAAGGACGAGGCTGTTTTTGGCGGCCAGACAGGCTTGGCGGGAAGTTGGTTTTCGCCGTCTTTCGAAGTTCCAAAATCGTTCAAGGACCGCAGAGAGGCAGACGGTTCCATCGGCATGAAAATCGTATCCGTGATCATACCGCGGTCCATGCTGGACGGCCGTGACGCTATCGATGTCGGAATGAATCAGGTCAATGTCCTGAATCCCGATCTGCTGGCCGGCGCAATAACGGTTGATTCGCCTGAAGAGTCATCTCTGACGGTCGGCGATTACATGGATCAATTTCCCTTTGTCCGGGGCTTGAAGGAGAGGTGTCTGGTCTAGCCTTTTTGCCCAGCAAAAAAACCCGTGACTGAAGGCTTCTCCCGGCACGTAAATGAAGATAAACGGACGTTGTGAGGATTGACCGCTAACGGTCCTGGCTCGAGACGGCCCAGTCGTTTGAGGCAGCTTCGGACCCCCCCAAAAAAAAGATATGCTAATTACTATGCCAAAAACATTTACATGGTTTGAGAGTCTTAAAGAACTTTGGATCAAGAAGGACATAGATTCCATTCAGTATCTTTTTGCAGATGATATTAATTACTATGAGGATGAAGACTCTGAGGCCCTGGCCTCATGGAATGATATAAAGAAGGTCTGGGAAGAAATAAGGACTCAAAACATACATAAAGTACAAAACACTTCGGTGACAGGTGATGATAGAATCGGTACTTGCCATTGCGATCTTGAGTTCACGGATAGGCAAAATAAAAGATTCTCATACAAATGCATACTTAATGTTGCATTGAATGATCAAGGGAAGGCCACGGAATTTCGACAAACATGCGTAGAGGTAGCGAGTGTTTAAAGCGGTACCGATACTTGTCAAAAAAGCATAATTATTGCTTAAATACGGTGTCTTTGTTCTGGAATTCCAAAACCCGTATTAAGGGAGGTTTTATGATAACATTGTTTTTATGGCCTTTACCCGAAATTTTACCGAACTCAATAGACATAACGCAGACCTTGCTGGAGGCAAGGGCGCGTCATTGGGTGAAATGACTCAAGCAGGCATCCCCGTTCCCCCGGGCTTTGTGGTGCTTTCGGAGTCCTTTGAGCGATTTATCAAAGAAACTGACTTAGTTCAAGAAATAGACGCTATTTTAGACAAGGTAGACCATAAGGTGATTCACACGGTCGAGGCGGCCTCTGAATCGATTCGGGCGCTTATCCTTTCAAGAGAGATGCCACAAGATATCGCTGATGAGATCGTTCATTCCTTCAATGAGCTTGATACAAAATATGTAGCAGTTCGCTCGTCGGCTACGGCAGAGGACGGCACGGATCATGCCTGGGCAGGACAGCTGGAGTCATATTTGAATACTGCGGAAGAAGATGTGCTGATAAAGGTGAAGCTTTGCTGGTCATCGCTTTTTACCCCGCGCGCTATCTTTTATCGTTTTGAAAAAGGATTGCATACCACCAAGATTTCTGTGGCGGTAGTTGTACAAAAGATGGTTGAATCTGAAGTATCAGGTATTGCTTTCTCGGTACATCCTGTAACCGAAGATCGAAACCAGCTCATCATTGAGGCTGGCTTTGGACTAGGTGAAGCAATCGTATCTGGATCTATTACTCCGGATTCATATGTTGTTGAGAAAGAGCCGAGAAATATTCTTGATATAAATATTTCAACGCAGAGCAAAGGCCTGTATCGTTCTGAAAATGCTTCAGTGGAGCACGGAAATAATGAATGGAAAGATATTCCTGAGCCGAAAGCATCTTCGCAAGTGCTAACTAAAGAGCAAATCCTTGAGCTGTCTGAGATTATTCTTAAAATCGAAAACCACTATGGATTCCCGTGTGATATTGAATGGGCATATGAAGCGGGAAAATTCTATATTGTACAAAGCCGACCCATCACGACCCTGTCGGCAGGATCAGAAAATAATGTCGCTCCTTTAAAGTCTGGTTTTTCGAAATTCAGCGCCATCGCATCAAGCAGAACATGGAGAAAAGACTGGGAAGGGACATTTAGTATTTTGCTGTCGAACATGTCTACGATTCCGTACTTTGAAAATTTTAAGGAAGAATTTGGGGTAAATATTGAAAATACCATCACTACCCACAAGAATGGCTTGGCATCATGCTTTATCTCTATCGAAGATGAGAAGAGGTTCGGTGATGAGATGTCAGGGCGAGTGCTTGATAATCCCAGCCTTCTGAATGAATGGAGTGACAGAACAAAGAGGGAATACGATAATGTATTCAGTTTAATCAACCTGGAAACAGCTGAAATTCTCACAAAAGAAAGCCTCGGCAAGCTCATAAGACATGTTCAGCGGTTCACGGCTTATTTAGGGGCGATTAAGTATGTCTCAAATTTTCTAGAAAAGAGCGTTATAGATGAACACGGACGGTCGATATTTGAAGCAAGAGCCTACACAGAAAAGATATTCCCCGCACTGGAAGCGCTTGCTAATAATATTTCGGAATATATCGGAAAGAAAGAAGGGTATGCCCCTGAGTTAATTCCAGCCATGACGACCAAGGAGCTCGTTAGATACGTTGACATGCAAGGGTTGCCAGAAAGATCTATTTTGGAAGAACGCAAGAAATCAAGTGCGTATCTATATCAAAATACAATTTCAGAAATCGTTGGCGATGAAGTGCTTCAGGTTGAAAAAATAATATATGGAGAAAATACAGACATTCTCTATGGTACCGGGGTATATCCTGGCAAGGTGACAGGAAAGGTGAAGGTTATCCTAGAGTTCGGAAAACAATATACTAAGTTTGAAGAAGGAGATATTTTAGTGAGTGGTATGACGGATCCAAACTTCGTACCTTTGATGAAAAAAGCCAAAGCAATCATCACTGATGGCGGAGGTGTGTTGTGTCATGCTGCAATTGTCTCAAGAGAGCTTGGTGTACCGTGTGTAATTGGAACAGGAAAAGCGACTCAAGTATTAAAGGACGGTGATGAGGTGGAGGTTGATGCTGATGCGGGTATTGTCAGAATAATAAAATAAACATGATCACACAAGTTGAAGAACTAGTTCACCTCAATGCCCCGCTCAGTGTCGTAGAGCTGCATTACGAGCAAGAGGCGAGCAAGGCCGTTCCTTGGGCTTCCGAACCTTTTGGTGTGCTGCCGTATATCTTTTATAAACAAATTGAAGGTCAAGTATATTTTTACTATGATCCAATCGGCATTGGTTGGCAGAAAAAGATGGCAGGACAGTATTCAAATGACGAACTTGCCATTAGGAATATCAAGGAAATGTTTGCTCTGGTTAGAGACGTTTTGGTTAATGAAACAGCGATGCGGAACAGGGAGGACTTCCTGGGATTCGTCTCTCAGATAAGGCAATTGTGGCCATGGCTGAATTATATGTGGTGGGCAATCGAATACAGAGAAAAGAATGGTCTGGATTATTCTGCCTTGATGTCTCTTAGAAAAGAAACAGAATATTTTACCCCAGGCCTATTGGCTGTATTCAGGAAATCAATTTGTCATATATGTGCCGAACTCGCAGAATATGCAGACTTTGTATTGCTTTCTGAGATTGAGTCAGGCTCTATTCCTGATACGGCAACCCTTGAAAAAAGACGTCAGGGCTACGCATATACCGACTACAGACTATTTGAAGATTGGGACTCCCTTGTAAAGGCATACGATATAGATGTGGCAGTACATTCTGATTCAGAGGGGG
>JACCDZ010084204.1_pt1 | contig 16972 bp, 15 predicted proteins | sample 7449551 | NCBI WGS metagenome assembly JACCDZ01 (sample SAMN15323452, study PRJNA562643) | freshwater metagenome | isolation source: river surface water | place: USA:Blue River Watershed | collected 2017-08-18 | reverse complement strand
TTCCAAGCATAGGGAGTTCATTTATTATATAAATAAAAATAGGAGGAAGTTATGAACAGAGGAAATATAGTAAACTTAGAAGATATTGACGATGTTGGCGTAATCGGAGTTGATACTCCTGCAAAACAAGAGAAACAAGTCATACAAGAAGAGAAGCCTAAATTAATCAGAGGCGTGGTGAAAGAAAATGTCGTAGTAGATGATGAAGATGGGTTCACTGATTTAAGTCAATTAAAAAATCTTAAGATATTGACAGAGGAAGCAAATGATACAGATGAAGATGATACAGTAATAGAAAATCTAGACGATGCCATCAGTAGACAGATAGCCGTTATGACATCTATGAAAGAATCGTTCGAAGAACTAAGAGAAGAGCAAGACAGGATAGATGGTATACAAGTTATAGGCGAAGACGATGAGGAAGAAGAGCTTGACGCAGATAACGACGATGACGAGGATAGCGATTTCGATGCAGACGAAGAATACGATGACGCACATGAAGACTCGAATGTTAACGATGATGTATCAGTTAAGAGAGTTCCTAGCTGGATGCCCGATGCAGAAGATGACGAAGAAACAGAAGGTGGTATCTTAGGTGAAGATGAAGAGTTGGAAACAGCTCGTAGAATTAAGAGAGAAGAAGAGCTTGGTGTTAGAGTAGGAACGGCTAGTAAGAATTCTAAGAATGACTCGGACGATACCATAATAAACGGTAAAGGTAAAGTTAAAAAGAAAACTCAAGCTAGAGTCCAAGGTAACTTATCCAGATTAAGAAATGCAGTTAATATGGCTGGAGCATACCATGATACATATTTACCTAAGTCTAACTTAATATTCAGAACTTATAAACCTACTAATAGTATAGCTTTGGATAATAGAACTATACAGGGTGACTGGATAATGGCAGGTAGAGACAAACTTAGAGCTACGCTAAAAGAATTCTATGAGAATGGATTGCTTAGATGTGCCGAGAATATATCGTTTGAAGTATTCTTGAGAAGTATTTCTTATAGAGATTTAAAATATATCAACTGCGGTATAGCGTCAACTATAGTTGATAAGTGGGAAATGGATATAGGTATGTGTAAGCACGTAGATGCAGACGGACCTTGTAATAAGGTTAAAGAAAGCGAAACTATAGTTTTACCTATCAGAGACGTTATTCAAAAATCTTACAAAGCTGAAGAGTTAGAAAGAATGAATAGATATGATAATACTAAAACTATTACTGAGTTGCAATCTGATACTCTATTTGGTCAATGTGAAGTTTATGAAATAGACATAACTGATAACAGAGGAGATAGAACGGGAACTATGAAAGTTTATACTTCGGAAGCGTCGGTTGAAAGATTCTTGTCTGTTATGAGAACAGTGGATGATTATCTAATATCTATATTAGTTGACGAGAGACCAGATATGAGAGCTATAGCAGGCAACTTAAACACAGAAGAACTTTTATATCAAGTAAAAGAGATAATGCCTGAGAGAAGTCAAGAGGCTTATGGTGTGGCTATAGTTATGCTAGGTATAGATAGAATAGAAGTAGGAACTGTCGCAGAGGATAAAGTTGTAGAATTCAAAGTAGAAGATGTTAGAAGCTATGAAGAGCTATTTGAATTATTCACAATAATAGATAGTAGAATAATGGCTAAACTAGCAACTGACGATAAACAGCAAGAAATGATAGGTGTTAATTCATTTAAATTTAAATATAAAAGAAAATGTAAGCACATCACCACTGTAGTCGTAGAGAGCGAGTTGGTGTTAAACCTGCCGCGGAGAGCTTTATTAGTTTAAACACTACTTCGAGTAGGAAAGAACTATTGGAGCTCAGGACTAAGATACAAAGTTTAGCGAAGGGTGTTTACACCTTAGATTACTTGGAGACATTAGACGATGCTGAACTTGACTTAGTTATTAAGGTACTAGTTAAAGAGAAGCATGACGAAATGAAGTCTAGACTTATGTAAAAAAAAAATTATAAGAAGGGGGATGACCCCCTTCTTACTTTTTGGGCTTCCTCGTATGCGACAGACTAAGCAAGCTCATTTGGAAGCAGCCTCTCAGACAGCTAACAAGGTTACCGAAGCTCCCTATATACTCCACGTCGGACGACGTTAAGTGTTATATCTGTTTTCTCGAGTACAATATTAGTATCTCTTCTACGTGTTGAAAAAGAACGACAGTAACCTAGCCAGTTATCCGAGTAAGCATAGCTTACAAGTGTGTTGATGCGATAACATGATGCATCCTTGCGAGTTGTATGTCTGTCTTGCATACAAGGAAGTTCTACCTTATCACCGATAGCTTAGTCTCACGACTATGGGCGGCGTTCTGATAGACTGTGAAGCTTATCTAATAGACCGAAGAATGTGGTTTACCATTTCTTGTCTACTAAGATACCAATATAATATATAACCATAGTTTAATAGGAAGACAAGGTTATGAACTATAAAATAAGAGGAGTTGACGTAGTATATGGCAGAGAAGATGTATAATAACACCTTTACAAATAAAGTATGTATGTATTTAAATGAATTTGAAATAAACAATGCCTTTCTTATAACGTGTTTCATTCAGAAAGACTTCTACAGTAGGAATGCTCCTATTATACAATGCTCTTATGAAGTCGATAGGGTTAACTCGGTAAAGATATTAGACATTATAAATAGCGGTAAGGAACTCAAGGCTAAAATTAGGATAGACTGTTTTGATAAAGATGGTAAGTCTAGGTTCTTATACGAAGCCAGTGACTATGATGTTTTAGTGGGGAGTATACCTTTAGACTCGGACGATAAGTTAGAGAACAGCAATGAAAGTAATGCTATTTCATCTAGTAGTAAGTTTAGTTTTGGTTTAATAAAGAAGGTTCATTTAGAGGGATTCCAAAAGGGAACTATCAATGATTTCTTTACGGGTATGACTCCTAGTGCGGGTCTTATATACGCATTTAATAAATGTTGTAGCTCGCCTAAACTTAAGTTTGCACCAATGCCAATTCAAAGCACATTCTCTGGTGATTTATTTTGCCCTCCTATGAGTTTCTTTCAATTTGTAGACTACTTAGAAGCCGAGTATGGATTCTATGACACGCCATGGAATACATTCTTAGATGATGCAGATATAATGTATATACTGGATAAGAGTCCTAGGAAGATGGATATAGGTAAACCTCACAATATTCAACTAAGCTTGACTGGAGAGGTTGCTATCACTTCGGGGTATATTCATAACTCTCCCGATAAGTTGGAAGACCTACTTATAGATAGGAAGGACTTCGCTATGGTTAGTAATGATATAATGCTCAGCGACGTTCAAATTGCGACTCATCCGAGTTTAGGGAAACCTTCAGAACCAACTGGAGGCGATACTAGAGGCTTTATATACCATCCCACGACTAGTAAGCAAAGATTAGGTAGAAAAAAGATAAAGATTGAGCGTATTGAGTTCAGAACATCGTCACCTGTTAAGATATACCCTTATACAGAGATAGTTATACCCGATAAAAGATTCGTAAATAAAACTTATAAACCTGAGTCATTCACACAAGTTATAACTAAGGAAAAAATGAAAACTAGGATAACTGCCTTTAGAAGCGCCTATCTATAGGGGTTACAACAAATGTGTGAGGAATATAACACGAACATTCTAGACCAAACTTATTGTACGCCCCACTTCAACGAGTCGTAGTGTGATTCCCTTAAATACAAGATTACTATTTAAGATGTCTTAATAACGGATAACAGTTGGGCACTGTTGCTGAATCTAAGGTTATATCCTCACCTAAATGAAAATTAATAGAAGCTTCGGCTTCTATTTTTTATTCCGTATAACAATGATATAGAGCCAAAGGGGAAATCGATACAAAAAATAAAACGTACAAGTGGTTAGCCATAATAGCACCAGTACATTTTAAGTTATTTTTTACATGCCATTATAATTACATGCACTAAGTAAGCCGTAACGAATGATAGCATTGGTATTATAAATACCATTACACCGTACCATCCAAATAGCATACCGTTAACTACGCCGCATAAGCAGTATATAAACGCACATGTTATTAAATCACATTTAAATATAACCAGCTTAAGTACTATAAAACTTATAGCTAGTAGCAAATATGAACTATTAAAATCCATAGTATCGACCCCCTTTGTTTTATAGTATAGTGCGAATGGCTCGATATAATCGGTCGAGTCATTCTATTAAGTTTAATTTTTTAGTTTGCCTTATACTACTATTATAATATATGACTGTTTTTATTTTCGTATAACATATATATGAATAGAATAGTCCTTAACTGGAGGTAACCAGTTTGAAATAGGACGAGTAAGACATTTAGAAGTGCGTAGTGTTTCTCTTTGCATCGTCCACTTAATTTACTTAATACTCAAGTTTTTATATATTCCATCAAGCAAATAATAAAGAGCCACAAGGCTCTTTATTATTATCTGTCGATTTATTAGAATAAAACATCGGTTGCTTTATATTTACCTTCTCTAGGTAATTTACCATATGTGTTTTTGTATAATGCAAAGTCCATGTAGAACTCAACCAATACGGCTTCATCTTTCTTAATAGTCGTAGGTAAGTTAAATGTTACTAACTCACCGTAATATAACTCTTCGCCGTTATATGTGAGTCTAGCGGAGAATAATGATTTAGTATCGCCATTTAATAGTGCTATAACTTCATCTAGTCTATCAGTGATAAGTAGTACTTCAGGTACTTGACCTGCTAAGAAGTAGCTCTCTAATTGTTTTAAATCTATTACGTAATCTGTAGCATCGTTTACAACAGACCAAGAAATCTCTGTAAGCTTTCTATAAGTTCCATAGTTTTCACGTTTAGTCATTATAATCGCAGGCATATCCGTTCCAGTTTCAAGTGTAATTGGCGCTCTATAAGGTCTAAATGTTTTGAACACGTAATCCCTAGGTAGATTGATTTCTAAATCCATTCCGAATCTGATAGGATATTTACCATCAACTGGTGTAGATGAAGACTCTATCTCAGCTCTAGGCAATAGATTGACACTGTGTTCCATTACAAATGCCAGCTCATTAGCTCCTGTTCCGGGATTCTTCCTTATGTATATTTCATAAGGTGATATTTCGTCAATAAATGCTCTACAAGCATCTATATTCTCTACATCGATTCCATACGCAGTTACTATCTTTCTATAGCTACGTTTAGATAAGAATGATACCAATTTAATATTAATACAGTCGGTATTCTCTTCGGTGAATATAGTCGATAAGTCATTAGCTACGTTTCTAGCATAGTACAACGTATCTACTATTATAGTGAATTCGAAGTTAAACTTGTACGAATACGGTATCAAGTATAGAGCTTTATTTCTACTGTTATCATCTAATATAGTGTAGTCGTTCTTATAGAATAACATAGTTCCTATCGCATCTATATTCTTATACTGTCTATCTCCTAAGAACTGATTAGCGGACATAGCACCTTGGTATGACACATTATCTATCAATGACCCATTTATATATAATATAGGTCTAGGACTGTTTAGTATATTCCTTGGTGTTCTCATCATACGTTCATTAACAGCCATTCTTTGACTTAGTAATGTAGTGGATGGGTCTATTTCTATATCAGATAACCTTTTGGTTATGAACTGCTTCATAACATCCATTAGCTGACCGAAATAAGCCGATATATCAGTTCCTCTTAGGAACTCGAGTTTGTTATCGGGTTCAAGCCAATAATCTCTATAATTCATGGTTTCTAACCTCCTTTATCCCTTGTTAGTTCAGAATCTTGTTTAGCCAAAAGATGAACAAAGCTTTGAAAATAAACCGAAAGGAGGGTTTAATATGTTTGGAAAATTAGCTAAGAATATAACTGAAGGGTTGGACGTTAAAGGTATCATCGGTACAGTTTTCGGTGATAAGACTCAGAAGGAAGCTAACAAGTTGGAATTCGAAAAGTTAGAGTCGGCTATTAAAGAAAGACTTATAACTTTAGCGGATGCTGAAGAGCAAAGAATGTTTGAGCTTAGAAAATCGGCAATCGAAGCGGACTCAGCAACTAACCAAGCGGCATTTAACTTTATGACCGCCGAAGTAACACAAAGTGACAACTTCACTAAAAGAGCTAGACCTACTGTAATATACATGGGTGCGTTCCTTATGCTTATGGAAGTATTTTGTGTCAGATACATCATCTTACAAAAGATGGGTATACCAGAGTCTATGGTAACTTACAGTAACCAAGTTATGAGTGATATTTTCAATGCATGGACTATTTATGGAACAGCTTACGGTATTACTAGAAGTACTGAGAAAGTGTTTGAGAAAACATCGTCAGGTAATGGTAATATAATGGATAAGGTGCTCAATAGGTAGGCTAAAAAATAAGAGGAGGTAAACTAATGCAAATCGTTAGTAAAATAAATCCTCTTAGATTATATTTAACAGATGTCATGGATGTCAGAGGTTCTTCCCTAACAAGGGGGAACCTTTATATAATCTGGGAGAACACACTGGAAGGATTCTTAAATAAATTAGATGACTTAAACGGTAATAAAACCAAATTTCATATAAATCAAGTAGAGTTATTATTCGCTCCATTGAACAGAACTAGTAAATTTAATAATATTCCTTATAGAGTTAATAACTTAGATAAAACAGTTAAAAAAGGAATGGGCGCTCATAAATATAAAATAGTAAATAGTCCTAGTATGCTTAGGAACTTAAATACAGCCCCAGTTATGTTTGATTTAATAAACTTCATAGACGAGAAAGCCGTGCTTAATAAGAAGATGAATGATAAGAACGGGGTAGCTCAAGATAACTACATGGGTGTATCTATAATGGAGCAAGTGTTTAATGAAGTATTAGATAGGTTCTATATGGATAAGCAATATCCTAATAAGATACTATTGGTGAACCTAGATAGCTACAAAGTTCCAGCATTATCTTCAATGACACAAATCAACTACTTAAAGGATAAGAATATATGGTACACTCTGTTCTTAAGCTTGAAGTTCCATCCACAAGCTATGATAGACCTTATAGGTAAACTAAGTGGAGGGGTTGTATTCTACTCTTCTAAGGGTGTAGTTAAAATGACGGCAGAATCGCTTAAAGAGCTATACAGCAAGGCGGGAGTTATGTTTAAGGAAGGTTTCTTCAAAGACACTAATGAATTTAAACTCTTTAAAGAAAGTAGTGGCTCGTCTATAGAAGGTAAGACATTTAAAGAGGCTGCTGTTTATACAACGGTCATTAATACAATTTATAGATATATAGCGACTAACTTAGCTTCAGCTTCCGATGAGGCTCCTCTATCTCACGATGAGCAAGTTTTAGTAGGCGATGGTAGACCTGAAGCTGTATCTAAGACCATAGATGATGAAGACGATATTATAGCTCCCGATGGTAGTATCTCAGTAGTTAATGAAGCCGAGGAAGACGGAGAAGCTGTTCAGTCAGTTAATATAGAAGATGATGATGAAGCTATAACGGTTAAGAAAGAGTTAATTAAAGTTATTGGTCAAACTACTAATGACGAAGATGAAGAGGTTATAGATGAAGAGTTAATGGATTCTATTGCAACCACTAACGTTAATCAGTTGGAGCAAGACGGAAGAATAGTTAATGCTCTATTTCAAATAGAGAAAAAGAAGATAGCTAAACAAAGTATGCATCCTAAGAGACAGGCTCTTATAGAGAAGTCTTTAGAGAAAGCTAAACTCAATAATACACTTATTAAAGATGTAATCAATAGAGCAACTGATAAAGTCCCAGAGATTACATTACCGTTTAAAACTTTAACTGGTGCAGAGAATACTAAATTCAATAACTTCAATAAGCATTACGATGAGCATACTAGGGATTACGACATAGTTCAAACTGCGATGCATTTAGCTAAAGCTGATGTTCCTTTATTTATAGAAGGTATAACTACAGCTCCTAATGATAAAAATGAAGTGGGCAGCCTACATGAGATGGTCGAGATGAGCTTTAAAGATGAGGATGGTAACGCGCATCATGCTAAGATTAAGATACCTACAATGTACAGAGGTAAACTTCTTATTAATAATACTAGATACACTATAGATAATCAAGAGTTACCTTTAGTTGTAACTAGAGATAGAGACGCCGTTGTAATAACCGCTAACTATAATAAGATGTATATCGAAAACTTGTATGGTAAATTCATATCACCTAGCATGAGCAGATTAGCTAAGTTAACTAAAGCTTTAATGGAGTCGAATCAAGCTGGATTAGATATAGTTATGACAGACTGTTCTAGTGATAACAAAGGAGTTAGTATCTGTGCAGACTTAGTAGAAGTTAGCAGAGAGATAAAAAGAATAGTTATCGGCGACCAGTTAGAAATCTATGCATCTCATGCTGCTTTTATCGAAGCGTTCAAAGACGAGCCTGAAGCACAAGGCGACGGCATATATAGAATTGGTACATTTAAAGGGGAAGCTATCCTTATGAATACTAACACATCATCTATAACATTTACAGCAGATAACTCTACGACTAGAGATATAGCAGGAAAACTGGTAGAGATTATAGAATCATTGGAAGCTTCTAAAGAAATCAAGATACCTAAAACTAAACCTAAATGTAGAGGTAGTTATGGTAAGTTAATGGGTAAATGGTGTCCTCTAGTTTTATTACTAGCTTACACTGATGGGTTATACTCTACATTGGGTGCTTATGATATACAGTACAAAGTACACATAGGTAAGAAACCGAAAGGTGTTTATCATGTATTGGAGTTTGCTCAAGATACATACTTAGAAATCATAGCGGATAATATAGAGGAGATGGCGTTCGTTAATCCTTTAATGGGGTTAGACCTTATAGATTATAATATAGAGGATTTAGAAGACCCTGCATGGGTTGCCAATATATTAGAGACTACGTCAGGTAGTGGAAACTTCCCAGTATACGTTAGTAACTTTAAATCTATGTTTATAGATAATGTAACAGTGGACGTTCTTAAGATGATAGGACTTCCTGATACATTCCAAGAAGTAGTACTTTACGCTAATACGCTTCTATATGATGCAACGTATAAAAGTAAAGTTAACTTGGGTAATAGTAGAATAAGGGGTATGAGTGAAACTGTAACGGCTTGTGCTCAGAAAGCTATATTCGAAGCTTATAGTAACTTTGCGGTTAAGAGAAAAAGAGGAAGTAAGAATGCTAAGTTTTCGGTAGACCCTGATGCAGCTATCAAGATGCTTATGGGTCTACCTAACGTTAAAGTGTACGATACATGCAACCCTATTAGTGATATACAAACATCGTTATCTGTTAGTAAGAAAGGTCTGAGCGGTACAAACGTAGACCAAGCGTTCACTTTAGATAATAGACTTAATGATAGCTCTGCAATAGGTGTTATAGCTCTTTCCACTCAGTATGGACCAACTACAGGTATAACTAAGAATTTAACTGTAGAACCTGCTATAGAAGGTAGTAGAGGTATCATTAAACCCACAGACCCTAAAGCTTTGAGCTTTTATAACTTTATGACGGCAGTAGAAGCTTCTGTTCCGGGAGTTAGACATGACGACTCACCGAGAATACAAATGCTGTACAATCAAAATATGGCGATGTATGCTTCCGTTAATAGTGAACCTCCTTTAGTTTGTAATGGTTTTGAGAAAGCTATTCCTTATAGAAGTGAGCAGTTCAGTCATATAGCGGATGAAGACGGAGTAGTAGTACTAATAAATGATAGAACCTTTACGGTTCAATATAAGTCGGGAGCTAAAGAAACATTCCCTATTCAATGTGTAGAGAAACATAGCGGTAAGAGTTACTACACTAATAACAGTATGGACTTAAACTTTAAACTTAATCAAAGATTCAAGAAAGGCGAAATACTAGCTTATAATAACAGGTTCTATAAAAAGAGCATGATGGGCGGTATTCAGTTTACTATGGGTCCAATCGCTAAAGTTATGTTACATAGCTTTGATGGAGTTCACGAAGATGCTGTTCTTATATCTGATGACTTTGCTAAGAAGATGATGAGTACATCTGTTAAGAAACAGGATGTAAGACTTAAGAGTTTCGATAGAATACTAAGCTACGCTAAACCTTACGGTAGATATACCGCTGGAACTGACATGGTTACTTTCATTAGAGGTAATGATGATGAGTTTCTTAATAAGTTCTTACAGGAAAGGGAAGAGACGGCATTTGAAGACATTAATACAGTAAAGAAACAGTTCCACTATGCAGGAGATGTTATATCGGTTAGATTGTATTACTGCTGTGAAAAAGAAGACTTGTCGCCTAGTATCCTAGGGTTTGTTAATACTATTGAGAAACTTGTAGGAGGTAAAGGACATTCTAACTTTGATAAGTTCGCTTCAGCAGGAAGTAAAGCTTTCTATAGCGAAATGCCTAGAAAGGTTAAAATAGGGGATAAGATAAATGGTACTAAGTTCGATAAAGGTGATATACTAGTAGAGTATCATATTGAACATCCCGACTTCATCAAAGAGGGAGATAAAGTATCACTTTATACTGCTTTAAAAGGGATGCCTTCTAAGATAGTTCCTAGAGCACAAATGCCTATAGGTTCTATTACTGGAGATTCACCCGATATCATAATATCACCTTACTCCCCACAAGGAAGAAAAGTATTCTCTTATTATATAATAGGGTACACTAATAAAGCTTTGTTAGGGCTTAAGGATAAAGTTGTAGACTTATATAACTCTATAGTCGATACTAAGAAAGCATGTAATGAAGTTAGAAAATATGTCACTAAAGTATTTGACTTATTAGACCCTACCAAAACTAATAGCCAACTTATGCTTAGTAGAATAGAGGATGATAAAGTTTTAATTAAACTTATAACTACTCAAGGTGAGAACTTCACTTTTGACACGAACGAACTTGACGTCAAACCTACTATTCAAAATACATTAGCGGCTTTAGACTTTATGGGTATACCTGATAAAGAAGAGTTTGAGATTTATTCAGAAGACCCAGAGATGAAAGGTATAATGACAGAGAAAAAGATTTCTATGTTCCCTGTTCATGTAAGAGCATTACACCAAAAAGTATTCAAAGAGAATGCATCTTCATCTACATCCGAGAAAAGAAATAAGCTTAACCAAGTTGTAGGAGACGACAAGTCTGCTATGATTTCAGATATGGAAGTAGCTCAGTTAACTTTAAAAGGCTATGATGCACTTCTTGAGGAATGTCTTTCTGTTAGAGCAGATAATGATACCGCTCAGAATAAGTTCTTTAATGATATAAAGAATACAGGTAGAGCAACTTTACCCAAGGCAGAGATTCATGACCCAGCGAATAAAGTGGCACTTAATAAACTATACGCTACTTTATTATCGGCAAACATAGAGACGGATTTACTATACGATTTTGACTAACATAAAGAGGGCTTATGCCCTCTTTATTTATCTCTCAGCGGTATACTTAACCTTATTAACATTTTTAAACATTGGTATAAATTTATTATACGAAAACATATCTTCTATCATATGTATCATATCCGACGGCATAGACAGCGTATTAGCCATTTCTTTCATTAAGTCTATCTTTAAACACCCATGAGGTTCTAAGTCGTATATGATGAGCTCATGCAGTTTGGCACCACATGTGTAACACATTTTGTATGCAGTTCTAATTTTATCTCCTCTGAATATAGTCTGGAATGTAACTAATAATATATCGACTCCCACTAGTCCTGATTTAGCTATAAGGTACTTCAGTATTAGTTTACTATCTTCGTAATTATGATACGTACTCATTATATCGGTTACAACGCCGTTATCCGCCTTATAGCGATACATCTCACGGTCAGGTAAACTAGTGTTAACCAAACTTTCAAATGCGTCTAAACGTGTTTTACTGGCTATGTCTTTGTTCATTATATAAAAATTACTACTACCATTTAGTTTCATATAGTTGATACCTCCTCTATTCTATTCAATACGGTGTTATATGACATCTTAAAAAGTGGGGCAAAAAGAGAGCTCATGGCTCTCTTGCATAAAGTTTTATTTAGTTGTGAATGACCGTCGCCACCCTCTCGGGAATGTTACAAAAAAGTGAGACTCTAAATTTTTAAGAATATACGTTAATACATTTTTTAAAATTTATAGTTGAATTGACTTCGTAGTTCTTCAAATCTATACACAGTAGATACCTTATCATCTTTTAATATAATTCACTTAATGTGGGAATCATCTCTAGTACCTATCTAAAGTTAAGTAAGCGCAACTTATACTGTACCAATTCACTTATTTGTTATACAAATATAATAAATACTACACTAACCCTTTAGCCACTATTTGTTCAATAGTAGTTGCCATAGTTTTAATGTATGCATCTTTTTTAGCCACAGCTATAGTTTCTTCTTTTTCGTTAGATATGAAGAATGGCTCAACTATAAAACAAGGGGCATTAGTTTTAAATATAAGAGTTGCACCTCTTTCATCTTTATCCAACGCTTTGATGCCTCTATCCTTTAAACCGAACACATTAAGCATTGCAGTTTGAAGAGTTGCAGCTATAGGTTTACCTTTAACCGAACCAGAGTACAATGTTTCTGTACCTCCTGCAGTTAATGCAGCGGCCGCATTACAATGGAACTCTATTATTAAGTTCGGGTTAAGTGCGTTTATTTTTGCAGGTAGTTGAGAGTAAGACACGTCTCTCTTAACTAACATCGGTTCAATTAGTTCTGACTTTTTAAGAAGTTCAACTAATCTAGGAACTACATAGAAGTTATAATCATACTCCTTTGTTTTCATTCCATTTGTAGGGTCTGTGTTAACTGCTCCGGGGTCAGTGGCACCATGACCTATCACAAGAGCTACTTTTTTCTTAGCCATGTTTATTCCTCCTCATAATGTTTTTAAAACAGAGTTAGCATATGCTACTCTTTGAGCCATATCCTCTTTCAACGCAGGTGTGTTGTAATTCTTAGCTTCCCCTTGTATGGCCATAGTTATAACTAAAGCAGCTTGGTCTATTGTAAGACTGTTTAAGTCCTTACCAAACTTCTTCTTAGCCAAAGGGAACGCTCTGTCTTTGATGTAGGCTAAAGCTATTTTCATAGCCACGTCTATATCGTTGGCTTTATTGCAATCTGTTAAAATATCAACACCTGCTAGTTTACCGTAGTATGTGTAGTTAGCTTTACCTGTTATTTGTATAAGCCCTCTACCTATGAAAGCGTAGCCTCCTAGGTGCGCATACGCCAAGTTAGCCAAATTAACTGGGTTTTTTATATATTTGGCCTTTATCTCGGCATCGGGAATATGGTTAAATATTTTAGGCCATACTTCTCTTAATCTCGCAATAGTAGTGAAGTTAAGGTTTTCTGTTCTAGGTATAAATCCACTCTCATCATATATATTACCCATTAAAGCAGCTATAGCATTTTTAGATAAACTTCCTTCTTTTAAGAAGTAAGCTTTGCACTTCTCTTTATTGGCTTGAGCAATTTGTTCATTCATTTATATTACCTCCTCGTTGTAAGACTTACATATGATTGTCTTCGTGATGTTATTTGACTAACCTCACCACTAGTTGGTAATCTTTACCTTGCTCTAAGTTACTTAAGAATATGTTAATAGCCGTTGAGAAGAATTCTATTAAAATATTGATGTCGTTCTCATTCAATATAAAAAAAGAACTATAGAATACTTTCTTGGTGTCGTCATCGTTAGTCCCTAAGAATACGTTTATGAAGCCATCTTCCAATAGAGGTGCGAAAACTTTATCTTTATAGTCGTATATCACATTAGTCTTAGATTCCTTAAGATAGTCACTTATCGATATGGTGTCACTAGTCTTCTCCTTAGTAACATAACGAAGTAACAGCTTTATCCTTTTAGGGTCTAAGTTAATCTTTCTAGTAGAGCCTTTGAAGCAAGGTATTGATACGCCTTGTATAAGCTCATCCAAAAGATTCAGTTCATTTACGCCCCAGTATAATTCTTGGCTATCGGCGAATAGATGATGAACTAAAGGAAGGTGTTTCTTCTGAACCAATCTAATGCTTTTGAATTCCAAAAAAGTTAAATAGTATTCATTAAAGAATGCTAACCACGTATGACATAACGCAGTTAGCATTGTATTATTTTTATCTAAGAAGGAATTGTTGGTATGCAATTTGACTTCCACTCTTCTTGGGTCTATCTTTAAGTTCTTTAGTAGTTCCGCTTTTAGCTCTTCCATTTCGTTTTTCTCCATCCGTATTCGCCTCCTTCATAAACATATATTTTACAATCTTTTCTTTATGATATTTAGGAACGCAATCTGACGAGAATGCAACATGGAACTTACCTTCGTCATCATAATCAACTATATCAAAAACATCTTTAGTAACACCGTATAGCTCACACCATGTGTTCATATCAAACTCATCGTTGAATGTTAAATTGTAGAAATCCTTTGTATGTCCCATGTCGTACATCCCCTTTTATTCATATTTGATTAATATCACTTGCAATTCGTTTCTTAAACTTCTCAACCCGTCTATTGAAACAACCATTATTCTATCATAACGTCTTACCAACGTTTTCACCTTATCGCTCTTAGCACCGTACAGAGTTATACCCCTATTGAGCGCACCCAATGTCATATTAATGCTATCGACAGTTAGTTTATAAGTGCTATAAACCCCCGTGTGCTTTTATAGGCGTCATAAATTTAATATAGGCGTTCACATCTATAAATATCTTCATCTTCTCTGTAGTTCTTTCAATAAGCCTACTTATAACTCTTATCTTAGTTTGTATATCGGGATAGTCATATCTGTCAATGAAGTCAGAGTTAAGCCCTATACCATCTAATATACTAATTAAATCCGTAAGTCTAGTGACTGCGTCTTTAAGCACAGTCACTTTATATTTTTCTATTGATACGACTGCGACGACCGATGATACTAATATCAGCACCGCAGTTAATACTATTGTACCTGAACTCATAAGTTAAAACGCCTCATCATAGTCTATTACATCATCGTCGTCATCTTCTGAGAATACATCATTCTCGACACAATAAACCTTTATACGGGCATCAGCGGGATATAAATCAGCATTATCCATTATAGCCTTTAGGATTGGTTTAGTGTATAACACCGACACTAGCGTTCTGCTACCTATATCATCAACCGATATAATCTTCCCCGTTTCTTCTGAGTAAATATTACAATCGTTGAATGTAAGCCACTCTATATCGACGTCGCCTTCGTATACACCATTTATATCGGCATATCTCTCAGTTATAACTTTTAATAACTCAGAGTAAGACGTGTCGTATGACTTTGATGAAACTGTACCAACCGTATACGGGTAAATAGATTGCCACCAATCTTCATTATATACGGCCATCCCGTTATAAGGGTTATCGAAGTTAATAGACAGAACTTTAAATACTTTCATCCAGTTAGCGTCCGATAAAAGGTTACCTCCTAGAGAGTAAACCATAAATTTATACTTTCTTTCTAGTAATGGAGAACTAGCATATAAATCGGGTGAAGGAAGTAAGAATGAGTCACCTCTCCTTTCTATCACGGTGTTTATGAAATCTCTTATATCGTTTGCTATTTCATAAGTCATATCCTCTGCATTTATATCAAACACTAATCTCATTTTAGTCTCCTTCTTATTTAAGTAATGATTGTCCGTAGTTCGAACTCATCAAAGTGAATGCTATATCTTCGAATAAGTCCCACTCCATTTTGGCAATTTTAACTTTTCTTAATTCTTCAACGGTTTCTTGTACAGCGAAATTGAATGCAGGTTGCTCTTTATAGAATACACCTTCATTTTTATATGTAAGTTTGTTTTGGTGGAATAATAAGTACAACTCTCTATGCTTATTGCTTTCGGCAAGTAATAACATCTTCTTTATATATGAGTACATCGTAGTTCCGTCCGCTATAACCCTAAGTCCTTTAACTATAAGTTCATCGGTGTAACTGTTATAGAAGAACTTAGCATTATATGTACCTATGAATAACATGCTCGTAGCTTTAGTCTTCTTAACGAAACTAACTATCTTCTTCTCACCGAATACTAACTTAGTCGGGAACACATCGTAAACCCAAATAGCATCAAACACTCTGAATATGATGTGTTTAGGGTCTATGTTATTATCATTTATTAGTTTATCCACAAAAGCGTGCTGACCATTGATGACTTTATCCTTAAGTATAGGGTTATCTCTGTACCAAAGACCCATCTTAACCTTTCTATCCTTACTAGGCATGGCTAAGTAGTTATCGTACTCTGCTTTAGTTATAGCGTCCAGTTCATATGCAACTGATATATTAGATTTAACCATATCATATTCTGTAAGGTCGCCTATAACGAATAAGTGGTTCTTTGGTGTATGTAAGGGGTTTATATCAGATAAACCTAACCCCATACTTTCATACACATTCTCATCAAGCATAGCCTGAAGTGTATCCGAAACAAATTTATTTGCCATTTATTATTTCCTCCTCATTATCTCTTAACGTCTTACCTACAGCCCTTATAACCTTTAGCATCATATCGGGCGAGAATGCAGTATCGTCTATTGTTTTTACATTCAACCTCAATACACCATCTTCTGTAACTGATACTTCGCTTATTTCCAGTTTAGGCGGTTTCGCATATCCTTTAGTGGCATCGAGTATTCTATTCTCTATACGTTTATTAGCGATTGATTGTAATGTGACTGCGGTACCGCCACTCTCTTCATCCTTACGATAGTATATAACTTTTTTCAGTAGTTTGTGGTCAATCATTAAGTGTAGTATAGTCATGTCATCCACAAATAATCTAGGTATTTTGATGTACTCTAAGTATTTAGCAGATGGTAATTTTAACGCTTGTATCAACCTTTCCTTCTCGGCATCACTAGTATCCTTTGCTACGTAACTGTTGGTCGTTCTTAGTTTGTATGGCTTTCCGTTATACGTGACATCGACATACGAT
>JACCDZ010355328.1_pt1 | contig 16974 bp, 18 predicted proteins | sample 7449551 | NCBI WGS metagenome assembly JACCDZ01 (sample SAMN15323452, study PRJNA562643) | freshwater metagenome | isolation source: river surface water | place: USA:Blue River Watershed | collected 2017-08-18 | reverse complement strand
GATTCTATTCCGCCGAAAGAAGACTTTGATTTTGAGTTTTTGAAAACGGATGAAGAATAAGTAAATAGACGATATACGATTTACGATGTACGAAGTTTGAATAAAAAGCTTCCAACCTTATATAAGTTGGAAGCTTTTTTAGTTTATGGTGCTGGATCAGGAATAATAGCTTGAACTCCATCAATTGCTTTCATTACCTCAGCCGAAAGTGTTACTTGAATCGTGTCGATATTTTCTTTTAATTGTTCCATAGTTGTAGCGCCAATAATCGTACTCGTTACAAAAGGTTGTTGTTCAATAAATGCTAAAGACAGTTGTGTTAAAGTCAATCCGTTTTGTTGGGCAATTTCGTTGTACAAACGAGTCGCTTCTGCTGATTGTGGACTACTATAACGTGCCATTTGAGGAAATAAGGCCAATCGAGACGTTGGATGTTGTTGCCCGTTTAAAAATTTGCCTGATAAAAGTCCGAAAGCCATTGGAGAATAAGCCAACAAACCAACATTTTCGCGCAAGCAAACCTCAGCATTTCCTACTTCAAAAGAGCGATTCAATAAAGAATAGGGGTTTTGGACTGTTTTGATTTTTGGTAAATTATGGTATTTGTGTTCTTGCAGGAAGCGCATCAAACCCCAAGGCGTCTCATTAGACAATCCAATATGTTTGATTTTTCCTTGTTTGACGCAACCTTCCAAACTAGTTAACACCTCGTGAATATTGTCTTCCCAAGCATCGTCTTGCGCTTTAAATCCGCGTTGTCCAAAGAAGTTCGCTTTGCGTTCTGGCCAATGCAATTGATAAATATCGACAAAATCTGTTTGTAAACGTTGTAAACTTTGATCCAACGCATACTGAATACTCGCTGGCGAAAAATCAACTTTTTCACGCATATAGGCAAAGGCAGGATTCGGTCCTGCAATTTTTGTAGCCAAAACGACTTGATCACGATTTCCTGTTTTTTTGAACCAAGTCCCAATAATGCGTTCTGTGCTTCCATAAGTTTCTTGGCGTCCGGGCACCGAATACATCTCGGCAGTATCAAAAAAGTTCACCCCATTGTCTAAAGCATAATCCATTTGGGCGTGACCCTCTGCTTCGGTATTTTGCTCGCCAAAAGTCATGGTGCCTAAACATATTTTACTGACTTTGATTTCGGTATTAGGAATGGTGGTATATTTCATTATTTACGTTGCTTCTTTTGAAAAACAAATATACAAAGGAATGGCAAAAGTCAAGTTCAATTTCAAAATGAATTCAATTTGTAAACTTAATGACTGAAATGGATGTATAGTCCACAAAAAAAGCGCAACTTATGTTGCGCTTTTATAACAAAAAGAATTTGTTAATTATAAAGTCTAAACTCTAGTTAATCTCATTCAACATTTCTGCAATAGCATCTAATCTTGGCGTTAAGATAATTTCGATACGACGATTTTTAGCCTTCCCTTCCGCTGTTTCATTACTCGCTAATGGAGAGAATTCTCCTCTACCTGCAGCTGTTAAGTTTTGTTTGTTTATTGTTTTGTTTTCGCTCAAAATACCTACAATTGAAGTAGCTCTTTTAGTTGATAAATCCCAGTTATCACCTATAGGCCCTGATGCTGTAAAGGCATCATCATCTGTATGTCCTTCAATTAAGACAGCAATATCAGGATTGTCACCTAATACTTTCCCCAATTCAACTACTGCTTTTTTTCCTTCTGAACTTACTGCCCAACTTCCAGAACTAAACAATAATTTGTTTTCCATAGAAACGTATACTTTTCCGTTTTTTTGTTCTACAGTCAATCCTTTACCTTCAAAACTATTTAGCGCTTTAGACAAGGTTTCTTTTAGTTTTTTCATGCTCGCTTCTTTAGCTGCAATCATATCTTCTAGTTCTTGCAAACGTTGGGCATTTTTGCTTAATTTCTCTTGCTCTAACGCTAATGCTTTTGCTTTTTCGTCCAACTCATCCAGCAATTCACGATTTTTCTTCATGTTGCTTTCTAACGATTCGTTGCTGTTTTTTTCGAGCGCCGCGTAAGATTCTTCTAATGCTTTGTACTTATCAAGGTTCGCTTCGTGTTCTGCCTTCAATTTAGTGTGATCTGCTCTAAGTTGATCTAAATCTGTTTTTAGAGTTGCGCCATCTAATTCCAATTGATTTTTAGCTTTCGCTAAAGCGGCATTTTCGTCAGCAAGCGTTCTATTTTCTTTCTTTAAATCAGTGTATTTACTTTCTAAATCGGTATAGATTTTTTTAGACACACAAGACGTGCTTAGCGCCAATACTAACAATCCGATGGAAACTTTTTTTATCATGATCAATGTGTTTATTTTTATTTGTAACTAAAACTATATTTTTTCTTTTTTATTGTAAGTCAAGCTCCCAACAAAGCTACTCAATTTCTACCATAATCGGACAATGATCCGAATGTTTGGCTTCAGGCAAAATTAAAGCGCGTTTGATTCTATTTTTTAATGGTTCGCTAACCAAACAATAATCAATACGCCATCCTTTGTTATTCAATCTCGCTGTTGGAAAACGCATGGTCCACCAAGTATAATTATCAGGTTCATTGTTCAAAAAACGGAAACTATCGATGAAGCCGCTTTTCAAGAAATTGTCTAACCAAGTTCGTTCAGCAGGCAAAAATCCAGATACATTTTTATTACGAATAGGATCGTGTATATCAATGGCCTCATGACAAATATTATAATCGCCACAAATCACTAAATTAGGAACATCCTTCTTTATTTCATTAATGTAGTTTTGAAAATCATCCATATACATGAACTTGTGATCCAATCGCTCTGCATTGGTTCCAGACGGAAGGTACAAACTCATCACCGATACATCATCAAAGTCCACACGGATGTTACGTCCTTCGAAATCCATATGCTCGATTCCGGTGCCAAAAACGATATTATTAGGCTTAGTTTTAGACAAAATAGCCACACCACTATACCCTTTTTTGGTAGCTGGAAACCAATAATGATAAGGGTAACCTGCTAATTCAATGTCTAAAGTTGGCACTTGATCCGCTTGTGCTTTAATCTCTTGGAAACAAATAACGTCTGGATTGGCTTGTTGCAACCATTCAAGTAGTCCTTTAGAAATAGCTGCGCGAATTCCATTGACGTTATAGGATATAATTTTCATAGAAAAAGTACGTTTTATTATTGTCTAAAGAAGCATAATTGGGTTCCCAAATGTAATAAAAAAGTAGAAGTTTGCCGATGAAAAAATCAGAAAATGGAGTTTTTTGTTATCTTTGTTGCTTGCCTCAAATAGAAAAATGATATGGGTTTAGTAACTGCTAAAGAAGTTGCGAAAGCAATAAATACGGATAAATACGGATTTTTAGGCACTTTTTCGGGCTGGTTGCTGATGAAAGTACTTAAAATTTCGGAGTTGAATAACGTATATGACCGAAACAAACATTTAAGCGAAGTTGCTTTTTTGAATGGCGTTCTTGACGACTTACAAATCAAGTTTGAAATTCCGGAGGAGGATTTAAAGCGTCTTCCTAAAGAAGGTCCCTATATTACTATTTCCAATCATCCACTCGGGGGAATTGACGGTGTTTTATTGTTGAAATTAATGCTTGAAAGAGAACCAAATTTCAAAATTATTGCCAACTTCCTTTTGCACCGTATTGAGCCATTGAAAAAATACATCATGCCAGTTAATCCTTTTGAAAATCATAAGGATGCTAAATCGAGCGTGGTGGGAATTAAAGAAACCTTACGCCATTTAAGCGATGGGAAACCGCTTGGTATTTTCCCTGCGGGAGAAGTTTCTACATACAAAGACGGCAAATTAATGGTCGACAAACCTTGGGAAGAAGGCGCTATTAAAGTGATTCGAAAAGCACAAGTTCCTGTAGTTCCTATTTATTTTCATGCAAAAAATAGTGGCTTATTTTATTTACTATCAAAAATTAGTGGGACTTTGCGAACGGCTAAATTACCTTCAGAAGTGTTTAGTCAAAAACACCGTGTAATTAAAGTGCGTATAGGTAAAGCCATTTCTGTAGCAGAACAAAACGAATACGAATCATTAGAGGACTATTCTGAATTCTTACGCAAGAAAACCTATATGTTAGCTAATCCTTTTGAAAAAGGCAGCAAACTAATCCCAACACCTACTTTAAAATTATCAAAAAGTCCTAAAGAAATTGTTACTCCGGCCAATCAAAATAAAATTATTGCCGAAGTAGATGCGCTTAGAGAATCCGACTGTCGTTTATTACAAAGTAAAAATTACGAAGTTTTTTTTACTAAGGCGTCTAAAATTCCAAATGTTTTACACGAATTGGGTCGCCTAAGAGAAATTACTTTTAGAGAAGTGGGAGAAGGGACTAATGAATCCATCGATTTAGATAAATTTGATCAGTATTACCATCATATGTTTTTGTGGGATGATGATGCTAAAAAAGTGGCGGGAGCCTACCGAATGGGATTGGGTTCAGAGATATATCCTAAATACGGCATGCATGGTTTTTATCTAAATGACCTGTTCCGTTTTGAACCTGAATTGCATGACATGATGAGCAAGTCTATCGAAATGGGCCGTGCTTTTATCATCAAAGAATACCAACAAAAACCGATGCCTTTATTCCTACTTTGGAAAGGAATTATACATACAACCTTGCGCTACCCAGAACACAAATTCTTATTAGGTGGTGTAAGTATTAGTAATCAATTCTCTGATTTCTCAAAATCATTGATGATTGAGTTTATGAAATCAAATTATTACGATCCTTATATTGCACAATATATTCATCCTAAAAAAGCGTTTAAAGTCAAATTAAAAGATGCCGACAAGGATTTTATCTTCAATGAAACGGAAGCCGATTTAAACAAATTTGACAAAATCATTGACGAGTTAGAGCCGGGTAGTTTACGTCTGCCAGTTTTGATTAAAAAATACATCAAGCAAAATGCGCGTGTCGTTGCTTTTAACGTAGATCCATTGTTCAACAACGCTGTTGATGGATTAATGTACATTCGTGTAGAAGATATTCCAGACAGCACCATGAAACCCGTAATGGAAGAATTTCAAGCTGAACTAGAACGAAAGTTAAGTGAAAAAGGAGAGTAAATAAAAAATCCCGAATTAAGAATTCGGGATTTTGTTTTTTTATTAAAACCAAGTTTTCTTACCTACTTGATATGTTTGATAAAAATCTTCATCTGATTTAGTCAAATAAATAATTCCTTCAATTAAGCCTACTATACCTGCAAATCCACAAGTCACAATAGTAAGGATTATTTGAATTATTCCAGCTTGTGTGTAGCCTAAAATGAATTTATGAATCCCTAGGGAGCCTAATAAAATTGCTAAAATTCCCGATACTACTTTTTTGTTTTCGGGTTTCGGATTTACTTGGGTAGTAAAATCTCCGTTTGAATTGTTTTCCATAATTAAGATTTGGTTAATGATTAATAATGCTAAAAATAATTAAAAATTACAATCAAAAAACAAAACCAAATAGAAAAATCTAAAACCAGTGTTTTTGCCCCACTTGATATGTTTGATAAAAATCTTCATCTGATTTAGTCAAATAAATAATTCCTTCTATCAAACCAAATATAGAAGTAAGCACGCCACAACTACAAATACTTAATAATAGCCAAAGTATTCCAGTTCCTGTGTATCCTAAATAAAATTTATGAACCCCAAAAGGCGCAAGAATAAGGGCAAAAATACCACAAGCTACTTTTTTATTGTTTTGAAATTGGGGTGTTGGAGTATTCCAAGCTTCCTGTTGAACCGTTTCCATACTTTAGAATTTAATTATGAATAAAGGGCTTTTATTTTATCGACAATCACTTGCGCCAATCGTTCATGACTTTCAAAGGTCCAACCTGCAATATGTGGAGTTAAAATAACATTTTTGGCGTTGAGTAAATATTGAAAAGCTTCGGGTGTCGTTGCGTCTTGGAACAAGGTTTCAAAAGATAATTTTTCATATTCCAACACATCTAATCCTGCGCCTAACACTTTCCCTGATTGTAAAGCAGCAACCAAATCAGCCGTAACAATATTTTTACCGCGCGACGTATTGATGATCCAGATTGGTTTTGCAAATCCATTTATGAAATCTGCATCCACCATTTTATCCGTTTCGGGAGTCCAAGGAAGGTGCAAACTTAAGACATCTACTTTCTCTTGAAATTCAGTAAAATGGACTTGTCTGGCATTGGCATCACCAACATTTTCTTGAATATCATAACACAAAACGTCCACATCGAACCCGCCTAGTTTTTTGGCGAAAGCCTTGCCCATATTTCCGTAACCAATGATTCCAACCGTTTTACCGTCTAATTCGTGTCCGCGATTGCTTTCTCGGTTCCAATGTCCCGCGCGAATTTCTGCATCAGCTTGATTGAGATTATTAAACAATGACAAAATCATACCCAAACTGTGTTCGGCAACCGCATTTCGATTCCCTTCGGGAGCAGCAATCAGTGCAATATTTTTGGATTGGGCGTACTCACAATCAATACTTTCCAATCCAGCACCTACTCGAGCTATGAATTGCAAATTAGTAGCTTTGTCTAAAAAAGTTTGGTCAATTTTAAATCGGCTTCGAATAACAATCCCTTGGTAATCTTGAATTTTAGCTTCAATATCCACTTTGGAAGACGTAAAATCTTCGTGGTTCACGAAACCCGCTTGTTCCAATTGGTCCCAAAGCAAAGGATGATTACTGTCGATATGAAGAATGTGTACTGCCATTACTAATTTCTGTTTACTAGTAACAAATTAACAAAAAAATTAAGTGAAAATGCGTAAATTGCAGTCTTAATTCCTATCCATGTACATGAAAACTACCCGCCTATTTAAAGACTTTTTTGAAAGCGAAAAAGCAGGCGGTTTACTATTGCTTTTGGTTACGCTACTTTCTTTGGCTCTAGCCAATTCTCCAATACAATCCAGCTATATCAATTTTTGGGAAACACAAATAGGACATCATTCCATCACGCATTGGATTAATGATGGATTGATGACGATTTTCTTCTTACTCATCGGATTGGAATTGGAACGCGAAATGTATGGTGGCGAATTGTCTGATATAAGAAATGCAACTTTACCCATTTTTGGAGCGCTTGGCGGGATGCTAATTCCAGCGGGAATCTTTTTAGCATTCAATTTTGGTACGATAACACAAAACGGTGCCGGAATTCCAATGGCAACCGATATCGCTTTTGCTATTGGAATCTTATCCCTTTTGGGCAATCGAGTGCCAACTTCATTAAAAATATTCTTAACCGCTTTGGCAGTCATTGACGACTTAGGCGCTATTCTTGTGATTGCCCTTTTTTATACAGAAACAATCTCTTTTCTGTATTTAGGTATGGCGTTTGGTGTCATGGGAATACTATTTATCCTCAATAGAAAAAATGTACACAGCCTCATTCCATATCTTATTGGTGGCGCTGTAATGTGGTATTGCATGCTGAATTCAGGCGTTCATGCTACGATAACGGGTGTGCTTTTAGCCTTTGTTATTCCGTATGGAAATGGCGGCAAAAAAACCTCTTCTTACCGATTACAACACTTTTTGCACCGCCCAGTAGCCTTTTTCATTCTGCCATTGTTTGCTATCGCCAATACAGGAATTGCTATTGATTCCAACTGGCACGAAGGGTTGACCCACGCCAACTCTATCGGAATCATGGTAGGTTTGATTGTTGGAAAACCCATTGGAATCACACTTTTTGCTTTACTCTGCGTGAAACTTGGTATTGGATCACTTCCCAAAGATTTAAAATGGAAACACATCCTCGGAGCCGGAATGTTAGGCGGGATTGGTTTTACCATGTCCATTTTCATTACGCTTTTGGCCTTCAAAAATGATGGCGTAGAAGTAATTACTTATTCTAAAATAGCCATCTTGGTAGCATCGTTTATCTCAGGAACTTTAGGTTTCCTGTGGTTGAAAATGAGTTTGAAGAAATAGACTTTTGGCACACTAATTTTTAAATTAGTTCATTTCCAAATTAAAAAAATTACTACATTTGAAAAAGCCCCTGTAACTGCAATAGACCCCAAGTCGAATTCCTTTACAGCTATTTGTTTTAAAAAAGTTCCCAAATTGGGAAATTATTAATACCTTTGTAAAAATAGTGAGAGTAATATCCAAAAAAATATTGAGAGACTTTTGGGAAGTCCATGCAGATTGCGAACAACAACTAAAATCTTGGTTTAGGGAAACTAGCAAAGCAGAATGGACAAATCCTAACCAGATAAAAAGCGAATATCCAAGTGCTAGTATTTTAAACGACAATCGTGTAGTATTCAATATCAAAGGAAATAAATACCGACTAATTGTTAAAATCAACTTTGAATACGAAATGGTTTGGATTCGATTTATTGGAACACACAAAGAATACGATGCTATTAATGCTACTACAATTTAAATTAGGAAGTATGGAAATCAAACTTATTAAAACAGAAAACGATTACAACCAAGCTTTAGAGCGATTGGAAGTAGTATTTGACGCCAAAAAAGGAACTCCTGAAGGCGACGAATTGGAGCTTTTAAGCATTCTAATTGAACAATATGAAAACACTCATTTTCCAATTGATTTGCCAGACCCAATTGAGGCTATAAAATTCAGAATGGAACAAATGGGCTACAATCAAAATGATCTAGCTAAAATCATAGGTCTTAAAAGCCGCGCTAGTGAAATTTTAAGTAAAAAAAGAAAGTTGTCTTTGGAAATGATTCGACAATTACACACCAGCTTGCACATTCCTACCGACGTACTAATTCAAAACTACTAAAACCCCCATTCTCAAATTTTCAAATTAGCACATTTTCAAATTGATTAATTGTTATATTTGTTTTGCCCTAAAACTGCATTGGATTCCAAATCAAATTCCTTTACAGATTTTATTAATTGCAAACAACTGAAGTTGTTTGATGACGCTTGTATGGGCTACTTGCGCTTATAAACGAGTTATGTGCTATTTTATGGAAAATCAAAGAATATATAGAACAAATAAGGATAAATTATCAGAATTCAACTTAGAAGAAATTCGCGGTTGGATTATTGACAGAATGTACCAAATTGAATCAAGGATTGATTTTGTAATTAGTGATTATTTTGATCCCAGAAAAAAAAGAGATTTTGAAAAAATTATTCTTAATTCTTCGATTATTTCAATAGGTGGAAAAATGAAAATATTGAGAAACATCGAATCTTTTGACAAAAAAATAGTAGATAAAATCGGAAAAATTTCATCTATAAGAAATGCTTTTGCTCACTTGCCTATTATAGAAAGTGTTCATATAGGTGTTATTAATGATGAAAAAGGGGAATTTAAAAGTTCAAAAATATTAGATATAATAACTCAAATAGAGGTTATGAATTCAAATGGAGAACTAAAAATAAAAAATGTTAAAGAACAAATTCGTGAATTTTATGAATTGAATAACGAACTTAATGAATACTTTCAAATTACAAACATAGTTGAACTTGATAGCGCGGATTTGCATACGAACGAAGTGAACTGACGAAGTAATCCGTTCCTACATAAAGTAATATCACCTACAATCCGAAAGTATTGAATATTCACTAATTAAAAAATACTAAAACAATCTATATGAAAAATCTACTTATTATTTGCTTCATCTTTATATCAACTATTTCATTTGGACAATCTAATTTATTAGATAATGTTCCAAAAAAAACATGGAAAATTGTCATAAAAAACAATAAAACTATTAAAGAAAATTTCCAGTTAATTGGAGAAAAATTAATTGAAAATGACTTTACAATTGAAAAAAAGGACAACGAGTTTTATACTATTCAATCATCTCCTAAAAATTTAGACAAATTAGATGTTAGTTATTATTTAAAATTTGTCGCGAAAGACGGTTCAATAGTCTTAACTGGAATGTCTAAAATGAACTTAGAACTAAATTTTGGCGCGGTAACTTCTGAAAGTACATATGATAAAATTATTAATAAAGGAATGAAAGGATCTCCAGTTAAAGAATCATTCGTAGCAATGTTGAAATTTGCAAAACTATTCCCTGAATCTGATTTGGAATTTATAAATGAACAGTAACGATTTGAAATCAGTACCTACTAAAAGTAACAAAATAAAAAAGGTCGCTATTACAGCGACCTTTTTCTTTATTTAAAACTAAGTTTACCCCTTAATCTGTTTCAAGGACGTTTTTATTCCTCTAATTAATGACGAACTAAAACCGTGCATTTCCATTTCGTTCAAACCGGCAATGGTGCATCCTTGAGGTGTGGTTACTCGGTCAATCAATTGTTCAGGATGGGTTTTTTCTTCTAGTAGCATTTCGGCAGCGCCTTTAACCGTTTGGGCAGAAATCGCCAAAGCTGTTTGCCAGTCAAATCCAATTTCAATTCCCGCTTGCATCGAAGCGCGAATGTAACGCAAAGCAAATGCGGTTCCGCTTGCCGCCAAAACGGTAGCTGCATCCATTAACTTTTCGTCAATAATCGGTGCTGTTCCTAAACCTTCAAAAAGTGTTACTACATTTTGAGCGGCTTCTTTGTTATTGTCTTGAAACGCAATACAAGTCGCCGAAGCGCCAAATTGAGATGCAATATTCGGCATGATGCGCACGGCTTGGTGGGTGTTACCAATTTTATTTTGCAAGTTTTCAATTGACAATCCACTCACTGCAGATGCAATGGTTTTATTGGCAATTACAGGCAAAATTTCTTCCAATACCGTATCGACTTGGTACGGTTTGATCGTTAAAATAATAATATCTGCGTTTTGGATGTTGTGTTTGTTGTCTTTTGAAACCGTAACACCTAATGGCTCTAAATGTAGAATATTGGTCGTGTTTCTTCGGGTTACAGTAACTTGATTGCCAGTAGTAAATTTAGCAATCCCAATAGCGATAGAGGCTCCTAAGTTACCTCCGCCAATAATGTGTACGTTCATGTTGTGTAGTTATAGTGGTTGTGTTGTGTTGTTGTGTTTGGATTTTTAATTTAAAATCCTAAAATCATTTTGGCAATAGAAAAATAAATTAGAATTCCGCAAATATCATTGCTGGTAGTAATAAACGGACCAGTTGCCAAGGCGGGGTCTATTCCAAATTTATCCAATAATAAGGGTATAAATGTACCTATTAACGAAGCAATAATAATAACCGAAATCAATGCTACGGTTACTATAATTCCAATAATAATTTCTACATCTAATAAATAATGACTTCCTACAAATAAAATCGTAGCCAAGATTACTCCGTTAAGTAAACTCAAAGCCACTTCTTTAATTAAACGATTAAATAAAGAGCCACTCAAGGTATTGTTAGCCAAACCTTGAACAATAATAGCCGAAGATTGTACCCCAACATTACCCGCCATCGCGGCAATTAATGGTGTAAAGAAAAACAACTTGCCATGCTCAGTCATCGCGCCTTCAAAAAGACCCAATACTTTTACCGAAATGAATCCACCTAGTAAAGCCAAAACTAACCAAGGCAAACGGGCTTTCGTATGTTCAATGATGCTGTCATCTGCTTCAACGTCTTGTGAGATACCCGCAGCTAACTGGTAATCTTCATCGGCTTCGTCCTTAATTACATCAACGATATCGTCAATGGTAATTCGGCCGACCAAACGTCCCAATTCATCCACCACCGGAATAGCTTCTAAATCGTATTTTTGCATGATACGCGCTACCTCAACGTCTTCGGTATCTACATTTACATAATTCAATTTTCGTATGTACACATCGTTAATCGGTGTTCTGGAAGATGTCGTCAATAAATCTTTAAGCGACAAACGCCCTTTCAAACGGTCTTCATCATCCACCACATAAATGGAGTGCACTCTTGAAATATTTTCAGCCTGAATGCGCATTTCTTTAATACAAGTTAGCACATTCCAGTTTTCGTTCACTTTCACCAACTCCTTGTGCATGATTCCCCCCGCAGTGTCTTCGTCATAACGAAGCAAATCCACAATGTCCTTGGCGTGTTCAACGTCTTGTAATTCCGAAATTACCTCTGCCTTAATTTCTTGCGATAACTCGGCAATAATATCCGCAGCATCATTCGTTTCTAACTCGTCAAGCTCTTCCGCAATTTCTTTTGGGGAAAGTCGTTTTAAGATATTTTCACGTAAATCGTCCTCTAATTCCAACAGAATTTCGGCCGTTTTATCACTATCTAAAACTTTAAAAATATAAGTTGCCTCTTCAAAATCAAGCTCTTCAAGAACTTCGGCAATATCAGCATGGTGCATATCATTCAACAAAACTTCCAGTTGTTGGTCGTTCTTCGATTGAATGAGTTGCTCTAATTCTTGAATTAGTTCTTTGCTGATTTTAAATTCCATCGGCTTCGATTTTTTGAGTGAGTGCTATAAAGTCTTCAACACTAAGTTGTTCTGGGCGAAGATCTAAAACTTTGTCTTCCCTTAATTGATCTGACAAATTTAAGGTTTTTAAACTGTTACGCAAGGTTTTTCTACGTTGCTGAAAGGCCGTTTTTACCACCGTGAAGAATAATTTTTCGCCACAAGGCAAACTAAAGTCTTCTTTACGTCGCAAACGCATTACCCCTGATTTTACTTTTGGTGGCGGATCAAAAACATGTTCATCTACCGTAAACAAATATTCGGCATGATAAAAAGCCTGTGCCAAAACCGATAAAATACCGTAAGCTTTACTTCCTTTTTTCTCGCAAATACGCTGTGCTACTTCCTTTTGAAACATACCTGAAAACTCTGGGATTTGGTGACGAAATTCCAAAGTTCTAAACACAATTTGCGTAGAAATATTGTATGGGAAATTCCCGATGATAGCGTATTGTTTTCCTTCAAAAATCTCATTACAATCGTATCGTAGAAAGTCCTTCGAAATGATTTTATCTTTCAATTTCGGATAATTCGAGTCCAAATACGCCACTGATTCCGTATCGATTTCAATCACATACGTATTGGTAGGTTTATCCAATAAATATTTGGTCAAAACTCCCATTCCAGGTCCTATTTCTAACACATCATTATAGCCTTCCAAACTCAACGTATCGGCAATCGCTTTTGCAATGCTTTCGTCTTTTAAGAAATGTTGTCCGAGATGTTTTTTAGCTTTTACTTTTTCCATTGGTTGGTTTGCCACAAAGGCGCTAAGACACTAGGTGTCTTTTTAGTTGTGTTCAGAAATTACTTCTAGTTCTGTTCTAAAAGCCAGCATTTTTTCTCCAAATAACTGGTAACTTTCTTGACGAAATCGCGGTGCATCTTCTGTATAATATTTTTCTAAAGTCGCTTTGCTATCCGTCGTAAATTGGATTGAATACGTAGTTCCTCCCATTTCTTCTTCAATCAAAACTTTCACAATCTTAGCCGAAGAAAATTTCCCTGTCGCTAAAATCGCCGGAATTCGTGTTTGCTGCATCCATTGTAACCATTGGTCTTGAACGCTTTCGTGTATGTTAACTGTTACGTTGTAAAGTATCATTTTTTTTTCAGTTTATAAGTTTATAGTTTATGGGGTTAATAGTTTATGGGTTATTCTTAACCAAATAAACTAATAAACATATAACCCATTAAACACATAACCTTTTTTACAAATTACTATCTCCTCGTAATTCTCTAAATTTTCGCCTTGCCTCCACAAAATAAATACTGTCTTGGTGGTTGAAAATTATTTTTTCATACAATGGCTTCGCTTTGTCGGGCAATTGCAATTGATTTTTATACAATTCTGCCGAAAAATAAAGTGCTTCATCTACATAAATTTCGTCAGAATGCTGCTCTATTATGCTTTGGTATTGGGCTAAAGCCAAAGAAAATTCGCCTATTTTCTCGTATAATTGACCCAATCGCAACAGAGTAACTGCCTCTATCTCTTGCCCTTTGAACTGTTTCAAAATCGCTTGAAAAGCTTGAATGGCTTCTTGATTTCTATTTTGATACCAAAGGTAATCCGCTTTGGCGAAAGATTTCAATGCCACTTGTGTCGAATCAGCAACAGTATTGTCATTGATAAGTAAAAAATACTCCAAGGCATCATTGGCAATCAGTTGTGTACTCGCCGATTTCAGCTCTTTGAATTGTTTCAACGCCCATTCTAAATCGGTTTTGAAATAACTCGTTTTGGCCGCTTTCAAACTCGCTTCGTGTGCCACTGCATCGTTCTTCAAATCGTTTTCAATTTGCGAATAATACAACAACGCCTGATTGAATTTGGCTTCGTACAACAAAATATCCGCCAATTCCATTTTAGCTTTCGCCATTTCGTATTCATCCAACTGCAATTCTAATGCGGCACGAACAATTGTCTTTCCTGCTTCGGGCTTTTTTAAATTGAATGTCAAAAAATGCGCCTGCATCAGCTGCAAAGATAAGGTAAAAGGACTGATTCCGTATTTCGAAATCAGAGCTGATAATTCCGTTTCAAGATTGGGGCAGTCTTTTTCGGAAGTCGTGTCGATTTTGACTTGCATCAAATACGTATTGGCTTGTACCAACAATTCGATTTCAGAGGTGTTTTCTAAAACAAATTCCAAAATGGTTGTGGCAGTGCTATCGTCTTTCTCGTCAATCGCCAATTGTGCCAAATTAATTATCGCATTTAAGGATTCGGGATTGCGTTTGTAAATGGCTTTTTCTTGGACAAAGGCTTTTCCAAATTCTTTTTGCTGGGTGTAGAACCAACTCAAAAATTGGTTCCAATACACGTCTTGGTTCTTTTGGGTTCTTGTAATTAATGCTTTACGCAAATTGGCCGAAAATCCCGCATCGCCTTCATCGGTCATAAAACGCGAAAATTGATTTTGAATCAAAATTGTACTTTCTTGATGGACAAAAGCCTCGTCTAAGAAAGTACTAATCATCATATCCGTATTGCCTAATTGCCCATACAACAAACCCATTTGGTAATTGAAATTGAAATTAGGTTGCAGTTGCACTGCCGTTTTATAGGCTTGTAACGCATAGTCCAACAAGACTTTTTTCTCAAAAGAATTGGCTATGCCATACACTTCGTTTGGGTTGGATTTGATTTTAGCCAAGGCTTGTTCAAAATACTTTTGGGCTTTCTCGTCCTGTTGTTGGATTTTAAAATTATAACCCAGTTCTACCAAAAGCGAGCTTTGTTTGTACTTGTCCAATCGGGTTTGAATGGCTTTTTCGGCGACATCAAATTGTTTTAATTGTTGGTAACAATCAATGGTTCTAATGAAGTATTGGTAATTTTGAGGAACGGATTGTAAAAGTTCTTCGTAACTGATTTTGGCTTTTTCAAAATCGCCTTTGTCGTAATAATATTGGGCTAATTGCTCGTTTTGGGAGAAACCAATTAATGAAAAAAACAAGCTGATATGTAGTAGTAGTTTTTTCATTGAATCAGAATTATTTTTTATGAACCATACAAGGCATATAAGGTTTTATAAGTTATTGCTAAATCGTATTTTTGAATCGAAATAACAAATTTACAACTGTTTATTTAAGCCTTAAATGAACTTATATGCCTTATATGGTAAATTTTAATATTTTTCAACCGTATAAGACATGTAAGGGAATATAAGTTTTTGCTTTACAGAATAATTACTCTTATTATTTGATTTCTATTGCGTCGAAATGATAAATTATTTAAGCCTTAAATGAACTTATATGCCTTATATGGTAAAATTTTTTAATCTATAATATCAAACCCACAATACGGACGCAATACTTCTGGAATTACGATTCCTTCTGGTGTTTGGTAGTTTTCTATAATTCCTGCCAAAACTCTTGGCAAGGCCAATGAACTTCCGTTTAAGGTGTGTGCCAATTGGTTTTTTCCGTCTTTGTCTTTAAAACGCAATTTCAAACGGTTGGCTTGGAAAGTCTCAAAATTAGATACAGAAGAAATTTCCAACCAACGATCTTGTGCCGTAGAAAACACTTCAAAGTCATAAGTCAATGCCGAAGTGAATCCCATATCACCACCACACAAACGCAAAATTCTGTAGGGTAATTTAAGTTCTTGCAAAATGTTTTTCACGTGTTCTACCATGCCGTCTAACGCTTCGTATGATTTGTCTGGATGTTCTACGCGAACAATTTCTACTTTATCAAATTGGTGCAAACGGTTCAATCCACGTACGTGCGCTCCATAAGAACCCGCCTCACGACGGAAACATGGCGTGTAAGCCGTACACAAAACAGGCAATTCGCTTTCGTTCAAAATCACATCACGAAACAAATTAGTCACCGGAACTTCTGCCGTTGGAATCAAGTACAAATCGTCGATAGTCGAATGGTACATTTGCCCTTCTTTGTCTGGCAATTGCCCTGTTCCATAACCTGATGCTTCGTTCACCAAATGCGGCACTTGCATTTCTTTGTAACCCGCTGCCGTGTTTTTATCTAAGAAATAGTTGATTAAAGCACGTTGCAAACGCGCTCCTTTTCCTTTGTAAACTGGAAAACCAGCTCCAGTGATTTTCACTCCCAACTCAAAGTCGATGATGTCGTATTTTTTTACCAATTCCCAGTGCGGTTGCGCTCCTTCGTGCAGAACAGGAATAGTCCCTTCTTCAAAAACGTTTAGGTTTTCTTCTGGTGTTTTTCCCTCCGGAACAATATCGGCTGGTAAATTAGGTAACGTATATAATTTTTGAGTCAATTCTTCGGCTAAAGCCTCGGCTTTCTCCCCCAAATCTTTGCTTTTTTCTTTTAAAGCAACGGTCTTTTCTTTTAAAATGGCTGCTTTTGCTTTTTCGCCACTTTTCATCAATTCGCCAATGGCTGCCGACAATTTATTAGATTCGGATAAAGTGTTGTCCAATTCCACTTGGGTAGCACGACGTTGCTCGTCTAATTGAACTACTTCGTTCACAATTTCTTTGGCATCCATATTTCTTTTTGCCAAAGCTTTGATTACTTTTTCCTGATTCTCTCTAATAAATGCAATTTGTAACATAGCTTGATTTTTATAACTCTCTGTAATTTTTTGCGCGTTGCGCACGCAAATTTAAGGAAATG
>JACCDZ011820044.1_pt1 | contig 16975 bp, 28 predicted proteins | sample 7449551 | NCBI WGS metagenome assembly JACCDZ01 (sample SAMN15323452, study PRJNA562643) | freshwater metagenome | isolation source: river surface water | place: USA:Blue River Watershed | collected 2017-08-18 | reverse complement strand
GATGTAGTTGATGATGCGGATCTGTTCGAGTGCACACCAGTAATCTTTGCCATGGTCAAAGCCTTGATCGTAGGCTTCGCATTCGGCGATGGTTTTGAATGGGATCTCTTTGAATTTTGCCATGGTTAGGTTCTCTCTTCGATTAGGGCTTCTGCCAGTCGGATGATGTGGGGATCGTAGTTGGATGCTTTTGCTAGTTCGTGGTTTAGGATCACTGCTAGGGCTGGCCGGATGGTGTCAAAGTCTGTTGACCAGATGATGTGGCGGTCTATGAGTAGGCTCAGGGCGATGATGATGGTGCGCCTGTTCTGTTCGTGGGTCACTTCTGTTCTCCCTTGATGAGTGCCTTACAGCAACATTTATTAGAAACACCATCCCAAAAACATTGACCACAGCACTTGCCTTTATGTTCGCTCACTCCTGTTCTCCCTTGATAAGAGCGATTGCTGATGCTTTACGGTCACGGCCCTCTGTGTCGTTTTCGCCGAACTCTAACCAAAAGTAGATGTGACTTTGTAGTTCTTCGCTATCCTCTAGCAGTTTGATGATGCGTTCCCGTTCTATTTTCTTCCCCCATTCGACTGCATTCTTAGTGTCTACATTCACGAGTTTGTATTCATCCCAAGTGGTCATTCTTCGCTCTCCAATAGTCCGATGACTAGCTTGATCTGGTGGGTGGGTTTTGAGAATTGTTTCAGGATGCTCAGGATGCGTTGTTTTTCTTCTGCTCTGCCGTAGATCTCTCCAGCTTGTCTGGCTTGCTCTGGTGTGAATGTGTCTGTGTAGCTGGCTGGGAGCACGCTGAAGCGGTGTGATTGGGCTACTTGATCAAAGATCGGGGTCATTACATCCACCTGCTTAGTAGCCCTAGGGTTGCTGCAGCGTAGTAGTCCAAGGGCTCTGCCACACCGTTGATTAGGAATGCTAAGCCGATGAAGCTGCCGGTGATTGATGCTGCCAGTACGGTACGCATTAGCCGATCACCTCGACTGGTACGATCTTCACCAGAGTGCCGTTGTAAGCACCATTGTGGCGCTCATCGATGATGCGGTTTTCTAGGCGTGTTTTTGCTTTGAGAGCGAGCTCGATGCTGCCACAGCAGTTGACTACGTTCCAGTTTTTCAACTGCACACCTTTGTAGGTGGTGAGCTCTACTACAGCGTGAGTGAATGTGTGGGCTTTGCTGTTGCGTAGCAGGACTCTGTTGTCTGGCAGTGTGATTGAGTGCTTGATCATGGTGTTGCCTCTCTGTGTGGTGGTGCGTGGTAATACTAAGTTAGCACAGGTCTCAGGTTGCTTTTTACCAATTTATGTGCTCAGTGATCTAATCGTTATCAAAACACCGGCAGGGTTGTCATCATCGGCGTAGTGCTTCTCGCTGAATGTTTGCACGATGTAGCTGTCATCCCTAACGATGTTTGCTTTGGTTAGGCAGTCATTGATCGCTCGCTCGAGCTTATCTTTGTCGGGTTTCGTGGTCATGAATTGGCGCTTATTTGTTTTAGGCCGGTTGAAGTAAAAGTGAAGTGTGGTCATCACAGCATCAGCGAATAGTGGCTCAGTGCCTCTGTGCGCCTCTGTGAGCGCCGTGGTGACCTTAGAGCGCCATGCTGGCAGAAACTTGTTAGCTTCCACCAGCACAGCCCTGTTGCCTCTCACATAGGCTGTTTTAGATCCCTGTGGCTTAGGGTCACCAGCAACAAAGATCACAAACATGACTAAAAGGGTGCATCAGCTGGGTCGATCGGCAGCTGTGGTGTTGCTGTAGCTGCTGAGACTGACTTCTCAGATGGTGTGTGTGCTGTGGTGGTGCAGTTGTTTAGGTGATACTCGACAACACTCTTAGGCTCTGTGGCATCCTTTGGTGTCCAAGTGCCGATCTTTGCCGACAGGTCACCTGAGATGGTCACAGTGTCCTGCTCTTGAAAGTCAGTGCGTGGGGTGTCATACCAGCAGCTCCATAGTCGGTGCTTGATCTCCCCATTGAACTCGTACTGCTCCCAGATCTTTACCAGCTTGCCATCCCAGACGATTGATCCGACTGAGCCAGTGACTTTGATTAGTGGCATTTTTTTATTCCCATTCTGTTAGTGGTTGTGACCTGCTAAGTCTAGCAAGATCTCTATCTATAGATTTTCTTTACTTTTATTTACTTTTATTTAAGGTTAAGCGGACATACATGTCCGGTCGTTCGACCTTAGATGTCCGGTCGGTTTACCTTAGATGTCCGGTCGTTCGACCATAGATGTCCTCCCGTGGCCCTCTCGATGATCTCAATTTCACGATGGTTGAGAGTGTTGTCACACCACTCAGGGCAGTCGAGTCTGATCCAGTAGCGATTAGTTTTGCGATCCGGTCTGTGCCCTCTGCCGTCATGCAGCATGATCTCGAGCTCACCGATCTCTTCAAGCTCTAACAGGCATCTTCTGACCTGTCTCACAGTGGTGTTTGCGTAAGCTGCCAGAACAGCCTGTGATGGGTAGCAGCCCAGTGTTGGATCATCACCGATGTGCCACGCTATGCCCATCAAGACCAGCTTTGTAGTGCCCTTAGCGGTTGAGTGGTGCAGGGTTGCAGATAGTGCTTCGATGCTCACTTGTTATCTCTCTGTTATGTGGTTAGAATGATCTTGCCCATCGTGGTTGGGCGTGGCTTATGAGCCACCTAGGGCTGCCAGCTTCTCTGTCTGGCAGCCCTTTTCCATTACTCTTTGAGCTTGTTAGCAAAGCCCATGATAGCAGTCAGAATGTTTGCATCAGCTTTTGCTCGTTCAGCATCCTGATAGACCACTCTTAGGCCATTGAGATCTTTGGCAGCGTTCAGCGCTCGAGCTTCAGCCATAAAGTCACGCTGTTTAGCGACAACCTTAGTCATCTCCTCTTTTGATGGGCGCTTACCCTTTGGGCTAAACGCTTCCCCTAGCAAGCTGATGGCCCTGCCTGTGGCGCTTGTTGCACAGTTCTCAACCCAGCTGGTCGAGTTGACTCCCTTAGCGGTCACAGACTCTTGAGCAAAGTCGATGGTGGCAGGGCGGTGATCTTCCCTGTCAGTGAACACTGATGCTTTGATCACGATCTCTTTTTCATTGATCAGCACGATCTCAGTGTGAATGCGCCCGTTCGGGTAGGTCTGCCAAAACAGGGCCACCCGATCTTGCACCGATTGATAGTCCTCTAAGTTGAAAAACGCCATTTTCTCTGTCCTTTACTTGATTGATAGGAATGGTAAGCCACCACGCCTAGATTGTAATTTCACCACTACTTGACCGTTATAGAGCCCAGTGCTGCAGCCTGATAGGTGGTCAAGAATGGCTGACTTGCAGCTGTTGAATTGCTTCTCAGCTTCAAGAAACTTTGCTCGAGCTTCAGCCATGGTCTCCCACAGCTCTCCCAGATCGGTCTCACCGTCATAGATGTCTGGGTGTTGCTCCCGTACTGTCTGCAGTGTGCTGTCTGAACCATCCCAGTCAGGTCTCACATCATTCTCGATGTGCCACTGGAAGCGATCAGCAGCCTCTAGCAGGGCCAGAACTCGCTCTGGGTGGTAGTCGATGGGGAATTCGACCAGATCGCCATTAGCGACCGCTACGAGCACACCACGCTTTAGCCCTAGTGTGTGCAGATACCAAAGCACTTGAGCTTCATAGTGAGCTGGTAGTTCTGTCATAGGATTGCGAGAATACTTGATCTCGAGCACACCCAGCTGGCCATCAGCCCACTCGATGATGCCGTCAGGGTTAGCTTTGAAGTCAGGGTTTCTTGTTGAGACCCATGTGCCAGTGTCATGCACTCTCAGCCAGTCTGTATTGCGTTCAGCCCACAGCTGTTTGATCGGGGCTTCAAAGATTGAGCCTAGGGTCATGGCCATTGATGGCTCTGTGAGTGCTGGGACTCTGCCAGTTTTCTCACAAAATAGTGTGTAGGCGCTTTTCCAAGGGTTGAGCCCTGCCACTGTGCCAGCATCGCTGCCACCTAGACCAGCTCTAGCTTCATGCCATTCTGGGCTGTTGTTGATGAATGTGCCTAGCAGCTTTGCACTGCCTAGGGCTTCGATTTTCTCTGTGATCGTAGTCATGCCAAGAACATTAGCACACCACTCTGACAGTGTTTAGCGCTTGAATGCCTGATCTAGCTCTGATCGGTCGAGCTTCCCATCAGTGTAATAGGCTCTTCCGAGTGATCCCCAGACTGTTAGACAGGCTGCTATTCCGGTCTGCACAGCGGTTTTCCAGACTTCGATGTCCAAGATAGCGCCTGATGCCATGAGTGCAGCTACTTCAGCAGCGATCAGTGCGCCTGTGCGCTTGATGGCTTCCCAGATCAGTTTCATTTAGTGGCTCGCTTTCGTGGGGTTGCTTGTTTTTTAGGCGTGGGGGTTGCCTGTTTTTTAGGCTGCTGGGCGATCCGTCTAGCGATGTAGCCGTGTGGGTCAGTGACAAAGCCCATGCTCACTGACTCTGGTACGAGGCCCAAGGTGAGATGCAAGTGTGTGCCTGATGTGAATGTGCCAGTGTTGCCAGCGAAACCCACTGTGTCCCCACAGGTGACCTTAGAGCCCACTTTTAGACCTTGCTTCTGTAGGTGGCAATAACCAAAGTACAGTTTGCGCTGTGGGTTATCTTTCCAAGGTGCGACAACTTCAAGCACCACCACCCAGCCCAGGCCATTAGACCAGTACGATCTAACGATCTTGCCATCAGCGACAGCAGCTAGTGGTGTGCCAGCTTTGAACCCATTCCAGTCACAGCCCCGATGTGGGCCAAGCCCTAACTGTTTGCGTAAAGCTGTGACAATACCGAACGCATCCCCTAGGTTTTCATCAGGGAATGGCTGCTGCCAGTTAGTCATTTAGATCTTCAGCTACAGCTTCAGCGATGATCTGTTCAGCTGTTTTCTTAGCTGGTTTGATCGGCTTAGGCTGTGCTGACACTGGTGCAGGATAAGAGCCCTGTGCGACATTTCCCATGATGATCCCTTTACTTGATTGATTGATTGACTACAGCGACAATAGCTGATGCAATACCAGCTGACACTAAACCTGTGAGCCATGATGATTTCCACATCATGCGCTCAAGCTCTCTGATCCGATCTTCGTGATCTTGCACTGACTTCATCGCTGTTTTGATCTCAGCGACATCCTGAAAAATAGCCAGCAAGAGCGACTGTTCGGATGGTTTAGGAGTTTCCATCAGTGGCCTCTTCAACTCGAACTGTGCTGCCTAGGTTAGCTGCATAGGTTGCTGCAAAGTCTCCGAAACTGGTCTCAGCGATTACTTTGCCGGTTTTGATGTCTATGATCTGGTACATGTTTACGCTCCGATGTAGGCCATACTGAAGCGTGCTGTGGTGATGTCCAAAGCTGCGCCAGAGTTTTGAATAGCTGCTACTGCAACAGTGTCTCCTGCTGTGAAATAAGCTGTTTGACCTATGTTGATGTAAGCATTACCTGTCGATGGTGCGTTCTGATTGTTAGCCAAGATCTCTGATGAATTGACTAGCAAAGCGATGCGCCGTCTGCCGGTGGTGTTAGCTGTCATCTGCCACGCTGCAGTGATCGTGTAAACACCTGAATAAACCACTGTAAACACACCGTTAGCGTAGGTGATCCCACGGCCGATGTTTGTTGTTCCGTAGCCGGTCACAGTCACATTAGTGTTGCCTGATGCGATGCTCTGAGTAGTGGTTTTGCTCATGTCACGAATAGGCATCTGACCGCCGGTGATCTGCCACGCTGAACCGCTATAGGTTTGATTGACATTGAGATCGCCAAGGTAGCACTGCATTCCCTCTGAGACCATACCCACCGGCAAAGCGACATCACGATCGAACTCATCAGCAAAGAACATCACTGATTGATCCATCAGATAGCCGTTCACTTCTGATGCTGGTAGCTCATCCCCGTTCACAAAAGTTTTATAGCCTGTGCCAGCCATTAGTTTCCTCTCCAAAGCTCTAGTGTGGTTGACCATCCGTCAGGTGTAATCGAGTGGTCAACTCGAGTCACCATGTAATCCTGATCAATAGACACTAGGTCTCGCTCGAATTGCACAGTGATCGGTGTTGCTACATCAATTCTAGTGAGTGGTGTCATTTTGTTTGCTCTGTCAATAGCGTTGCCTGATACTGATCTGACAACTCTGACAGGTGATCTCAAAGTCAGATCTTGCACCCACTGGGTTAGATCGGCTTCAGCGTACAGGTTAAGTGCCACTTCTGTAGCTTGCTCACCTGACAGATCGATCATGTCCTGATTGCGAGCGATCGCTGTAGTGGTCGCATCCCATGACAGTGAAGCCACCACTTTGTTGATGATGCTGTCCTGAGCAAAGCCCAGATCGATGCTTGCCATGCACAGGTGATTAGGGTCAGTGCTGTGGATGTTGCTCATGGTTAGTGTGGGGGTTAGGTTGTCTGCAAAGTTTCTAGGCAACCCGACTAGGGCAGCATCAGTCACATCCCAGTAAAAGAAACCCAGCTCAGCATCACTGATCTCATTGATGACTGCACCTACATTTAGGTTTTCTTCACTGATGTTAGGGATGTTTGTCAGTGATACATCTTCACCGGCAAAGCTGAAACCTGTGCCACTTGAACCGATGATCACATCAAGTGCCTCCCATGCATCAAAAGGGGCAGGGTGACCTGCATTAGTTTCGAGATCAAAGGGCTCATCTAGTACAGCATTCATGAGTTGCTTCATGCTGTCGCTGAGCATAAGTGTGAAGCTGGTGCTGCCGTCAGGGTTGTAGCTTAGATCCACAGAGTCAACTCGACCTGCAAACAGTGTGCTCTTATTTCCGAACTCATCGATGGTGGCTAAGATTTCCATGGCTGAGCCAAGGTGAATGAAGCCTGATGCAAAGGGGTCATGCTCTTTGGTTTTCAACACCATGGTGCAAGTGCCAGACTCTGGGCGTGTAAACAGACCGCTCTCGATGCTTGAGCCCCGAGTGATGTCGATTGATGCGATCTCACAGCTGATGTCAAAGTCAGCGAACTCAGGCTCAGCTAGAACATCAGTGCCACCCAGCTCACTGAAACCCAGCACGAAATTGCCCAAGGGTGCAGCCCACACCATGATGCTGATGTCTGACTGCAGATCAAAGTTGTCTAAGCTCATAGCGCTAGAACTCTCTTGCCGGTTTTCTTTTCGTAGGCTTTGATTTGGCTGATGATCTCTGCAGCGCTCATGTTGGACTTGTTTAGGTTGATGTTATAGGTGTTGTTGTTGCTGTTCACCATGCTCTGCATCGCTCTGTTAGCTGATCGCCATGCTGCTGAGCTCATGCCAGTGATGGCAACATTTCCAGCTTCACCCACAGCTTTGCCTAGAGTACCTAATGATTTTCTTAGGTTTAGAAACTCTGACAGCTGACCGCCGGTCAGTAGCTCTCTAGCTGTAGTTGCACCAGCATTCGGCCCAGCATCGATGAGCTCTTGAATGAGCGAGTTGTCAGCACCTTTGGCTTTGAGCTGTTTGATGTCTGATGCAAAATTCTTAGCGTTGTCTAGCAGTCGCTTCATGCGTTGGATGACTTTACCTGTCCGAAATACGGTAGAGCCATCACCACGCTCGACCACACCACCAGCAACATCCGATGCGTTAGTGAAGTTTTTACGAGCTGCAAGCACTCGCTGAGCTGCTGAAGTGTAAGCCTGTTTGATTGTCTCAGCTAGTTTCTGAATGCGCTGTTTGCGTATAGCTGCAGCTTTGCTGATCCCACTGCCAGCACCAGATCCATCGCCACCATCTTCTAATGCTGCAGCAGCGTTGATCATGGCCAGAGCTTGATCCACGCCACCAGACCTAGGGTCTCGCTGACCTGCCAAGCGTGATGCTGATGGCATGTTCTTTCGTGCCAGCACTTCAGGGATGAAGTCAAAGATGCCGGTAAAGATTTCACGAGCCCTGTCAGCGTTGCCTGTGAATGCTGCCAGCAGACCGTTTAGATAACCGAACACCGGATCAGCGATCGGCTTAAGATCCTGCATCCCCTTGCCCAGATCACCGAATGCATCAATAGCATCGCCCACTGAAGCTGTGAACTCTTTGAGATCCTTTTGGCCCTCTTCACTGCCAAAGTAATCAGCGAGCTCGTTGAGCTTTGGAAGTAGTTTCGTACCGATCTTCTCTTGCAGATCATTGAAAATAACATCGACTCGAGCGATCGGGTCAGTGTTAGCAGCTGCCAAAGCAACACCATCAAATTGATCCTTGAGTGAACCCAGCACATCATCAGTGACTTTTAGCCCCGGCACTAGCTTTTGCAAGCCAGTCCTGTTGCCATCCATAGCCCTTGAGATTGCTTTGACTACCAGTGTCAGATCTTTACCAGTACCAGCAGAGACATCGAATGCCACTTGCATGACCTTGTTAGCTTTGCTGACTGATCCCATAGCTCGAACAGCTGCAGCATAAGCTGGGCGGATCTTGTCATCCAAGATTGTGGTGGTAGTTTCCCAGCTGCCGATCTGCTCTTCTACTGAAGCGATCACCTGAGCTGAAGCGCCCACAGAATTGCGTAGCGACTGGGCCAGAACAGCTTGAGCTTTGCTATCTTCAACAGCAGCGCTGCCAGCTTGCTTGAGAGCGTTAGTGACCTGAGTGATCCCCACAGTGACACCGGCCAAAGCAAAGGCTTTTTTGAAACCACTGCTAAAGCGTTTAGCTGTACCCTGTAAAGCTTCGAGATCCTTTTGGGCGTTCTTAGTCGCTCGTTTCAGTGATGCAGCATCACCGATGATTTCGACTTTAGCTTTTAGGCTCAAAACATTCCCTCTAATCCTGTGACTGGCTCATCAGCTATGGCAGTGATGAATGCCATGTATTCACGCATAGTCAGAGATCGGTAGTCTGCTGGTGACATTTTTGTCATCACACAAAACTTAGCCATACGCTCTGCCTGTGCATTCGCTGTTATTCTTTTGGGTCTTGCTCATCCCCATCGAACAGATCAAGTGCTTGCTTGAATGAGAATTTAGCAGCTTGCTCGATTGTGAATGATGGATCTGTGCGCTTCATTACCAGCCAGACAATAACCTTTAGGGTTTTACCTCTTAGCTGTCCAGCATCCATGATCGACTCGATCGAGATGCCGGTGATGGTTTCGATGGTCTCGACCTCTTCCAAGGTGAGACTGTCAAAGTCAAATTTTGCTGTGGTCATTTCACTGTGCCTTTCGTGGTTTCTTTTTGTATTAGTTTTCTGATCTGTTCGTTATAGGTTTCAAGAATTTCTTTTCTTGTATAGCCTAACGCACGAGAGAAAAAGGGCTGGGGTTTGATGTTCTTCCGCTGGCCTGTTTTAGATTTTCCCTTATGCCTAGGGCCTACTGCTGACCATCCCCAGTGAATTGGGTTTGCATAGGGCACTGTGTTTTCATTACCAGCGGTCACGCTCACAGATCTCTGAGTGACTGAGACTTTTAGTGTTGCTAAAAGTGCACCTGTTTTGACAGGCACTAAGGGTCTAGCTTCTTTGAGAACTATCTGACCGGCATCTCTGCCAGCTGCATTGATTTCTTTGGTAGGTGTACCGATCGATTTCAAAGCTAGTTTTGTCTCAGTGAAACCAGACACCTTAGCGCCTGACACATTGAACATTTGTTATGCAGTGGTTTTCTTGGTAAGACCAAAGTAAACCGGTGGGGTTGCTGCTGGTGTGTGCACATCGTTCTTCACAGTGAGCTGCACAGAGAACTTAGACACATCTCCAGCGCTTAGTGATAGCGGTGGAAGCTGGTCAAAGATCACAGTGCCGGTGTAGTGTGGCTCAGTGCTTGATGCGGTGGCGTTGCCAGCAGGTGCAACAGTGAATGCGACTTCAGTGCCGTAGTTAGCCCAGAGTAGCTGGTACAGGCTGGCTGCATCTAGCGAGACAATACCGTCAAGCTGTAGCTTCCATTCCTGTCCTGCCTGTACTTCGCAAAAGGTACGAACATCACCAGCAGCATCGCTGATGGTTAGCTCGACCAAGTTTGCGTCACAGGCATAATCTGTTGAAGCAATTTTGAAGATGATGTTTTTCGCACTGATGCGAGTTGAAGCTGCCATGATGATAGCCCTTTCTAGATTGTGATTTGTAGATCGATGGTGATGATGGTTGTTAGATACTCAGCGTTATTTACTGCCCAGATGTAGGGCTGGCCTACTAGCTGTAGATGTGCATACATCGGCAGTGCGTTGAGTACATCACCGATCAACTCATCTAGCTTTTCTGTTGCCTGTTTGTTGGTTGCTGTAGCAGCAACGCACACCAGATCAAGATTGAGTAGGTACTCATTCCCGATTGATGATGCTGTCATGTACGGGCTGGCTGAGTTGATGATGACGATCGGGGGCACTACTCGTTCCGGAATAAAGGCTGAAACCTTTAGCCCAGCTGACTCGAGCACACCACTGAATTGGTTTCGTGCTGTAGTGATTTCGTTAGTCATCAGATCCCATAACCACAGTATGGCAACAGCAAAGGGTAGACCGCTGTCATAGGGTCTCGAGCGACCCGAACAGCTGATCCATCCATGCTGGCAAATTGGCTAATGCCGTTAGGTGCTGAGCGCCTGTGAAACAACTCTGAAGCACAGATCAGAATGGCTTGTTCGTGGATGTCATTAGGCACAGTGTCAACTGTCCCAATAAAGCGACCCACATGAGCATTAGCAGCATCTAGGCAAGTTTCTGGGAAGTCTATTTCATCAGTCCCCACATAAGCCTGAAACTCTGCAAGTGTCACAGCAGCCATTCTGATCTGTCCTTAGTGTGTTTGTTAGGCGGTCACATCTAGCTTCACGATAGCGCCCACCCGTGGAGTGGTCACTGCCATGTAGCCGTAAACTGACACTGAGTCAGTCAAAGTGGTGATGTCACCATCGGTTAGGCGAACAGGTGAACCTGCAGACTCTAGCGTCTCGACAGCTGCACTGTTAGCCATGTAGACCACACCAGTTGCTAGTGCTGGGTCAACGATGATCGGCAAGCCTAGCAGTGAGCCACGCAAACCAGCTGGAGCAGCTGAGCCGATAGTGTTTGATCCGTCACCGTTGGTTGATACTACTGGGCGACCGTCTGAACCGGCCACGGTCACGATCTTCACATAAGCATCTGGGGCAGCCAAGATGAACTCTGGGCTCAAACCAGTGGTCTGGAAGATGTACGATGCACCGTTAGCAACACCTTCAATTAGTGAAGATGCAGTGCCACCATCGGCATCAAAGGTCTTACCAGTGAAGTCGAGAGCTGCAAGAGTTGAAACTACTGCAGCGTTAGTGGCGTTAGCGTAGGCGATTGACAGGCCACGGAATACCTGATCAACAGTGCTGATGCTTGAGCGTTCGATGTACTGGCGAGACATTGAAGTATAACCGCCGTAAGTGATCACTGATGCGGTGACGCTTTCAAAGGTTAGGTTGCCGAATGCTAGTGCTTCGTTCTCTGGGTCTTGTACGCCTACAGCCAAAGTGTTGCTGTCGATCTTTGCATACTCAACAGCTAGGCCGGTTGCTGGTAGCGCTGCACGAGAGAACGCTGACAGGGTAGGGCGTGAGTTGTTGATCAGAGTGTCGATGTAGCCGATGAATGGGGTCTGCAAAGCTGCATCAGCTGAAGTCGATGCTGCACGAGCAAGCTCGATTGCTGCAGAGTCTCCCTTGACTAGAGCCTTTGCGAACTCTCCCTGAGAGCGGAATGCTGGGGCGGTTGCTGCTGGGGTGTTGATGGTGAGCCCTGACTCAACGACTCGGCGCAATTCTGCAACCTCATCTTGAACCGAACGCACATCCATCTCGATGTTTTCTGACATGGTGTCACTTTCTTGTTCGATGGTTGGCTCAGTCAGAGTTTCAGACTCTTCCCTTACCTGTTGGATTTCCGCACCTGAATAGGCTGGGAATGCGACCACACTGGTCTCTCTGAGTGAGATCTTAGTGCGAGTCACTGTCTGCCCATCACGCTCTGACTCGAGTGGGATGAAACCGACAGAGAACTTATTGAGTACGCCATCACGCATGAGTGTTAGAACTTCATTGCCTCTAGGAGTGTCTGACACTCGAGCAGTGATCTCATAACCTGCATCAGTCTCTCGACCGCTGATGACTTTACCGATCGGCTCTTCATGAGCATAGAACAGCTTTACATCTTCAACACTGTCGATTGCTCCACGCTCAAAGCGTTCTAGGTACTGACCGCCGATGTTGGCAGCTTCACCATACGGGACAGCGATGCCGGTAATCGTGCGCTCTTCAAGCTGCTCAATTCTGAGCTGTGCTTCTCTGATCTCTAAGTTATCCATTTAGTCCCTCTTTAGCTCGTACTTCATCGATGGTCATGAACCCAGCTTCTAGTGCTGTTTTCCACATAGCAAAGCGACCAGCTTGATCGGCTTTGAATAGACCCTCGAAATTGAAGTCAACTCGAGTGCCACGATCTAAACAGTTAGATAGGGCATCAGCGATGGCATCCGTGTAATTCGTGAGTGTGTGGCGATAAAAGGTCTGCACTTCATCCTGCAAATTACTGTAGGTGTCGCTAGTACCATCCACGCCGGTTAGCAGCAGTCGAGCTGGTACACCAAACAGGCGAGCGATTGACTGCACAGCCTGTTGCTGCACTTCAGTGAACAGGGCATCTTTAGGGCTTAGTGAAACCTGCTGATACTCAAAGCCTGAGCCTAGGACAGCGACCTGTCGATCCTGTTGCTTGTTATGCCAGTTAGTGGTGATCGCTGCAGCATCTTCAGCATTAATCATCTGGCCTGTTTTTAGAATGCCGGTAGGCACACCGGAAGCGCTAAACCAGTTAGCTGCATAGTCTCTAAGATCGATAGCTGCTGCAAGATCGGCTCTGCATGATGTGATCGGGCTGACACCTAAGAGATACCCTGCTCGAGAGAACAGCTTCAAGTGTTCGATCTGGCTGGTGCTGTAGGTTTTGCCCATGTAGCTGAATAGCTTTGTGCCAGTAGTGCCCTCTGACAGATAGACACTGACAGCGCTCGCTGGCAGGATCGTGAGACTGTTGACCTGACCTAGTGAGTTGTAGGACTTCAGCCAGTAGGCGTTGCCCTCTAGCGCCATTGAAACAACGGTCTCATAAAAGAACTCACGCCTAGTTTCTTCCAGTGATGGCTTGTTCACCAGCAAAGGGTTTTCGATCTTCTGCTCTAGGCCAGTGGCGTAGCGAAAAGTTTCAAGCTGCATCTTGCTGATCGGGGTAGCAATAATCTGCACAGCACGATAAACAGCTGTGAGAGTGAGTGATGAGTCTGGGGTCACTGAAGTGGCAGCCCGTGATGGAACTGTCGGCTGTGCAGCTCGCACTTCAGGCTTGCCAGCGATACGAGACCAAAGGGATGCCATACCACCAAAGTTAGCACCTGATCTCAAGATCATCAAAATACTTGCACACTGGCGTGTCTAGCTGTGGTGGACACATACACTGCCATGATCGTGGCTAATAGTGCATCGATGTTACCAAGTGACTCTTTGCGGTCGATCAGCCAAGTGTCACGGTTATAGCGTGGCACACCATTAGCTGACTGCATTACCAGCAGGGGATCATTCTTATGCACGATCTTCCCAGTACTAAACAGCGCATAAGCGTTAGAGCAAGCTGCTGTGATCTCTTTAGTCCACAGCTGATGTGTGACCACACCTGCCTGTTTTAGTCTCTTGCCCATGTTAGGCATCATGCGATCATCCAAAGCAACAGCCCTACAGTGATGCTTCTGGTACAGCTGCACGATCTTATTGAACAGCTGATCTTCACTAGGGCTCACGATCGATGCCACTAGCTCAGTCTCAGTCACATCCCCATTCTGGTTAGCTGCTGCTATGGTGGCGTACTCTCTGTTATTAGTCCAGTCCACTGCCAGCACTGAGCCGGTGATGTTGCTGATGCCACCACCTGCAGCTTTTTTGAACAGCTCAGCTGGCAGCCAAGTGTTAGCGCTGCTAGTCAAGAATTGGTTTAGCCGATACCGTCTAGCTTCATGTTCTGGGATGGTACGCACATCAGAGATCACTCGCTCTAGTGGGATACGCCCAGCAGCTACAGCAGGGTTAGCTGCATAGATAGCTTCAGGGTCATCGATCGCACAGCCAGCTGGAGCTTCCCAGCAAAAGAAACCAAAGCGCTCGAACTCTTTATCACCTGCTACAGCTTTGCCACCTGTTTTGTACAGGTCTAACAGTGTCTCTGATGACTGATCTCCAGCTGTGGTGATGCCGATCACGATGCCATCCTTGCGAGTGGATGTGCCCAGTGTTAGTGCAGAGAACAGACCTGTGGGGATGATGTGAAGCTCATCGATGATGCCAAAACTCACGCTGATCCCTTGAACGCTGGACTCTTTAGCAGCCTTGACCATGTAAGTGCCAGACCCATCAGCGAGATGCATACCTCTGTGCTCTGTTGCTTTTTTGAAGCGTTTCTTTAGCCAAGGGTTGTTATTCACTGTGAATAGTGAACGGTTATAAACGATCTTTGCCTGATCCAGTGATGATGCCAGACCGATCACAGTCGGCCCAGCTTCATGCATCAACAGGGCGAACAGTGACAGGGCTTGAGTCACAGTGCTCTTGCCATTCTGTCTGCCAAGGCTCACCACTACTTGCCTATAGCGTAAACGCCCAGCAAGCGACTGATCATGCCAGTCATCAGGGTAGCGCTCTAGGATCGCTCTCAGCAGCCACTTCTGCCAAGGGTCTAGAGTCAGCGGTTTACCCTCTGACTCTTCCGTCACCATAAAGCCCTCTACTAACCGGATCAACTTATCCCCATCAGTGGGGAAGTTAGCAGTGAGTGGCTGAGTGTAGCGAGCTGGAAGCTGCAGCCTAGGCTTCACGGGTTAGCAACTCAGCTAACGGATCGATCTCAACATGACTGGCGCTGACCATGCGCTTGAGCTCAAGAATGGTTTTGCGTAGCTCTGCAGCTGTTGAAGTGTTGCCAGTGTCATCGAAACTCTGTGCCAAAGCCAAAGCCATGCCAGCCATCACCTTTTGCTCAGTGTTTAGCTCTAGCTCGTTGATCCACTGTTCTAGATCTGTTTTTGTCATTCTTATCTCCAAATAATTTAGCTGCTCACATTCTAAGCAGGTAAAAGGCGCGGGATGAACTGATGATCTCAGAAAAAACGCTCTGAGATCGGTTTAGGGCTTTACCATCGTGGGTTAGCCCAGTTGACTCGCTCTGAGATCCTGTCTTTTTTTCTGCTGTTGCATTCTCGACACATTGATTGCAGGTTTGACAGGTCGTGATCGGGTTTGCCGTCTAGGGGTGGCAGTATGTGGTCGATTGTCCAGTCAAAGCCCTCTAGGTGTTTTTCACAGATCGCACAGATCGGTTCGAGTATTGTTTTGGCGTATGTTCTTGCTTTGCGCCATTCGGGTGTGTCATGCCAGTCGCTCATTAGATCTTCCAGATTGTGCCGGTGAATGGTGTTTTTTTGTCTAGGTTGAATGTGAGCAGTCCGGTGTCTGAGTCTGCTCCTGCTGTTTGTTGGTAGAAACTTGAGCCGTTGTCTAGTGTGGGGCAGCCTATGATCCAGCGTGATCGGCCTTGTACTCTGCCAGCTTCTCTGATTAGTGTGTGATGCCAGTGACCGTGTAGCAGCATGGTGGCGTGTGCGACTGGTTGATCTCCATGCGATTGGCCTCTCCACCAGTGGGGCACTTTGTCTGGTGATCCACATTGATGCCCATGCACGAATGCTGGGATGTGGTAGCCGTCTCCGAATGGGTCGATGGCTAGTGACTCCTGATAAGGCTGGGGTTCGTAAAAGGTTACTGGTAGTTGTTTTTCGTGGGCTAGGCGTGCCAGTGTGCGGTTTATGTGGATGCCCCAGTCATCGAGTGTGCCACCTAGTCGCTGTTTTCCCTGTCTCCATTGACAGTGGTTTGATCCGATGCTGGTGGCGATCACTGGTGCGTATTTCGTGAGCATCTTGAGCATGTTCCAGCGGAATGTGCTCTCTAGGTCGATCTGTTGCATCAGGCTGAGATCGTTGGAGCGTATTGGGTTGCCTCCTGACTCAAAGCCCTCGATGCTGTCTCCTAGGTCATTGAACATGATCACACTGGGCTTTTGAGCTTTGATGTGTTGCTCTAGCCGGTGTTGGGTGTCTGCTATGCGCTTGATCAGCTGCTCTGTGCCTCCCCTGTGGTCTGTTTTGCCGGTTTGTACATCGGCCCACATTACTAGTGTGGCTCGCTCTAGGGGCTTTGTGGGCTGTTTTGAGAGTGGTTTGTGTGTGCGTGTGACTTGCTGCATGAGTGTTGGCAGGTCGATGTTGGCTGTGCGTTTACGGAAACGGAAGCGGTAGGCGGTCAGCCATGTGCCGTGGTAGGTCTGCCAGCGTGATGTGCGTGGTTCGCCTACGATCTCGATCTCTTCAGGATCGAAACCGGCCTCGATTAGAAACTGGTCAAAGTCTGGCTTTTCTTCAGGTGTGAAGCCGTGTGTGGTGGCTTCTCCCTCTGTGCCGTTGAATTCGACTGCTGGTGTCCAGCTTTTGGGTGCTTTGGGTGTTGGTGCAGGGGCTAGATTTTCCAGCATGAACAGGCTCTTTTTCTGTGGGCGTTGATCGGGGAGTCGCTGATCTCTAAGCCTAGTTGAGTCAGCTGTCTAGCAAGTGTTTTGGCTGGGTAGTTTGGATCTTCTACGAGTTCATGTAGTTTCTGAGTGTTTTTTTCATCTAATTCTTTGGCTATTGTGGCAACTTTGCAGCTGTGTTTTCTTTTGGGTGTTTGTAGCTGTGACAGGTCGATCATTATTTGTCACCGTATGTTAGGCCGTCTAGGACTAGCTGCAGGGCTTGCTGGTGCACTGTGGGCATGGTGTCTTTGATCTGGGTGATGTAGTTGATGATGCGGATCTGTTCGAGTGCACACCAGTAATCTTTGCCATGGTCAAAGCCTTGATCGTAGGCTTCGCATTCGGCGATGGTTTTGAATGGGATCTCTTTGAATTTTGCCATGGTT